>Ga0209039_10000263_pt1 | contig 50368 bp, 44 predicted proteins | sample BogFormECP12_OM1_FD_188238 | JGI IMG/M metagenome (GOLD analysis project Ga0209039, IMG submission 188238) | Bog forest soil microbial communities from Calvert Island, British Columbia, Canada - ECP12_OM1 (SPAdes) (version 2) | ecosystem: Environmental > Aquatic > Freshwater > Wetlands > Bog ...
CATGCCTCTTCGGGATTGGACACGGAACGAACTCATCGTCGCTTTTAATCTGTACTGTCGCATTCCGTTCGGTCGAATTCATATTCGAAGCCCAGAAATCATTGAACTGGCAAAGAAACTGGGAAGAACACCCTCATCCGTATCATGGAAGCTTGCGAATTTTGCGCGCTTGGATCCGGCCCTACAGAAGCGGCATATCCGTGGAGCCACTCACGGTTCAAAGGCTGAGGAAGAAGTCTGGGAAGAGTTCCACCGCAATTGGGATGCCCTTGCCTTTGAGAGTCAACGACTAATGGCGCAGTTAAGAGGTGTTCCGCCAGAAGCCCTAGTTCCTCCGGAGAATTTTCCCGAAGGGAAAACTCGTACGGCAATAGTGAAAGCCCGCGTGAATCAGGCGTTCTTTCGTTCGGCAGTTCTCGCGGCGTATGACTGCAAGTGCTGCGTGACAGGGTTGTCAATCCCTGAGGTACTGACCGCGAGCCACATTGTTCCCTGGTCGGTCGATACCAAGAATCGCACCAATCCGCGCAACGGCCTCTGTCTCAATGCTGTCCACGACAAGGCGTTCGATTGCGGACTTATCACGGTTACTCCGGACTATCGTGTCAGAGTCTCAGGCGTGCTAAAGAGACTTTCGCATTCGGGAGATGACATAAGGCAATCGCTCTTCCTAAAGTATGAAGGCGAGAGAATTGCGCTTCCGAGCCGATTCCTGCCGGACGGGGCTTTCCTCGACTATCACAACGTGCACGTATTTCGAGACGCAAGGAAGGCGTGATGAACATTCGCTTTGAATATCTATATCGTGATGCGTCGAACTATTTACGAAGAGGGGCGGTTGTTTTTGGCGATCCTGATCGTCTCGCTTCTTGCCTTTCGGATCAGGAGAATCGCCTTCACCGATTGTTGATGGTGGACAGCATCTTCTCCGCGCATCAGGTACGGCTTCCGGAATTGTTTCTGTATGCCGCGGGGACTGCATCTAGCGACGATCATTGCTTACACGAGTTTTTTGGATTGGAAGCAACGACCGATCAATCTGACGACCCTTTGGAGCGAAGCTTCTCTCAGTTCCTCGATGAAATCGAGGAGGCCTCACGAAACGGGTGGTTAGGGTTTGATCCCCACAGCTCTGCGCTGGTCAGGGGATATTTCGGGTTTTCCGCCTAATTTCAGTACCGATTGTGTAGATCAAACGAGGACAAATGGGGACACCTGGGAATCTTGCGGAAGTTGTGCGGGGATTTAAACGAAGCCGCGGAAGTTCTGAAATCCGCAGCGCTGGCCGCGGACCGTAATCCTGAGACAAAACCGATAGATATTCGGTTGCTTAAGATGTCAGATGAAGCCGGAGGGTACAGCCAATACATTGGTGCCTATTTCAGCCGGCCCGAAGGGCGAAAGTGATTAGCCCAGCGCGGGAGCGCTGGGTCACCGTGCCCAATTTACTCCCCGAGCCCCTTTTAAGGGGCGGCACGATCAGGCGGTTGGTTGGCCTTGATGTTCGCGGCCTGCAACATTGACAGAAACTCCTGCTCAAACGAACGCGTCCGATGATGGGCGGGTTGGTTGGCAATGTACTGCTTCACGCGTTCGAGCTGTGAGGGGCTAACGCTGAACGCTCCGTATCCTTGCTGCCATGCAAACGAGGGCGACGTTTCCCGCATCCATCGGCTGGAGTTTGCCTTTAAGGTGCGCACCGCATCGGACAATGCCATATCCGACGGGAGCACCACGAGCATGTGGACGTGGTCTTGTGTGCCGCCCACTGCCAGCATCTGCATGCCGTGATTGCATGCAATGCCCGCGAGATAGTTCCACAAGCGGGATTGCCGGTCGCCGCGAATGAGCTGCATGCGTTGTTTTGTGCTGAAGACAACGTGGAAGATGGAACTGATGTAGCTGTGAGGCATATTGTGTCGCCCCCTAAAGGGGGCTCAGACTATTTTGGGTGTACCGGTTACCCAGCGCTTCCGCGCTGGGCTAAGTAGTTTCGTCCCGCAGAAGCGGGACTCACAGCTTGCATCTTACTGCTGAGGAATCGGCTGCGCCCGTGACGAACATCACCAATCGACGTTTGCGGACTCTCTGTGCACAATCGTCGCAAAGCGCGAATGGGATTTTCGCTACAAAACCACCTCGCAGCTGTCTTCGATGGCCAGAGAATTCGTTATCAGGCACAAGCCCTCACGGAGGACAAGAATCGACCGGATTTCTTGTTTCCCGGAGGAAGAGAATATCGAGATGAGCGTTTCGACTCGTCGTTGTTGGTCATGCTCGGGGCAAAATCAACGCTGAAGGAGAGATGGAGGCAAATCCTTGCTGAAGCGAACCGTATACCGCACAAGCACCTTTGCACCTTGCAGCCCGGGATTTCTTCCGCTCAGACGCAGCAAATCAGTGACGCGAATGTGCAACTCGTCATACCGCAGCGATTTCACGAGACCTATTCTGAGCAGCAACGGAGAAGTATCTGGAGCGTCTCACGATTCGTCGAGTTCGTTCGGGCGAAGCAGAGGATCTAAAACGCGAATGTTTCCCGTGCAACGTTATATCGGGCTGACAGTCCTCTTGGTGTCCTCTGGGCAGCCAGCAATTTGGAGTGAGGCAACAGGCTTGATTTATTTTTCTGTTCTGTTCGAGCCACCAAAATCTGTTCGCTCTTAAAGCTGCATCATCTGGGAATGCACCCGCTGCAAACTCCCGCTCGAAATCGAATGCTGAAACTGCTTGCCAATCTTCCATCCGCATGTTGATGGAATCAAGGGCCTCCCTTACTTTCGCTAGCCAAACATCGTATGAGCTTGCATGGACGGGCATGCCACGATTCTAATCGATGTTCCGTCGAGCAGAGTTCAGCAATTGTGCTTTTCCCGCAGGATGAATCCCGCTCCGGATACGCTCAGGGTTAGCTCCGTTTTGGCACTCAAGGGCCGCACAAATCGGGCAATGGCATAATATACGGCCCCTGAAGGGGCTCAGAAGAACAAAATCAACCTCACCCACAGCTTCCGCTGTTGGCTAAATAGTTTCGTCCCGCGGAGCGGGACTCACAGCATGCATCTTAGTCCGAGGAATCGGCTGCACAGGCAACGGGCATCACTGGTTAATGTTGAGAACTCTGAGCGCACCGAGCAGTATACTGTCCGTCCGCCGGGGGACTCGGGGTCGTTATGATGGACGCTTACCCAGGGCTTCAACCACCCCAACTCGCGCAAAATCGGCGCGAGTTGGGGACCCCGGTTCCGCCCTGGGCTAATTAATTTCGTCCCGCGGAGGCGGGACTCGCGTGCTGGCGGAGCGGGCTTGTCTGACATTTATGCTATAGTGTCAGACATGGCATCCGCCCGTATAACAATTCGCATTCCAGAGACTCTTGGGCAGCGCCTGCGCCACCGCTCGCGGATCCAAGGGCAGCCGGAGTCGGAACTTGTCCGCGAAGCCCTGGAAACCTATCTCGGGCAGCCCAGCGAGGCGCGGCCAGCCTACGAACTGGCCGAAGAAGCGGGATTGATTGGCTGTATAGGACGCGGCCGGAAATCTCCGGCAACCGACCTCAGCTCCAGTCCCCGCCACTTGGAAGGTTTCGGGAAATCCAAGTGAAGCGTCGCGTACTGGTGGACACCGGACCGCTGGTTGCCATACTCTCCAGCGTGGACGAGCACCACGCCGCTTGCGTCAAAGCCCTGCATCAACTCCCCGGCCCTCTATTTTCCTGCTGGCCGGTGATCACCGAGGCGGTGTGGCTCTTGCGTTCCCATCCGCGTGCGGTCCAGCAACTTCTAAGAAGCTGCTTTTCCGAGAAGCCCGGCGGCTTTCTGGAACTGCTTCCGCTGGCCGGCGCGGAGGCCAGCGCGATTGCTGAAGTGATGAAGGAGTACGAGGACATCCGTCCTCAACTGGCCGACGCCGCGCTGGTGTATCTGGCTGGCCGCGAAGGGATCGACACCATCTTCACTCTCGATCGTCGGGATTTTGCCGTGTATCGCTCCACTCGTAATCGCGCTTTCCGCATCCTGCCATGATTCGAAAGGCGAAGAGCGCTTGTGGCCAGTTGCAGATTGCAGACTCCTCACATCGCCACGAAGTTGCGCACCATCTGCTTGCCGTGTTCGGTCAGCACGCTCTCGGGGTGGAACTGCACACCTTCGACGGGAAACTTGCGATGCCGCAGGCCCATGATTACGCGCTGGCCGTCGCGCTCGTGGCAGGTGGCCGAAATTTCCAGCTCGTCAGGCAGGCCCTTCTCCTGCACGATGAGCGAGTGGTAGCGCGTAGCCGTCATGGGCGAAGGAATGCCGCCGAAGATGGACTTGCCGTCGTGCTCGATGGAGCTGGTCTTGCCGTGCATCAGCGTGCCGGCGCGCACCACCTTCCCGCCGAAGGCCTCGCCGATGGCCTGGTGACCTAGGCACACGCCCAGCAGCGGCATGCGCCCGGCAAAATGCCGGATCAAGTTGATGCTGATGCCCGCGTCCTGCGGCGTGCACGGGCCGGGAGAGATCACGATGCGGCCGGGATGCAGTTCTTCGATCTCGCTGAGGGTGACTTGGTCGTTGCGGCGCACGACGACCTCTTCGCCCAACTCGCCGAGGTACTGCACCAGGTTGTAGGTGAACGAGTCGTAGTTGTCGAGAACGAAGATCATGGCTGAGGCTGGCCTATTATAGCGAGACTAGAATCGAAGTATGACAAGACGATCCATTCTCCGGCTGCTGACTCTTCTGGCGTGCATTGCATTGAGTGTCTGTGCGGCGGCGCAAGTCCAGCGTATCGGTGCCTTGTCGGCAGCAGGCGCTTCCGACGAACTGAAACGTGCAGTCGAGGACAAAGGTTATCGTGTGACGCTCAACGACGGTTGGGCTGCGGAGTTCTGGTTCGCGAAGCAGCTCAAGACGGCGACGAAGGATGTTCCTGGCGCGCTCTATCCCGAACTGACGAACGCGGAGTTTGTGGGAGTGATCAACCTGCCCAAGGGCATAACCGACTTTCGCGGGCAGGCGATTCCGGCGGGAGCGTACACGCTGCGCTATCAACTGCTGCCGCAGGACGGCAACCATTTGGGCGTTGCCCCCGATCCTGATTTTCTGCTGGCGATTCCTGTTGCCAGTGATCCAAATCCTGAGCAGCGTTACCTGTATAAGAAGCTGGTCGGGTTGAGCGCGCAGAGCACCGGCGGAAGCCATCCCGCGGTTATCGCGATGGACAGCGCCGGCGATCCGGGAAGTGTGGCGAAAGACACGCAAAATGTGACGACATTCTCCATCGCTGTGCCGACATCGGCGGGCACGAGTGAGAAGCTTGGCGTTGTGATAAGAGGAACGGCCGCGCAGTGAACTAGCGGCATCCGGAAAGCGGTGAGCGGACCGTCGTTTAGAATGGCTCTCAACTATGGAGAAGCTCGATGTCCTGACGAGCGAGCGCAACACGCAGGTGGTTAAACAGCAGGCGTTCTCGCGACTTCGAAGGCATTGGGATTTCCTGGCAGTGTTGCTTCTGATGGCGGCCTCGTTGCCGGTGACCTGGCTGTCGCCGCACACGCTGATTGTCGTTCCGCGCGCCGGAACGTTCGACGATCACTGGGTCCTCGACACGCCCTTCAAGGCCGCGCGCGGCCTTTGGTTCGGCCGCGACGTCGCCTTCCCTTATGGGCCGCTGTTCCAATGGCTGTTCAGTGCTCCTGCACGCGCCATGGACATGTCGATGGCGGCAATCTATACGACTTACCACACGCCGATGCTGTGGTGCACGGTTCTCTTTGGATACCTGACCCTACAGCTTCTGCTTCCGGAACAGCCAGCGTGGAAGCGCTTCCTGCTGCTGATCCTGCTGTGCGTGTTCTGGGCGCCGTGGGACGGTCGCACCGCCTTCACCGTCTTCCTCTTCGCGTTGTTTCTGAGAGGCTGGTACGCGTTGCACCAGAAGCAACTCAGTCCCCTGCTGCTGGGATGCGGCGCCGCACTTCTGTGCGCCGCGGCATTTCTGTATTCCGCCGACACTGGCGTTTATGCGGTCGCGGCGTTGCTGGTCACGTTCGGAGGAGTGGCGTGGGAAACCAGGCGCGAACCGCTGCCCTTTCGCTTGTACGCGGCAGCGGTGTTGTCGTTCGCTGGTCTTTCCGTGATTCTGGTGTTTGCGATCAACGCTATGGTGGCGAGCCTACTGGACTTCCGCTTCTGGCGAACTTCGCTGGCACTGGTTAGCGTGCACCGCTGGAATGAGCCGGCTGAAATGTCACAGGCGGCAACTGTCCAGTTGCTTTCCACGCTGATTGCGGGCGGAGTCATATTTCTCCTGCGCGGTCTGCTGTCAGGCAACCGCGAGGCCAGCATGACGGCGGGCAAGGGATTTCTGCTCAGCGGCTTCGCGTTCGGCTTTGCTGCCATGCAAACCGGGCTCGTCCGCTCTGACCACCAGCATGTTGTTTTTGCTGTATATCCCATGATGTTCCTGAGCGGCGCGGTCTTGTTCTCGTTTCGTTCGCGGCCCGTCTCCGCGATCGCCGCGTTGGTTGCTGTGACATGCTCCGTCCTCTTTGGCCAACCCGCGTCAGTGTTCCAGCCGGCCAGCTTCCATTACCGCCTGGCGCAAATGCGACATCCGTTGACGGAATGTCCCAGCGGCTTTCGCGAGTTCAGCCGCGTTTGCTATCCGGCGGCGTTCACCGAGATGCTCGGCGCGGGCGTCGGCTATTTGCAACAGCACAGCGCCGAGCACGATTCTGTCGTTACCTTTCCTTATCAATACATCTTCGGAATTGCCTCGGGCCGCAACGTTGCCGGCGGAGTCTTGCAGTCGTTTCTGGCAGCGGGTCCGTATTTGTCACAGTTCGACATTGCCGGATACCAGCATTCCGCCGCTCCAGCCGGTCTCTACTTTCCCGACGGCGATTTGAGCATCGCCATCGACGAAGTGCCCAACTTCACGCGCACTCCGGATGTCTGGTTCTGGCTCGATCGCCACTACCGCTCTGACCAGGAGCTATCGACAGGAATGTCTGGTTTGCTCAAGGATGATTCACGCGCGGCGCGAATCTCTCTGCAGCCCACACCACTGACAGTTGTGCCGCAAGAATATCCCATCCACGAAAGGAGTTCCGTCGTGGATCTCGGTAATCCTTTGTGGCCCGTCGATGGCGCTGATTTTCTGCGGCTGCATCTTACGGCGCGCTATGGACCTTTGTGGAAACTGCGGAAGCCCGAGCGCCTGCAGCTTGAGATAACCCGTGCCGACGGCAGCCGTGATGTGCAGTCATTCGTCGTAGAGCCGAACGTTTCCTCGGAAGTCTGGTTCTATCCTTGGAACCAAGCTGACCTCGGGCACTATTTTGCCGGCGATGAGACTCGCTGGCGCGCTGGCACCCGCCCGGCCATTACTCACCTTCGCCTGCTGGTGACGCCGCTGGACTGGGTTTCCCAACGGCCTGACTCCATCATGATCGAGTCTGCCGACGCGGTGCGGATGTCAATGGGCCGATAGCTTGATAGGGTTAAGCTGCATTTCACCTATGGATAATCTCGGTGAACCGAACGGTAGACGAATCCCGCCAGCGCAGCCATCAGTAGCTCGAGGGCTCTCACGGTTGAGAAGACACTGGGACTTGCTGGCAGTCGCACTGCTGATGCTTGGCGCCTTACCGACGTTGTGGCTCTCGCCACGAACAGTGAACGTCAGTCCTACCGAGATCAATCTCATCGATGACTCCTGGATTTTGGATACCAGCTTCAAGGCCTCGCGCGGACTGTGGCTGGGCCGCGACGTGGCGTTCACCTATGGGCCGTTATTTCAGTGGCTGTGGAGCGCGCCTTCGCGATGGATGGGCATCTCGATGGGCGCCATCTACGATAGCTGCGTAACTCTGCCGTTGTGGTGCACATACCTATTTGGATATCTGACTCTCACACTCCTTCTTCCAGAACAGCCGGCTTGGAAGCGCTTCGTGTTGCTCCTGTTGCTGGGTGTCTTCTGGGCTACCGTAGAGGGACGTATTGCCTTCGCGGTTGTTCTCTTCGCGGTATTCCTCAGAGGCTGGTACGCAGTGCAGGAGCATATTCTCAGCCCTGTGTTACTGGGATGCTGCGCTGCTCTCCTGTGCGCGGCAGCGTTTCTCTATTCCACAGATACCGGCATTTACGCGCTTGCAGGGCTAGCGCTCTCGTTCGCCGGAGTGGCGTGGGACGGGCGCGGCAAGTTGCACATGCTGCGAACGTATGCTTCCGCCTTGCTCGCATTTGCCCTTGCCTCGCTCGTGCTCGTCATCGTTATCAATGCCTTCATGGCGAAGCCTTTCGATTTTCGCTTTTGGAAGAATACACTGGCAATCTTCTCCGGCTATCGCTGGATCGAGCCAGCTTCGATGTCCAAGCCTGGCAAGATTCGCCTGTTGGCTACGTTGATTGCTAGTGGAATCGTCTTCTCGGTTCGCGGGTTTATCGCGCACCGTGACGATTTCAGCATCACCGCGCGTTCGGGCTTCCTGCTGAGCGCATTTGGGCTGTGCTTCTTGACCATGCAAAGCGGCCTGGTCCGCTCGGACGTAGGGCACATTGTCGTCGCCAGCTACGCCACCGTGTTCCTGACCGGGGTCGTCCTGTTTTCGTTTGTCTCCCGCATCGCTTCTGCCGTCGCAGTCGTGTTGGCGGTGACGTGTTCGTTAATGTTCGGAGGACAGCCTTCGCTGCTGGCAGCGTTACGTTACAACTACGAGCAACTCCGGCGCCCTTCGACCACCTGTCCGCCTCGCTTCGTGGAGTTCGACCGCGTCTGCTACCCTGACGAATTTGCCAAAACTTTGCAGACCACGGCAGGCTTCTTGCAGCAGCACAGCGGGCCGCGCGATTTCATGGTGGTCTTTCCTTTCCAAAATATCTTTGGGATCGCTTCGCGCCGAAACGTGGCCGGGGGAGTGCTGCAGTCGTATCTCGTGAGCGGTCCATACTTGTCGCAGGTTGATATCGCCGGGCTGGAGCGGGCGGCAGCGCCGGTAGGACTCTACCTCCCTGACGGCAACCTGAGCGCGCCCATCGACGGTGTGCCAAATTTCACGCGCAGTCCTGAGGTCTGGCTCTGGATGTTCCGGCACTACCGGGGAGAACAAGAACTGGTCCCCGGAATCCTCGGCTTGCAAAGAGATGATTCGCGAGCGGACAGCATTGCCATGCAGGTACAGCCGCTAAACATTGCGGGGCGTTATGCAATCCCGAGGCGCCATGCGATTTTAGAGCTTGGCGGCGTTACCTGGCCTGTCGCCGGGGCCGATTTTCTGCGATTGCGGCTCAAGGTCCGCTACAGCCCTTGGTGGAAGATACGCAAACCGGCACGCCTGGTGCTCGAGATCGAGCGCGCTGATTCCAGTGACGATCTGAAGCCGTTCATCGTGCAACCAAATGTGTCTTCAGAAGTTTGGTTTTATCCTTGGGACGATACTGATCTGGCACACTATTTCGGCGCAGATGAAACCCGCTGGCGCACCGGTTCGCGACCGGCCATCGTTCGCCTGCGTTTGTTGGTCATGCCGCTGGATTGGGTTTCCGTCAAGCCAGACGTGATTGAAGTGCAGTCGGCCGATGCGATCAGATTTGGCATGGCTCGCTAAACGTGCGGCGCTCGCGGCTTTTTCCGCCTGCGATAGAATGACACTCGCCTATGGAGAAGGTCAACCATTTGGCGAGCCGGCGACGCTCGCGTGTACGTCAGTCTGCCTCACGGCTGCCACGTTCTTGGCTCGCCGAACACTGGGATCTGCTAGCGCTGTTACTCCTGGTACTCGTGTCCATCCCAGCCGCGTGGCTCTCACCGCATTCGTTAGTTGTGGTCCGCGATACTAGTCTGATCGACGATAACTGGCATCTCGACGAGGTATTTAAGCTCTCGCGCGGTGTCTGGGTGGGTCGGGACGTTGCATTTACTCATGGCCCCATCTTTCAGTGGCTTTCCAGCTTGCCAGCCCGCTTGATGGGCGTGTCGATGGGAGCGATCTATGCGACCTGGGTCACAGTGCCGGCCTGGTGTGCCTTTGTATTCGTATATCTGACACTGTTACTACTGCTTCCCGAACAACCGGCGTGGAAACGCGCACTGCTGCTGGTATTGGTCCTCGTCTTCTGGGAGCCGTCGTTGCGGAATGCGTTCCCGGTGCTGCTTTTCGCCGTATTCCTGCGCGATTGGTACGCGGTCATAGGGGGGCGCGCCAGAGCCTTTGCTCTCGGAATCGTTGCTGCTTTGCTTTGTGTCATCGCATTCCTGATTGCCTCCGACACCGGCGTGTACTCGACGGCAGCATGGGTAGTTGCAACCTTCGCGGCTCTCTTCGAAGCCCGGCGAGATGAAGGTATCGTCGGCAAGTGCATCTTAGTCTTGTTGGCGTTCGTGGCATCGTCTTTTGTTCTTGCGCTCGCCATCAACCAGGTGATGGCGTCGGCTTTTGACTTCAAGTTCTGGAAAGACGGGGCACAAATGGTGAGCGTGTATCGTTGGGCCACACCCTCAGCCATGACGGACGCGGGCACGACCCGCCTGCTGGGAACGCTGTTCGCGGGAGCTGCAATCTTTCTCATTGGCGCCGGCGCACGGAACAAAGAGAATCGCGCCATGGCGACACGTGCAGGTTTTCTTCTGGGTGGTTTTGCGTTCGCCGTGATCACGCTGCAGAGCGCCCTGGTACGCTCCGATTACGGGCACGTGATCATCGCATCATTTGCCATGGTGGTCCTCGCCGGCGCCATCCTGTTCTCGATCGAGTCGCGCCTCTCCTGGCTTGCTGTCCTGGTCGCGGTCGTCCTTTCCGTGCTATTTGCGCATCCGGCGTTCCGTCCAGCCACCGTACTTCGCCTGGTTCAGCAGGTGCAACATCCTTTGACGGAATGCCCGGCGGGCTACCGCGAATTCGATCGTGGCTGCTTCGCTCCGGAGTTCACCGGCATGCTTGGATCTGCGTCGAGCTTCCTTGGCCAGCACAGCGGAGAGCAGAACCACATCGTAGTTTTCCCCTACCAGACCATGTTTGGCATCGCCTCCGGGCGCAACGTCGCCGGAGGACTGATGCAGGCCTATACCGCCAGCGGCCCGTACCTTTCGCAAGTCGAAATTACGGGATTGGAGCGTGCTCCGGCACCGGCCGGCTTGTACCTGCCTGACGCCGACATGCGCGACCTCTCCGACAGGGACCTAGCCCACTGGCGCAATCTCGACCTGAGTCTCCCAGTTGACGGGACTTATAACTTCACCCGCACTCCGGATCTCTGGTTCTGGATGTTGCGGCATTATCGGGCGGAGCAGCAACTCTCGACTGGAGTCTTCGGCTTGCTACGCGACGACTCGCGCGCGACACGAATCTCGATGCAGTCCCGGTCGCTTGGCCTTACAGCGCAAATCTTCCCGATCCGGGAACGAAGCGCGGCGCTCGACCTCGGGGTTCCCGATTGGCCTGTGGGCAGCGACTTCCTGCGGCTGCGTCTGAAGGTGCGCTACGGCGTCTGGTGGAAGTTGCGAAAGCCTGAGCGGATGCAGTTGGAGATCACCCGCGCCGACGGCAGCAGCGAGCTGCGCTGGTTCGTCATACAGCCTAACGTCTCCAGCGAGATTTGGTTCTACCCGTGGAGCCAGCCTGACCTGGTTCGCTACCTTGACCCGGACGAGAGCCATTGGCGCACCGCTCCTCGCTCCGCCATTACGCGGCTTCGCGTTTTGGCCACGCCACTGGATTGGGTCTCAGTCGCGCCCGATGCGATTGTCTTGGAGGCGGCCGATGCCGTGCGCCTAGAGATGAATCCGTAGAAAGCGAGGATTTCTTTTCCATCGGCGATTTTTTTGGTGTTGTTTTCCGCCTCGGCGCTGTTGCAGAGCGCATCAGTGCGATGCGAATTGCAACAATCCATTCTGTCGAGGTCGAACGTGAGCTAACTCGCTGATTCTGCTTGTTCATCGTCAGAGAAATCGCATCTGAGAATCGCGGTGAACGCGTTTCTCCTGTTGTAGAACGCAACGAATTTCACGTTGCGAAATGCAACCTGGCTGTTGATGCGATTCGCAACAGGGCCCTCCAAGTTCAAGAATCATCATCAGTTGCACATGTGCACAGAAGCGATTTTCATCGCTTGCTGGATTGGTACGCCGAATGCCTTAAGGAAAGTGCCAGCGCAAAACAACCAGCGCGGCAAGATCAAGGTTCCTCGGACAGCGAGGCAGGAGGCGAGTCATGACAGTTCTACTGGTTCTAGCGATGTTCGCAATTTTCCTCACAATCGATCATTTTTATGCGAAGGCAAAGCGCCCTGTTCTGCAGGTGGCTCCCGCAATGAGCAAACGCGAAGCAATGGCGCCGCGGCTGAAGCCCAGTATGGTTGGAGGCTTCTCGGTGCCCGAGAACCTGCGCTACCATCCCGGACACACTTGGGCGCTGAGCGAGAGCCCCAACCTGGTGCGCATCGGCATCGACGACTTCGCCGCCAAGTTGACAGGCAAAATCGAGCACGTCACGCTGCCACAACGCGGGCAATGGATCCGCCAGGGGCAGAAGGTATGGAGCCTGGTTCGCAATGGCGTCAAGGTCGACATGGTGTCGCCGATCGAGGGCAGTGTGTCCGACATTAACGAGGCTGTAGTCAGAGACCCATCGTTGGCCGGCAAGGACCCCTACGGCGAAGGATGGATGGTAACCGTACAGTCTCCAGATGCCAAGACCAACTTCCGCAACCTGCTGGGGGGTGCGCTGGCCCGCTGGTGGACTGAGGAATCCTCGATGCGGTTGCAGCGGCTTGTTCCCAGCGCGCTCGGCGCCCTGGCGCAAGACGGCGGCGTGGCTATCGACGACGTGGCCAGCACTATACCCGACGAGCAATGGGTGAAGATCACTCGCGAGTTCTTCCTTTCCTGACCTCACCGACGCAACGCTGACGCCCCGGAGTGCAGCCTCCTGCTTCGGGGCGTTTTCTTTTTGACGAGTCCGTCCCGCTTATGGAAGCCATTCAATACAGCCTTCCCAAAGACCACGTCACAAGCCCTTGTGCGCCAGGTCACTGAACCATGGTGACAAGCCGGGATACAAAGGCTTGTGAGGCTGCGGAGATCGGGCCCTGCTATTCGAAGAGACCCGACTTCGCTGGCGGTGAATTCATGTTAACGTTCGCGCTTTTCCCTCTTGTTCTGTTCTTCATAGGCGCATTCCTGGTGACTGGTCTGCCGGTTGCGTTGAGCCTTCAAACCTATTTCCAGAACCGTGGACGTCAGCCGGTCATTTGTCCGCAAAATGGAGAACCGGTGGACGTCGAGGTGGACAACAAGTTCGGGTTCTGGACAGCCTTGCGCGGTCAGGAGCACTCACGGCTGGCGTCATGCACCCGCTGGCCAGAGAAAGGCGATTGCGGCCAGGAGTGCCTGGCGCAAGTCGATCCCTCGCCGGAAAATGTTGAGCGGCTGATGATCGGCTGGTACAAGGGCAAGGTGTGCGCAATTTGCTTGCGCGGGATTACACCTTCCGACTGGCGACGCGGCCGGCTGGGATGGCTAGACGCGCAACACAAACTGGTTGAGCTGCGGCAGGTGAACCTGAGGCAACTGCAATCGGCGCTGCAAGAGATGCGTCCGCTGTGCTGGATCTGCCACCAGGAAGAGCGCGTCAGGCAGGCGATTCCGCCGCGCGTGCTGAAAGGCGACCGCCTTGCGATGCCTCCTGCGATAGCACGTCTGTCCGGTGAGGCTGAAGCTTTATAGGTGCGGCGTCTTCAGACCGGCACAGGCCATTCATCTCGCAGAGGGGAACGGGCTCCCGTCCCCGTTTGCTTTATGCAAGCTCTGCGGACAGCAGTTGATAGCTGACCTCTCATTCACCAGTATGGCGGCCACCTAGCTCTGATGCCTCGGGAGTACAATCCCTACCGTGTCTGTGTCGTAGCTGTGCCGCCGCTACGCGGCTCAGTTATTTTTCCCACTGGACCGCGGGCTTACGCCCGCGGCTAAAACAAATGTCGCCGCTGCGCGGCTTAGTCGATGCGAAATTCGATCGTTTGCTCCACCGCTCAGCGCCAATTACAGCTATGACACAGACACCTACCGGACTAGGAGGTCGGGCAAATGAGGCACTTATCCTTGCTGTTCATGGTGGTGGCTATCAGCATTGTGCCCGTGGCGCAAACTCCACCAAAGCAGGGGCCTGATGGGAAACCTGTGCACAAGTCTCCTCTGGCCGACTACGCTGGTACGTGGACGAGCACGTTCGAAGGTAAGACATGGCTAACGGTAAGGCTGACGCTTCAAGGCGACCGGCTATCCGGTTCGATACAGCGCATGCGCAATCTTCAATTCAACGATCTTGGAGAGATCAAGAGCGTAGGCGAAGAGCAGTTCAGCGAGACCGTTGAGGATGCGCAGGTCAATCCCGATGGGCTGCTGTTGACGCTAAAGGATCCGGACACGAAGGAGACCGACCGCTACACCATGAAGTTGACCGGCGAGTCCAAGGCTGAGATCAAGATGAGCGCGATGAAGATGCCGCCGGGAATGCCGAAGATCAAACCGTGGAAGCTTGCCAAAGCTGGGGCAGCCAGTCCAGCTGCGCAGTAAGGTTCGCCTTACGGTGAATGTTTGGTCTTAAGTGTTTGGCTGAGTAATCTATCTTCATTCGTCGCTACACCACGCTTCCCGGCAAGCTGTGCCGCTGTTACACTGCTAGCGACCAGATGACATCTCCAATCTTGCGCATACTAGGCGCAGTAGCCGGGCTGGGCAGCGCCATCCTGTGCTGGTTCCTGGGAAGTACGCTGGCGGCGCCACTGCGTCGAGGGGCGGTATTCTCGCAGGCTAGCTCGCAATATATTTTGCTCGCGTTCCTGTCCGTGCCGGCGCTTGTTCTGGCGGTCGTGGCACTGTTCTGGGTTCCGCCCCGGGTTTCCGGCGGGGGACCTTTGCCGGAAGGGCGACTCTGGCGGCTGGCGCTCGTGCTGGCATTTATGGCTGCGTTCGTAGTCGGACTGGTGCGCTGAGGCGGACCAGCGTCTCCAGTTCAGTGCACCTCAACCTTGACCTGCAGCTTTCCGTCGCCCATCATTTGTACCGCCTCACCGCCCTTCAAGTAGGGCTGGAGCACGTCCGGATTACCCCACTCCAAGTCCCAGCCGTTCGCGATCGCAATTACCGTGTACTGGCCCGGCACAACATTGGGCAGGGTGAAGGAGCCGTCGCTGTCACTCTGGTCGCGGCGAAACAGCGGCGTGTTGTTTACAGGATCATGCGGAACCAGAACGACCATCGCGCCAGCGAAGGGCTGGCCGTCGCGGAGGGCGAATCCGTCCACCTGCCCGAGGCCGCGAGCAACAACGCCAATGATTCGCACATTGCTTGCGCCAGAGATGTCGAGCGTACGGCCAACAACTTTTGCGCCTGTGGCTGACAGCTTGCTAAGAAAAAACCCTTGCCCGCTGCCGCCGAACATGACGTTGTATCGTCCGGGCCTAATCGCGTCTTTGCTGAAGTCGAACTGTCCTTTGTCCGAGATAGGCGCGAAGAAATTCTCACCAGTTGCCGGATTTGAGAGTCGGATACCCGGCATCTTTGGCACAGTCCCTGCGCCTTCGAAAAGTACGGAGCCGGTTACTGTGACGAGCGATGGCGCGTCGCTCGCATTCACCTCAGCGTCGCCAACGAGATCGAGTTCCCGATACCAGCCTCGGCTGGCAGACTTTTCGTCAGCGCCTGAGGCTGGCATTTCGATGACATAGTGACCAGGAGCAAGGCCCATTATCTGAAGCACACCCGGCTCAGTGCCCGAAACCGGTGAGTTGGAAACAGGATCGAGGTATCCCTCAAAGATGCGCTGCGACACACGGGGGAAAGTCATTCTGCCTATCGCGAACAAAGGGCCGGCGCCGCTGGTCTGGATTCGTAGATGCAGAGCGGGAACTGTGTGCATCACTACGTCAGCCGTGGCGCGCTCGCCCGGATGCAGCACGAGCGGGCTGGCTCCGGCAGAGTCCGGCGAGTCCGGATAGAACGTGAGCGGGTAAGTAACGTCGAGGGCCGCGGCCTCCTGCGCTGCACGAGCCTGAGCGTCTGGATTGGGAAGCCTTCGCGAGGCCGAGCGATCGTTTTGCGCGTACCACGGCCGCGCCGAGACTGCCAGGTAATAAATTCCAGAGGCAAGGCGGCCCAAGCGGAAGTGTCCCTGGTCATCCGTCTGCACCTGGTTAACGGAAGAAGTTCTCTGCTGCCCGTCGACGATTCTTTTTTCGTACAGGTGCACTGTGGCGTTCTGAACCGGATCGTTATTCTCGTCGATGACCTGCCCCTCGATGGAGGCATCCGGTTGTAGGCGAAAAACCAGGTGTTCGGAATCGAGATCGGGCCCGACCGCGATGGCGCTGGAGTATGCGCCGTGTTGCTCAAACGATTGCAGCGCGAAGCCGCGAGCCGTGGCCATCAGTGAGTACTTGCCACGCGTCAGGCCAGCGAAGGCAAAGTGGCCGTCGTCACCGGTGACCACGTCTTGCGACACCTCGCGGCTCGACCCTTGCGGCGTCGTAGGAGCGATCGCAACCGAGACCGCGGGCAATGGCTGTCCGCTAAGCGAGTTCACCACAACGCCCACGATGCGGTAACCCTGGGCGGCTGGAGTGGAGGCGGCTTGCTGGGTCTGCGCCGACAATCCGATTGCGAAGAGCACAACGCACGCCACCCGGCCTAGCGCCATGGCTATTCTCCCTCTCCGGTATGGATCAGCGTCAGAACGACATGGGTCTCCTGGTTCGCTGAGAGCGTGACAGCCGTGGCTTGCGAAGCGTAAGGTTCAAGCGCATCAGGATTTGTGTACTCGAGCCTATCAGCATGATCGAACGCATAGACCAGGTAGTCGCCCGGCGCCAAGCCGGTCATCGCAAAGCCATGCTGAGAGGCGTGCAACGCCTTTATGCCTCGCCTCGCAGTGGGTTGCGGCACGACCAGAAAAGTTATTGGTGAGTCGTCGACGCCATGGTATTTCAAATTTCCTGTCAAGGTCGCGCCATCGTCGCGGAGGACAATCTCGATGGGATAGGTCTGTCCTGGTGCGATCGTCACATCGTCGGAAAGCAGATTTGTTGGCCCAGATTGCGCGGACTGCACGTACCACGGGCCCCATGACATCACATCGGCGGTGTATTTTCCAGGTTCGACATTCTGTAAAGCCATAATCTGTTGCCCGGAACCCTGTTGCATGAAATTCGATCCCGGTTCCACACCGAGTGTTGCCGTCGGGATCAGGCGCACAGAGACAGGTGGTCTCTGCTGAGACCAACCTGTCCTGTTGGGGTTGGAAGCATCCCGCGATTCCATGCGCACCGTTATCGGAATCGAAGGCGCCGGCGCCAGGACGAGAGCAACATTGTCAAGATTCGCAACCACACTGAGATGTGTCTCGGCGCGAAGCGTCGTATTTCCTGCGTGCGAGCCCACCTTCAACACGTACGAGCCTGCCGGAATCGCGTCGATGTCGAAAGTGCCGGTGTCCAAGTGTACGCGAGTCGGAATCGAGAGGTTCTCGCCAGACTGGTTGAGAATCTGCAATCCGACCCCTTGCTCAGGAAGAGATCCGGACAACGCCAAGGTGCCTGAGATGTGGTACGCGGGCACCGCAGGCATCGAAAAGTCCGTTTCCGCCTGCTGACCCCCGACCAATTGAATAGGGGATGCGCTGCTGAGGTCGGGCGCATTGGGATAGTACAGGCTGGGATAGCCGGTCTTGGGCTTTGGGTCGCGGGCAAGAAGGCGAAGCTCGGGCTGGATTCCCGGTCCGGCCGCAAGATAGTAGCTGCCAGGTGTCAGGCTCTGAAAGCGAAACCTGCCGTCTTCATCGCTTTCCGCCGAGCCGAACAAGTCCCAGCGCCGGTGTCCTTCACGTACACTTTTTCTGATCAGGCGGACCGGCACGTTCTCAATCGGCTGGCCGGCAACGTCCAGCACGCGGCCGTAGATCGCGCCCAGCGGACTAAGCTTCAGCACGACCGGCCCGGTGCCCGCACCGATGATTACCACATTCATCCTACTGTCTTGCTGATTGCTGTACCCAGGCTTCTGCAGCTCGATGCTTGTGGAGCCTGCCGGTAAGCCGTCAATTTGGAAATGACCCTCGCTATCGGTGAAGGCCGAGCGCTGCCCGACGCCGTAGATTCTTACCAGGGCGCGCGCGATGGGCTCGCCAGTCACCGAGTTCACAACCGTGCCCTTTAGCGTGAAAGAGCCGGCGTCTTGTGAATATGGGAAGGAAGTTACTTTTGCCGCCGCCAAGCCAGCGACAGCAAAACACCAGGCGCAGAGGAGCACAGCGCAAACACTTCCCCAGAGGCGCGGATGTAGACTGCAGCTCACTTCGATTACATCCCGCGGTGCGTTCGGCCTTCGCATCATTTACTGCCCAACATTCGTGCAGCCAGCTTGTTACGCGAGTGGTGGCGTGGTCTCGTCATCCTCGAGCGGCGCGCCGCCACGGCGTTGCATCTCGTCCTGAATTTCCTTCATCACTTCATCGCGGTAAGCGCCGTTATGCATCCGGTCCCTCATTTCCTGCAGCGCCACGTTGAGCACATGGAAGTGGTGCAGTTCACGGTAACGTGGATCGGCGGTCACTTCTTTCCACAAGCCGTGCAGCAGGTCCACATCTTCCTGGCGCATGCGCGGAGTATGCGGACCCAGCAGGTATTCGTGCTTGGTGCCACTGGGCTCGACAACCACGAGCCTCAACCGTGGACGAGGCTCCGGCAAACGCTCCCAGGCATCGCCAGTGAGTTTGCCCTGCTCATCGGCAGTCAGCTTGTTCGACAGTCCGCAGACGACAACGGACGAGTACAGGCGCTGCGCCGTGGCCACGATGCTTTCGAATACATCGTTGGTTGGGACGACCAGCAGTGAAACGTGCTTCCCCTCTTTCTCGGCGACGGCCACTACGGCGCTGAACAGCTCCTGTTCGTACTTCTCGAAGACCTCCGAGGTGTCCATCTCCACGTTGCCACTGAAGGAGTGCTCGCGGTGATACACCCGGGACGTCATCACTACCACATCCGTTTTACTGGTATCGGTCTTCGCCAGTACCTGTCGCAGGTAATACAGGTTGCGGGGGTCGCGCACTGCAACCAGAATATTGCCCGGCCGGACCTCCATGGCTTCGGCGCTGAGCTCCGCGTTCTGTGCGATGTTGAACTGGTCGAACCCAGCTTCTTCATGCGCATGCCGCCGGGCTGTCATGTGTTCGGAGATGGTAAAGATGGTGAAGAAGGCCACGCTGAAGGCCACACCGGAGATGGTCGCCAAGGGCTTGGTGAACAGATTCACAGTGGCGGTCGAGAACAGCAGCAGAGAGATAAGAAAGAGTCCGACTGGAATCTCCACGCCCTTGATGTGGAAATTGCCCGGCACTTTCCATTGACGGTTTTCCGGTTCCGTGTAACGCAGCACCACCACCGCTAGTGACTTGAACGCAAAACTCCAGATGACACCGAAGGCATACAGCGAAGCGAGCAGATACACATTGCCACGGCTGGCGAGGATGGTGAAGACCTGCAGCCCGACAACTAGGTTGATGATGCGGTAGCTGGTGCCGAACCTGGTGTGCGGTTTACGGAACCAGGGCGTCAGTACGCCGTCCTCGCTCATGCGGTTCAGCACGCCGTTGGCGCCGACGATGGCCGTATTCACGGCGCCTGAAAGTATAAGCGCGCCCACAATCACCACGAAGCCCTGAAACACCAGACGCAGCGTGTAAGGGCCGACTACATTCATAGCCAGGCCGCTGATGAGATTGGCGAAATACTCGTGACGCACCCCGTCAGGGATGATCATGACCGCGAAGAACGAGACCAGCGAAGTAAACAACAGGCTGTAAAGGAAGATGACCAGCCCGGTCTTCTCCAGGTTCTTCAACTTGGGATGTTCGATTTCGCGGTTGATCTGCGCCAGCGACTCTTCGCCGCTCATAGCCAGGACCGAATGGCCAAAGCCGACCAGCAACATAATCAAGGGGATCCGCGCCGCCCAAGTGTTAAGCAGCCAGCCAAGCGATTCCTTGTCGTGATGCATGCTGGCCGCCGACGGGAGTGGCGGCAGAGGAGCTGGGTGCCTGAATAGAGTCCATAGACACCAAAAGATGAGCACCACGACCATCACGCTCGTGATCTTCATGATCTGCAAGGCCCGCTCGCTCGATTCGTGAATGCCCTGCGTGTTCTTCCACCAGAAGTAGAGAGTCACTGCGATGGCGAAAGCCACCGCGAAGTTGTTGTCTGGGACAGTGATGTTGTAACCGAGATGATGAAAGGTGTCGGTGAGAAAGCCCGCCGCGTACAACCCTGCAGATACGGCGCTGATGGGCCCGGTCAGAACGTAATCGAAGAGCAGGGCCGAGACCGAGAGCTTGGCCAGTTTGCCCCCCATGGCCTCTTTAACCACGCGATAGACGCCGCCCCGCACGAACATCGAGCTGGACTCGATATAAATAGAACGCACCGCGTAGCTGAACAGCATGACTGCCAGCACAAACCACGGAGCGCTTTTTCCGATGACCAGCTCGGCATCGCCACCCACGTAGTACGCCGAGGAGGCCAGGTCGGAGAGCACGATGGCCGCGGCCCGCCAGTACGAGATAAAAGTCAACATCACCGTAGTGGCGACGAAGACTTTGACTGCGGGCCGCTGCAGGTTCTCAGTGGTCGTGGACATAGGCGTTTTCGAAGTCCCGCGCGGCTACGCGTGGGCGGCGAGCAGCACTCGACTCGGGGATAACAGTGTACTGCGTTTACCTCGGAGTTGTCGCAGTTGGGCCTGTCGGCTGCAGGTCGGACTCTACTCTCGTTTCGTCAAGTACGTTTCGCTAATGCGGTCGTGCCAGCAGAGCGCATCGACGTCCACAAAGGCCCAGAGCAGCCCCATGATCAGGGAAGCGGATGACAGATAGAGCCCCACAACGCGGGAGCGCCGATGGCGCAGCGATGGCCGGGCTCCCTTGAACGTACTGAGACGAATTCCTGTTACCTGCATTCCCGCCGTTGTTCCGGCATAGACCAAAAGCAGGTATTGATAAATCCCCCAGAACAGCACAGGCGCCAGCGCCGCGGTCACCAGGATCGGCTTGCTGAGGGCCAGGGTCGGCAGCATTTTGTGGCAAATCAGGGCAAAGGTAGATGATGCTGCGGCCACCAGCGAGCAATCCACCAGGGCCGCGTAAATGCGCCGTGAGCGGCTGACGACGCGAAATGGCAACTCTATGTGCTCGCTGGGAATTTGTTGCGCCGCCTCAAACTGCAAGCCATCGAGAAAGGGCGTGCTTGGAAACGCCTCCAGTTCCTCAGGGACATCGAGAATGCGGGGCTGCTCCGGCAGCACGGGGTCGGCGAGCGGGTAAACGACGTCCGCTGCACCCGCTTGCCGCGGGAAAGCAATTACCTTGCGTTTCGGCCTCGGCCGTTGCTGGATTATTGGTGGCAGCTCAGGCTCGCTTTGGGGCAGCGGAGCAGGAGCGGCTTCAACCAACGACTCGGCCTTGCCCCCGACCGCGATGGGCTCCGGCGCGGGTTCGGCGGGACCCTCAGCTGCAGCATGTTCTAGCTCAGCTAGTTCCTCTGTAGGAGCAAAGCTCCCTGTGGGCTCGGTTGCATTCGTGAGTTCAGCAGCAAGGGTGTCGTCCTCTAGCGACACTTCGGAGGCCACTGCGGGCGCGAATGCGACGGGCTCGGCGGGAGGGAATGGGAAGCGCATGGAAAACGCTCCCTCGACCCGGCGTCCGCGGCGGGTGCGGTACCGGGAGACTCGCGAGCGGATTTCATTCCGCCAAACATCGGCGTTGGGCTGGATCTGGTCGCCAGCCTCTTCAGAGCGAAAATGTTGCGGTTCAATCATAAGAGTGGCGCCAGTAGTGCTTCGATTCTGTCTGCAAGATCGGTACAGCCTCGTAGCACATCGTCCAGCCAAGAATGAATGATCATGGAATGAATGCCGTTCGCGCGGCACACAGGTTCGTCAATCTGGACACTCGATCGCGCAGCTGTCGCAACCAAGTGGGCACGAGACGGGTCTTAAGAGAAACGTCCAGAGCGCGCAAAATCAAAGCAGGGCTGCCTGACATTTTGCCTGTCGCGGTGCAACGTGCTAAGTTGCAAAGTTGTGTTCCACCAAACCGACCCGGCAGAGGGATGCAACCCTTGCGATGATTTCCCGCACTCGATTGATTATCACGGCGCTGGTGGCGTGTCATCTCTTTCTGCAACCGAGGCTGTTAACCAGCCAGTTGCGTCCGTCCGCGAGTGAGGAGATTTCGGGCCAGACCTTGCCTTTAGCGGACCAATCCTCATCCCTTCCGAGTTCTGCCACTCCCGCTGAAAACAAACCGCTTATGCAGTCGCCAGAGGTCGCGCAGAAGTCCCCTCCCCCAGCTTCGGAAATCACTGTAACCACCGACAGCGGAGAGCAGGACAAAAAGACGGAACAGATTATTCAGCAGGAGTTGGAGGCCAGCAGCAACCAGGACCTGGGACCGCCACGCCCGGCCATCAACGTGCCGCTGGGGCGAAATGAGGTACTGATCCGCGCTGACGAGCAGGAGAAAGTTCAGGACATTTACCATGCTCGGGGCCACGTCGAGATGCGCTTCCGCACCTATGTCCTGCACTGCGATGAGGCCGCCTACGATTCCACCACCGGACAGATAACTGCCCAGGGACATGTGGTTTTCGACGGCGGGCCACACAACGAGCACTTGGTGGGAACTCACGCCACCTATGACGTCAGCCGCGACACCGGGACCTTCTATGACGTTACTGGATCGACCGGGGTGAAGATGAAGAACAAGATGATGTTTCTCACGTCTTCTACTCCATTCTTCTTCACGGGCAAAGTAGTGGACAAACTCGGCCCCGACAGTTACCTGGTGCATCACGGGTACATCACTTCCTGCCAGCTGCCAAAGCCCAAGTGGGAGTTCGATGCACAGACCGCCACGATCGAAATGGGCGAGGAAGCCAAGATGCATCATGCCACTTTGCGCATTCGCGGAATCCCCGTTTTCTATTTCCCTTTTGTGGAGCACCCAACCGACAACCTGGGAAGAAAGAGCGGTTTCCTGATCCCGGTGTTCGGGACTTCCAACACCAGAGGTACCATTCTGGGAGATGGTTTCTACTGGGCCATTAGCCGTAATTCGGATGCTGTCATCGGGGCCACGCTTTACTCCAAACGCGGCTGGGCGCAACACGCTGTATACCGGGCCGTAGGGTACAAATACTATTTTCACGCCGACTACTACGGGGTAGTTGACGAAAAGGGATATCCTCCAACGGGACAGAATCAGGGCGGCGAAGAACTGAAGGCGAATGGCTTCTTACAATTGCCGAGGGACTTCAACAGTGCGCTCTCCGTCGACTTCCTCAGTTCCTATATCTTTCGTCTTGCTTTTGCCGAGAGCTTCGCCGAAGCCATCAATTCCGAGGTCCGCTCGAACGGGTTCGTATATCGTGACCGGAACGGCTATTCCCTAGGCTATCTGGTTGCGCGTTATCAGGACTACCAGAGCGAGGCTCCTGGTGACGTAATCGACATCGCGCATTTGTCCAGTTTGGAATTCTCCTCGCTGCAACGGCCTTTTAACCGCTCGCGGCTGATGTATTCCTACGATTTCGCGGCTGAAGGCCTGTCCCGCCACGAGCTTGGTTTCCAGACCGCGTCGGCGGTTGGCCGCCTGGATGCTTATCCGAAAATTTCGCTGCCAACTTTTTTTCACGGCTGGACGCTCAGCCCGGAGGCCGGATTTCGCGAGACCTATTACACCCAACGGCTTGTGACCGAACCCGGTACGTCCACCGTCGTGGCTGTCAGTGACCCCATTAACCGCAACGTTTTTGCCGGTTCGATGGACATTCGCCCGCCATCTATCGCGAAGATCTTCGATCGCAAACTGTTGGGCTACGTTCTGAAGCATACCATCCAGCCTCAGGTTACCTATCGCTATCAGACAGGCATTAACGACTTCAGCCAGATCATTCGTTTTGACCAGCGCGACATCTTGGTGAACACCAACGAAGTCGAATATGGAGTTGTTAACCGGCTTTACGCGAAGAAGACGAAGTCCACGGGCGAATGCTTCCGCAATCCCAGGTACGACTGGCTGACCCAAAAGAATCAAGAACAGCTGGAGAATGTTCTTCATGCCGACATCGTACCCCGGAGGGACACCTGTGACGATCAACAGGGGGGCGCTCGCGATCTGGTGACTTGGTATGTCGCGCAAAAGTACTTCATGAACCCAACCTTTGGGGGTGCACTGGTTCCGGGCCAGACCAACGTCTTCGACAGCACAGTGGATTTCACCGGCACCGCTTTCCTTACTGAGCCGCGAAAGTTTTCACCCATCATCTCCCGCTTGAGGATCCAGGATGCGTCGGCCGATTTTCAATGGGATTTGGACTACGACCCGGTGTTGCACCAGGTAAATGCGAGCACGGCTTTCCTAGGTTACCGTTGGCGCAACTGGTACGTGAATGCCGGACAGGCTTACCTGAACGTGCCGCCTCCCAATGCCAACATCTTCGATCAGTACCGCATCATGCTTCTCTACGGAAATATCGGCAAGAAGGGCCTCAGCGCGGGAGGTAGCATGGGATTTGACACCAGATTGCATTACCTCCAAACCGCCACCGCGCAAGTGAATTACAACTGGGATTGCTGCGGCGTCACATTTGAATATTCGCGGTTTGCACTTGGCGCAGTGCGCAACGAGAATGCATATCGTTTCGCTTTCAGCCTAACCAATGTGGGCACCTTCGGCACCATCAGACGGCTGCAGCGCTTGTACTAGCGTCGTGCGATGCTTTCAATACTCTTAGTTCTATCAGGGATTCCAGTCGAAGCTAGTCGTTACCAGCCAGACGCTCCGCGTGGTCTGATTCGAACTCCTGCATGCTGACGCCTGGAAATCGTAATGCTCGCCGAAAACGAAACTGCGGCATTTCTCCCGTATTGGCGTTTCCGCAAATGACCCAAAGGTGTTGGACTTGCGCGGAGAAGGCGCCGGTCCCACGGGTGTCCTCTAACTCCACTTTCATCTGTGGCAGACGCATTCCCGACATGCGCAAGTTGTAATCAAAGGGGAAACGGCAGTATGCACTGGAAAAGACCAGGACGTCATCAGGCTTCGCATTCGTGGCGAGATAGCTGATCGCGGCTTTCCAGTCTTCGTGTCCCGGTTTTCGGTAAAACGACCTCACAGCAACGAGCGAACTGCAAACCAGCACTACCAGCATTGCAAAGCACAACCAGTTGGGCCGTATGAGAGCCAGTCCCTGCGCGAACAGCAGTAAAGCGGCGGGCAGGCAGATGAGCAGAAAGCGGGGAGACAAGATCGGTTGCCAATGTGACACAACGAGCGTTAGCAGAATGGGAAGCAACAGCCAAAAGGCCACAAAGACGAAAGACCACCTCTCCAACGCGCCTGCGACATCCCGGTGCAACCACCATTCCCGGGAAGCAAGCGTGATAGCCAACAGAAACAGCAGAAATTTCAGACCACTTCCGGTGAAATAGGTGAAAAGATGATAGACCTCCTTGGCGGTGGGATGTTGGACCCAATAGAGGTGCGACGTGCTCTGCGACACGATGAAGACCAATAGAGGAAGCCCAATGATCGCGATTACGAGCATGTCGCGCACTTGACTTCCCCTACGGAATTTGCGTGGCAGTGATATCCACGAAACCAGCTGCGCCAGCAGAACCAGCGCCGCAAAAAAGTGCGCATACAACGCCGCCCCTGAAGTCAAGATATGCCATACTCCCCCGGAGTGACCTTGGCTTTTGACGTTGCGTACAAAGAACAAAGAAGAGCAAGTCACCAACAGGACTACCAAGCTATAGCTTCGGGCTTCTTGTGAATAACTGATGTGGAAAGCATTCACCGTAAGCAGCAACGCCGCAATGATTCCAGTCCGCCGCGAGAAGAGGCTTTCACCTGCGAAGTAAATAACCGGGACGGTTGCCACCCCCGTCAGAACCGAGAGCGCCCTCACAAACGAGGGTGTGTCGCTGATCTGGCTCCAAAAACGTAAAAGCACGTAGTACAAAGCCATGTTGGCTTCACTGCTTACCAGTGCGTGGCGGAAGTCTGCCCAGCCAAATTGGGCAAGAGTGATGCTGAAGGCCTCATCAGCCCAAAAGCTCTTAAGACCCAGGTGAAAGAAACGCAACCAAGCTGCCCCAAGGGCAAGCAGGACGAGCCAAAGTGTTGTCTGAGTGTCAAGGCTCCAGGTATCTTCGCCGTGTCTTCGACGCCTTATGAGCACGAGAGGTGGATCTCCTTGGGTCTCCTAAGCCAACCTCAATAAGGAACGGGCGGCCTTGAGTGTACTACACTGCTAACATGTCTAATTTGTGTTCCAGTTCGCCTGTCGAAGCGGAAACTCTGGCAAGCAAGACACTCACCTTGCGCGACCGGCTGCGTTCGCGGGGCCGCCTGTTGGTTGCCTATTCCGGCGGAGTAGACTCGGCATTCCTTGCCTGGTCTGCGCACCAGGAGCTGGGACATGACATGCTCGCGGTATTGGCGGATTCGCCCAGCCTGGCGCGCTCCCAGTTGCACGATGCCGTAGCTTTCGCGGACGAACAGGGGATTCCGTTGACGATCATTAACACAAATGAGATGGAGCGCCCGGAATACCTTCGCAACGATGCGGCCCGGTGCTATCACTGTAAAGACGAGCTCTTCATTGCGATGGAGGCGTACCGCCAGCGCCGTGGGTTCGACGCCATCGCTTACGGAGTCAACATGGATGATCTCGGGGACTACCGGCCAGGGCAAAAGGCTGCCCGCCTACACCAAGTGGCAGCGCCGTTGCTCGAAGCGGGTCTGACGAAAGATGACATCCGTCAACTGGCCTCGCAAGCGGGATTGCGCGTCTGGGACAAGCCTGCCTCGGCCTGCCTATCGTCTCGCATTGAGTATGGGCGGCCGGTGACGCGCGAGACACTCTCCGCGGTCGAGCAGGGGGAGGACGCGCTTCGGCAACTTGGATTTCACCAAGTACGAGTGAGACATCACGGCGAGATTGTCCGCATAGAGATCGCCCGCGAAGAGCTGTCCCGAGCCATGACCCTGGAGATGGCGGCGGAATTCACGCGCATCTTTAAGGCCTTGGGATTTTCCTACGTGACGCTCGATCTGGAAGGCTTTCGCTCAGGCTCAATGAATGCCTTGCTACCGATTCACTCGCTGGTTAACGCCGGGGCACCCCAGCGTTGACCTTCGCAAAGCAAACCGCGTCTAAGCTCTGGATATCCGGGCCATCACGCCATGTGTGTGAGTCACCGGCTCCCCGTGAGATAATCAGAAGTTCATGTTCATCCCGCAAAGGTGGCTATTGGCTTTGTTGAGACGATTTACTGTGTTGTCCCTCTTGTTGTGCGTCGGTTGCTCGGCGCAGTCCAAACCGCAACCTGCCTCCCTTGACGTAAATCAGCGCATCGAGCGGCAAGTCCACACTTATTTTGGTGTTCCTTCCGATGTGACCGTAAGGATTGGGGCCCGCAGCTCCAGCGAGTTCCCGAACTACGACACCCTGCCGGTCACGTTGAGCCGCGGTGACAAATCGCAGTCCATGGAATTCCTGGTCTCGAAAGACGGCACCACCCTGATCCGCATGACCAAGATCGATCTGACTAAGGACCCCTACGCCGAAACCATGAAAAAGATTGACGTGTCGGGGCGTCCGGTGCGCGGAAATCCGAATGCCAAAGTCACAATCGTGAACTACGACGACTTCGAATGTCCCTTCTGTGCTCGCATGCACAGCACGCTGATGACCGAGATACTGCCGGAATATGGCGACAAAATTAAGGTCGTATACAAAGACTATCCGCTGCCTATGCATCCTTGGGCCAAGCATGCGGCCAACGACGCCAATTGCCTCTCAAAGGAAAGCGGAGCGGGCTATTGGGAGTTCGCGGACTACGTGCATGCCAACCAGCGCGCCATCAGCGGTAATCAAAAAGACGTGCAAAACTCGTTCAACCAGTTGGACCACGTAACCTTGGACATCGGCAAGAAGAACGGGGCCGATGCAGCTCGTTTGCAGGCCTGCATCAAATCCCAGCCGGAAGACACTCTAAAGACCTCGATGGCGGAGGCCGACACCGTTGGCGTTAGCGCAACTCCAACCGTATTCGTCAACGGGGAACGGCTGGAAGGCGCGGTGGACATTGACGAAGTGAGGACAGCGTTAAACCAGCGGCTTTTGGATGCGGGAATCCAACCGCCTCCCCCGCCGGCCAAGCCGCAGCCAGCGCCCGCGAGCAAATAGGCGTGGTGCGAGCGGGCTTTGGCACATGCTCGATATTCAGTACAGCCCGCATTCGAGCCTTCCCTGCCTAGGGGAGGTTGACCAGTCAGCACGGCCTCGCAGGGAGGGGCCAGAATTGAAAGCAACCTGTAAGCCTGAAGCGCGTTTCGCAATCACCCCCACTCTGGCGCTGGCTCTCCTGCTGTTGCTGCCGGGATTGGGTTGCACGGGGAAGCAGCCAGGCGCCGACGTTATGGCGACCGTAAACGGCCGCCAGATCACCCGCACGGAAGTCGAAAAGTATTACAGCAACCAGACCGCCGATGCGCCGCAAAAACCCAGCCAGGAGCAGGCTGATAGTTTGCGGTTGAGCATTCTGCGTGAGTTGATTGACAACGAAATCCTGATGCAGCGCGCCGAAAAGCTGGGGCTGCTGGCCACCGACGAAGAGATTAACAGCAAGCTGGCGGAGATCAAGGCGCCCTACACCCAGGAGGAATTCGACAAGCGCCTGAAAGATCGCAACCTTACGCTCGACGACTTCAAGCGTGACCTGCGCCGCTCCATCACCATTGAAAAGGTACTGAACAAGGAAGTCACTTCCAAGATCAATATCTCCGATGAGGACATCACCAACTATTACAACCAGCACAAAGCCGAGTTCAACCTGATCGAGCCGCAGTACCATCTGGCGCAGATTCTGGTCACCACCCAGCCCAACCCGCAAGTGAAGAATGTTAAGGCGCAGAATGAGGCAGACGCGCGCAAGAAAATTCAGATGATCGAGAATCGTCTCGATAGCGGCAACGACTTCGCTACTGTGGCCATGAATTTTTCAGAACAGCCGGAGACGTCCCAGAACGGGGGCGATCTCGGATTCGTGCCCGAATCTTCGCTCAAGACCGACAAGCTTGCCTATGACGCTGTTAACAAGCTGAAGCCGGGACAGTACACCGGAGTACTGGTGGTGGCCGATCCCAACAGCCACCAGGTCTATGGCTTTCGGGTAGTCAAGCTCATCAGCAAGGAAGCTGCCGGCCAGCGAGAGCTCAAGGACCCGCGGGTACAGCAAGCCATCCGCGAACAGCTTCGTGACCGCCGCGAACAGTTGCTGAAAGCGGCCTATTACGAATCCATCCGCGATAAGACCACGGTAGAGAATTACTTTGCGGACGACATCCTGAAAAAAGCCGCCACCATGAAGTAACGTGGATAGCCTGCCGCCAAGGTTTCTTGCTACTCAATGATGGCCAGTGTGTCTCCGGGGTTGACGACCGAACCCTCCGCCGTCAGGATCTTCTGCACTCTTCCGTCCTTGGGAGACTTCAGGTCGTTTTGCATCTTCATGGCTTCCATGACGAGGATGCTCTGTCCAGCCTTTACTTCGTCTTTTTCTTGAACGTTGATGCGGACAACCTTGCCCGGCATTGGAGCCTTCAACCTCTGCGATCCGGCCTCTGCGCCGGCAACGGCGCGGCGAGTGCGTAACGAGCGCGGGTCCTGAACATCCACGGCGTAGCGCGCACTACCAATGACCATGTGCAGCTCGCCTTGCAGCGAGCGTTCGCGCTTGATCTCGTACGCCTTGCCTTCCACCAGGATGGAGAGCACATCGCGCGCCGTGAGCGCGGCATCGGCGTCGATCTCCTGGCCGTCAATCTTGCAATGCCAGGTCTTGTCGCCGTGCGTCAGTTCCAACTGATGCGTCTTGCCGTCCACCACCACGTCGTAGGTCATGGACTTACCGCTCCCTCAGCGCTTCAGCGCGCGAAATCCGACGCCAATTCGAGGCTGGAGCGGGAGCTGCAGAGCTGCCGTTCGAGGCAGCAGCGCCGCCTGAGCCTGAAGTAAATATCGCTTTCGCTTCTGTGGCTGCGAAGATCGCAGCTCCGATGGCCGCCATCAGCGGATATTGTCCGTCGTTTTCGTGATATGGTTTTGCCAGCAAGCGATCTAGGAAACCAGTATCCAGCTTGCCTGCGCGGAAATCTTGGTCTCGCAGAATTCGCCGAAACAGTGAGATGTTGGTCTTGATGCCGCCAACGAAGTACTCGTAGAGAGCGCGCAACAGCCGGTCGATTGCGTCTTCCCGCGTTTCTCCATATCCGATTAGTTTCGCCAGCAACGGATCGTATTCGATGGGCACCTTCCAGCCTTCGTACATACCGCTGTCACGCCGGATGCCTGGTCCCGAAGGCGAGATGAGTCGGGTAATCTGCCCCGGCGATGGGAAGAAATTGTTATCTGGATCTTCCGCGTAAACCCGGCACTCGATGGCATGCCCTCGTATGTTGACGTCCTCTTGCCGGAAAGACAGCTTCTCGCCCGCCGCAACCTGCATCTGCAGGTGCACCAGATCGATTCCGGTCACGAGCTCGGTAACCGGGTGTTCCACCTGCAGGCGGGTGTTCATCTCGAGGAAATAGAAGTTGCGCTGCTCGTCCACCAGGAACTCAACCGTGCCGGCATTGTGATAATTGGCGGCCTTGGCCACCCGCACCGCAATTTCGCCCATGCGCCGCCGCATGTCCTCGTCAACAATCGGAGACGGCGACTCTTCCATCACTTTCTGATGACGCCGCTGCACCGAGCACTCGCGCTCGCCGAGATAGACGGCATTTCCGTGCTCGTCCGCAAAGATCTGCATCTCGACGTGGCGTGGGTTAACAATGAACTTCTCCAGATACACTTCGTTGTCGCCGAAAGAGCGCTGGGCCTCGCTGCGCGCATTTTCATAGGCGGAGCGCAACTCGTGGGGCTCCGCTACCATGCGCATACCCTTGCCGCCGCCACCCGCCGCGGCCTTCAGCATCACGGGATAGCCGATCTGCTCCGCCAGCCTTTCCGCAGTCTCGATATCCAAGCCGTGTTCAGAGCCGGGAACAAACGGAACGCCCGCCCGCTTCATGCTCTGACGGGCGCGCGTCTTCGATCCCATCATCTCCATCGACTCCGGCGTAGGCCCGATGAACTTGTAACCTGCATCCGCGCAGGCCCTCGCGAAGCGTGCGTTCTCCGACAGGAAGCCGTATCCAGGATGGATTGCCTCAGCCCCACTGCGACGCGCAACCTCGAGGATCTTGTCGGCGTTCAGGTAGGACTCGCTCGCGGTGGCCGGCCCGATATGGTAGGCGTAATCGGCTTTGCGAACGTGCAGGGACTTGCGGTCCACGTCGGAAAAGACAGCGACCGATTCGATACCCATCTCGCGGCAGGCGCGGATGATGCGCACGGCAATCTCGCCGCGATTGGCAATCAGGACTCGTTTGAACATAGGAGACAGAAAGAAGGATTGTATTGCATAGGTCACAAAAGGGGAGGACTTACGTCACAGCCGTGTGTGACGTCCCTGCTCTGGATCCAGATTCAGCAAAAACGCCCCCTCCTCGCGGAGGGACGCATCGGGGAGACACAATCTAGTACTGCGAGCAGCACACTACTGCATAGTCACGACGCCGCTGGGACCGGCTTTCTCCGCCTTGGCTTTCTTGGTGGCCATGGTCTTGTCCACCCAATCATCGGCGGTCTTGAGATCGGTCTTGCGGGCATCAGGATCGTCGCATTGCAGATCAGCTTGTTCTCGGTATAGCAGGTTCAGGTACGCCATGGCGTCGTCGTAGTCCGGACGCAACTCCAGCGCCTTTTGCAGCTTCTGGATGCCATCCTGCACCTGAGGCTCGTTCTGGACCTTTACCGTCTTTAGCAGCTCCGCACAGTCCTTCTTGTCCTTGAGGTCGTCCGTCGGCTTCAGTCCAAGCTTGGCACGCTCGTCCATGCGACGCTGGTACGACTGGGTCCAATCGATGACTGCGATGGAGTAGTAGGTTTCCGGGTCGTTGGGATCCAGGTCCGCGACCTTCTGGTAATAGTCCTTTGCCAGATCGAATTTCTTCATGTTGAAGTACAGCGAGGCAATGCCCTTCAAGCTATGAACCTGCTGCTCTTTCGGCGGATGCAAGTCCAGCACCTGCTTGAACACATCAATGGCCTGCTCGGCAAAGCGGTTGTTATCGGCTGAATCGGCGCCGGGAATATATTGCTGCGCATAGGCTGTGGCCAGATACAGGCGGGCATTGATAAGACTGGGGTCGAGTTCCACAGCGTTCTTGAAATGTTCGATTGCGTCTTCGTATTTTGCGTTCTTATACGCCTGCACACCTTTGTTGAGCTGGTCGCGCGCTCTCAGTTTGCTGCAACCTACGGCCGAGAACAGCACAAGCAGCACGGCCAGCACCGTCATTACCCGTCCGCACATTTTCATGTTTGATATCACTCTCCGTTAGGATGGTTCGGGTTCCGAAGGAAGGCGGGAATGTCGTTGTGCGACTTCCCGCCCGTCCGAAGAGTATTGCCCGAATCGTGTTTCTGCTTCCGAGGAACGCCTAATTACCGGCTTCAATCTTGGCCGTGATCAAGCCCACCTTATCGACACCGGCGGAATGCGCGATATCGATGACTTGTGCCACTTCATCGAACGTAAGGTCTGGATCAGCCTTGACGAACATCACTTTCTCCGCGCGGGTCTTGAAAATGTCGTTCAATCGGCCTCCCAGGTTCTCCCACGTGACGTCGTCCTGATTGATCTTTAACGCGGCTTTATCGCCAGCGCCTTTCAGCAATTGCACAACAATCGTGCGGTCGCTCGGAGGCGGTTGCTTTGTCTGGTCTTTGGGCGGCTGAGGAACCAGCGCGTCGAGGCCCTTCGGAGTCAGCGGCGTGATCACCATGAAAACGATGAGCAGCACCAGCAACACGTCAATCAGTGGCGTAACGTTGATGTCCGCTGAGGGTCCGCCGGACCCTCCAATTGCCATTGACATAAGTAACTCCCGTTATTGGGAGCCGGCACCGGTGCCGGCTCCAGTAGCCGGCGGTTTCTTGCCGGCGGCGCCCTGTTGTATCTGCTCGGTCAAAAGGCCTACATCGTCAACTCCGGCCGACCGCACGTTGTCCACCACGTCAACCACGCCGCCGTACTTGGCGCGAGCGTCGGCCTTGATGTAGACCCGCTTGTCGACCTTGTTGGCCAGGCGGTCCTTCACCTTGGCTGTGAGCTCGTCGGCCTTTACACGGTCGGTGCCAAAGTAGATCTGTCCGTCCCGCATAATAGCGACGAGCAGTGAGTCTTCCTTATCGGCATCCGGCATCGGTATTGGACTACTGACCTTCGCCATGTCAACGCTCACGCCGTGCTGCAACATGGGCGTGATCACCATGAAAACGATGAGCAGCACCAGCATCACATCCACCATGGGCGTGACGTTGATGTTGGAATTGACCTTGGCCCCTTCGTTGCGTACAGATATTGCCATAGGGTTCAACCTCCTTCATGCTGGGGGCCAGCGCCACGCGCTGGACCGCCAACTACCGGTGGACACTCCGCTTCTTCAGGAAATAGTCGATCAGCTCGCTGGAGCTGTTGTCCATTTCCACGTCGAAAGCTTCCACCTTGTTGGTGAAGTAGTTGAACATCATGACGGCCGGGATGGCGACGAACAGTCCGATGGCAGTGGTCACCAGCGCTTCCGAAATACCGCCGGCGACAGCGCCCAGACCAGTGGCCTTCTGCGTCGAAATTTCTTTGAACGCATTCAGAATGCCCACCACCGTTCCGAACAGTCCCACGAAAGGCGCAGTGGAACCGATGGTAGCCAGGCCGCCCAAGCCACGCTTCAACTCGGCGTGAGTGATCGCTTCGGCACGCTCCAGAGCGCGCTTGGAGGCTTCGATCTGCTCGCCGGGAATGTCGGCGGAATCGCCGTGGGCTTTGAACTCCTGCAGGCCCGCGGTAACCACCTTGGCCAGGTGGCTCTTCTTGTTGCGCTCGCCGACCTTGATCGCTTCTTCGATCTTGCCTTCGCGCAGGGCGCCGGCGACGGCGGGAGCGAAGGCGCGAGACTGTTTACGCGCGGCGCTGAACGCCATCGCGCGATCGATCATCACGCCAATCGACCATCCTGACATGATGAACAGGATGATGACGACGATCCTAGCCGCCCATCCCATCTGCTTCCACAGGGAGATAGGGTCCCAACCCACGGTGGCTTCCTGGAAAATCCAGGCCGCTGCCGAGGGCACGTGGCTGAGAGCGTAGGTTGCAATGTTAGCTAGAAACATGAGTCGACTTTTCCTCCTCGGAACTTGGGTTACAGCAGACCAAAATCGGTACTACCGGTGATTCGAACTTCTCGGTCAAATTTCGATTACCGCGGGCTGCCCGCCTACGATGGCGTGGCACACGCGAAGAATTCAGCAATCAAAAAACGGGTCGCGCCCCCCCAAGGATCGCGGCCAACCCCGCACGCAGAACCGCCATCCAGCAAGCTTCTTAGCCGCCGGCCAACGTAAAGTTCACGTTGATTGTAGTCTCCACTTCCACCGGCTCGTTGTTCAAGTAGTAGGGCTTATAGCGCCACTGCTTCACGGCTTCCAGCGCGGAAGAAGTCAGCATCGGATGTCCGCTGACCACATGCAGGTTCTGAATAGTCCCATCCTTGCCGATCAATGCCTGCAGGACGACCGTCCCCTGAACGCGCGCCTGGCGAGCCAGCGGTGGATAAGTCGGCTGCACCTTGTGAATCAGCAAGCCCTGCGATACACCCTGCGATACGCGCACACGCTGCGGCGTCGCTGCCTTGGGCACGGTGGCCGGAACATTGCCGATAACACTGCCCAGCACTCCGCCCATCGCGCCTCCGGGAACTCCGCCCGGGACACCGCCTACTACGCCGGCCACTCCCGTGCTCGGCGGCGGAGGCTCATCCTCTTTAATCATCTCAATCTTTTTCGGAATCGCTGTCGGGGTACGTAACTGTCCGTTGTCCAACTCGGTCTGCGGCTTCACCACGTGAACAGGAACAGCAGCTGGCGGAGGTGGCGGCGGTGGCGGAGGCGGTGGCGCAACTAGAAACGTCATCAACTGCTGCTTCGGCAGGGCCTCGGTGAAGATCAACGGCAACAACACGAGGACGCCAATCAGCAAGACTTGCAGTACAAACGAAAGCACCGTCGTCGCGCCCCGCTTAGTCCTGAGCTTGCCTCCCGATTCCACGAGGCTGTCTTCAAACATGGCCTGTTCTCCGTCGAAAGCTTTTGCTTACAAAGCTTTAATAACTTAGACACCGGACTTACGACTTTTGCTCCTTCAAACCGTAAGCGAGCTACCGAAATCTGTACCGCGCGGAAACAACTCGGCAGTTCCGAAAACCGCCCTGCAATAGCGACCCGAAGTATACACCCCTGCACGAGAATTGCACACCCACTTGGCCGAGGAGTCGTCCGAGCGGTGGTTTGCGCCCCAAAACGCGCCTAAGCCTTTACCTTTACCTTGCTCTGCGTCTTGTTCCGGGGGGTGCTTAGGCTTCGTGCAACTGCCTCTCCCGCACGCCGAGACCGCCAATCCTGATAAGCCACCAGCATCGGAGCTGCAACCGCGATGGAGGAATAGGTTCCGATCAGGATGCCGATCACCAGCGCTAGAGAGAAGCCGCGCAGCACCTCGCCGCCGAACAGATACAACGATAGCACGGTCAAAAAGGTCAATCCCGAGGTGAGGATGGTTCGGCTCAATGTCTGGTTGATACTCTTGTTGACGATGTCCGCCAGGGGTTCGCGTCGCAAAAGTTTAATGTTTTCCCGGATGCGGTCAAAGACGACGATGGTGTCGTTCATTGAATAGCCGATAAGCGTCAGGATGGCAGCAATGACCGTCAGGCTGATTTCTTTATTCAGCAACGAGAAAAAGCCCACCGTGATAATGGTGTCATGCAAGCAGGCTACAACCGCGCCCACGCCGTAGATCATCTCGAAACGGAACCACAGGTAAACCAGCATTCCAGCCAGAGAGTACAGGGTCGCCATGATCGCCTGATGGCGAAGCTGGCCGCCGACCTGCGGGCCGACGATCTCGACGTTGCGCACTACGAAATTAGAGGTGTAGAAGTCCTGCTGCAACGCGCTGACGACGTCGGGCGGCACGACTCCTCGCAACTCATTCACCGAAGTCAGAATTCCACCGCGCTCCTTGTTCCGGAAATCCTCGATCTTCTGCGCCATGGAGTGATACTGCGTGGCGGCGTCGGTGCCCAGATGCAGTGGGTCTTTTTGCAGCAGATATGGCTCCAGGGTTGCCACACCGCTGTTATTCAAGTCCTGCTTGCCCTGATTGGCCGGATTCTCAGTCTGGAGCGCCTGAATAATGGAGTTCTTCCCCTTATCGAGTGCCGACTCGCTGGTTTCCTGCAAGCCAAGATCAATCAGGACTTCGTTGCCGGAAACCGGACCGAAGCGCTGGATGCGCGGATTCTTCAGCCCCGCCTTGTCCATGGCCTGGCGGACCTGGTCGAGATCGGGGGTCTGGGCAAACTTGACGTAAACCAGCGTGCCGCCGCGGAACTCTACGCCCAGCGGAATGCCATGCCAGAAGAAAATGGACAGTAATCCAGCAACGCTGAAGATCAGGGAGAAGGCAAGGAAGTACCACTTCTTGCCCAGAAAATCGATGTTCGTATTACGAAATAACTCCACCGCTAGCCCCTTAAATGCTCAGTGCCTCGCCACGCTGATGGCGGTTGAGAATCGACTCGAAAATGACCCGCGAAACAAAGACCGAAGTGAACAGGTTGGCGGCCAGACCAAAGCTGAGCGTCACCGCAAATCCCTTCACCGGACCGGTCCCGAACAGGAACAGGATGATGGCGGAGACGATCGTCGTTACGTGGGTATCGACGATGGTCGTCCAAGCGTGCGCAAAGCCCTGGTCCACTGCTGACGTCGGCGTCTTGCCATGTCGTAACTCTTCGCGAATTCGCTCGAAGATGAGCACGTTGGAATCTACGCCCATACCCACGGTCAAGATGACGCCCGCGATTCCCGGCAAGGTGAGTGTCGCCTTAGTAAAGCCAAGGAAGCCTAGCAGGATGACCAGGTTCAGGAACAGGCCCAGGTCCGCGTTGATGCCCGCAGCGCGGTAGTAGAAGAGCATGAACGCCATGACCGCGATCATGCCGATGATCGCTGCGCGCACGCCCTGGCGAATGGAATCGGCGCCCAGCGATGGACCCACGGTGACCTCTTGCAGGTATTTAATGCCAGCCGGTAGCGCGCCTGAACGCAAAGTCAATGCCAGGTCCTGCGTTTCCTGCGGCGTGAAGGAGCCGGTGATGCGGCCCTGATCGTGTATCTGCTCCTGGATGGTGGCTACCGATTTCACGCGATTGTCGAGCACCACCGCCAGCTTGTCTCCGACGTGTGAGCCGGTAAAGGCTGCAAAGCGCCGGCCGCCATCGCCTGTCAAAGTGAAATTGACGTCCGCGCGCCCATTCTCATCGTGGCTCGCATCGGCCGTGCGCAGATCGCCTCCGCTCACCGCCGATACGCGGCTGATGACCCAGTACACGTCGGTGTTCTCCTCCCCGCTCTGCGGATGTAGGGCAGTGCCCTTCATCAGCACCGTGTCCGGCGGAAGCACGCCACCACTGGCCTGCATCGCCGCTTGTTCGCTCGGGTAAGGTCCGCTAACGGCCTGCCGTATCTCCAGCATGGCAGTGGACTGCATAATTTCTTTTACGCGTGCCGGATCGTCCACGCCGGGCAGTTGCACCAGAATCTGGTAATCGCCCAGCCCGTGCTCCTGAATTACCGGCTCGGAAACGCCGAGCTGATCAATTCGGTTGCGGATGGTCTCGATCGCCTGTTGCACGGCTTTCTTCTTGGTGTCGTTGGCGACCGAGGGTTTCATGGTGAGCGTCCACGAGTTCTCCACCCCAGACGTCAAGTCGTAATCCGGCAGCTTCTCGCTGACGATGCGACGCAGGTCGGAAGATGACTCCGGCGGCACGCCCTTGATCTGGATCAGCTCGGGATGGTTCTGCGGATCAGGTTTGGAGATTTCTCCAAAGGCAATATTGGCGTTCTTGAGAGCGTCCTTCAGTCGCTCGACCGAGCGATCGGTGTCGGCGTTAATGGCGTCGTTGACCTGCACCTGCAGAATCAGGTGGGTTCCACCCTTCAGATCGAGCCCAAGGTGGACGCGGCTTTGCAGCGCAGCCAGAAGGCCCTTGCCGCTCAAGCTACTCGGAACGCCAAAGATGCCGAACAGAAAGACGATCAGCACCCCAATAATGAGAATTGTCTTGGTGAGAAGATTCTTGTTCATGAGAAAACTGCAACCCTGTTAAGCCTTGGAGGATCCCTCCGCGGTCGTTAAAGTGACGATGGAGGAGCGGGTAATTTCGAGCTTGATGTTGTCCGGTGGCACGCGCAGCACTACCGCATCGTCTTTGACGGACATGATGACGCCGTTCAGGCCGCCGCTGGTGACCACCTTGTCGCCCGGCTTGATTTCTTTCAGCATGGCCTGCCACTTCTTCTGACGGCGCTGCTGCGGCATAATCAAAAGAAAATAGAAGATTGCGAAGATCGCAACCATCATCAGGATCGGGGCCGACCCGCCCCCGATGCCCTGCGCGAACAAACTTATCAGTCTAACCATTAGCTTCGACTTTCCTCAGAAGAATGGCAGCGCCGCCTATGAAGCCCTGCCGTCCAAACATGGGACGACGCACTCCAAAAAAGCACCCACCATAAGCCGGGACACTCTGGGATGTTTCAGGGATTCCAACTGAACACAGGTACTTGTCAGCCAGCACGCTGGCCCGCCACGGCGGTTCAGAAACGCAGCCCTACCCTCTATAGTATCGCGTTTTGCGAAAATCCGGGTTACCGACGAGCCCGGCACGTGCTCCCGCTGCAACACACGCCGGTCAACAAATACCTGCTACGGAACGCTCAGATGCGGGAGCCGGACGCCGGAAAGAAACTTCGGGAAATCCCCAGATAGTATAGCTTGCCGCACCCTCCGCATGGTGTCAACGTAGTACGCCAGATTGTGGATTGTATTCAGTGTCTGCGCCAGCAGCTCATTCGACGCGTAGAGGTGCCGCAGATAAGCGCGTGAGTACCGAGCGCAAACCTTGCACTGGCAGGCGGCATCGATGGGACCTTCGTCGGCCGCAAACCGCGCGTTCTTGATGGTCAGTCGCCCCTCGGAGGTAAATAGTAATCCGTGGCGCGCCGCCCGCGTCGGCAGGACGCAGTCCATCATGTCCACGCCTGCGGCGACGTAATGAACAATCTCCTCCGGCGTGCCCACCCCCATCAGGTAACGGGGCTTGTCCTCGGGCAGAAAACGGATCGTCGCGTCCACCATCTCGTAGGTCATGGGACGTGGCTCGCCTACGCTGAGGCCGCCGATCGCATATCCGGGAAAATCGATCTCGACCGTCCGCCGCGCCGACTCGCGGCGCAGGTCAGGGAACATTCCGCCCTGCACAATGCCAAACAGCGCCTGGGTCTGCCCGTGCCGCTCAGCAAACCACGGCGTCTCCCATTTGTGGGCCTCGAAATAGTCCTTGCTGCGTCGCGCCCAGCGCAGCGTCATTTCCATCGATTCCTGTGTCCGCTTGTACTCCGCTGGATGTTCGGTGCACTCGTCGAACGCCATAATAATGTCGGCGCCCAACCCGATCTCCGCGGCGATGGCGCTCTCCGGGCTGAAGAAATGCGACGAGCCATCCAGATGCGAGCGAAACGCCACGCCGTCTTTCGTCACTTTGCGCAAATCGCTGAGGCTGAAGACCTGGAAGCCGCCCGAATCGGTCAGAATAGGGCGGTCCCATGCCATGAACTTCTGCACCCCGCCAAGCTGGCGAACTGTCTCGACGCCCGGCCGCAAATAAAGATGGTAGGTATTGTTCAGCAGGATCTGGACGCCCAGCTCTTCCAGCGTGTCTTGCGATACGCCCTTCACGGTTGCAAGCGTGCCAACGGGCATGAAGACTGGCGTCTGCACCTCACCATGGGGGGTGAAGAAGCGTCCGGCGCGTGCCGCGCCGTCACGCGCTTCAATTTGAAATCGGAAGGACATCGCAGACGATTGTAGCGGGCGGCCCGACTATCCTGTCGCGGGTCGCCACTTGTGCCATCCCGCAAAGGCCAGATGGAACAGCAGGTTGGTGGGCACCATCAGCGATAAATACACAATCGGCACCATGTAAACGCTAGTCCCCGGAAAGCAATATCGCGCGATGTATAGCACGACAATCACGCTGCGCATGCCGGTTGATGTCGCCAGCACGCGTCGCGACTCGGGGTCGGGGCCGCCGCTAAACCAGCCGATCACCATCGACAGCAGAAGCAAGAGAGCCAGTGCCAGAATCGTTCCGCGGCCGCGAATTGCATTGAAAGCTTCACGCCGCACCAGGCGCGTCTCCCACATTAGAAAGACAAACACAATGCTTGCCAGAATGCCCAAGGGCAGCACCAGCCTAGGGGCAATCTTCGGCACGCGCCGCGCCACCCACAATCCACCGCACAGCGGCAAACCGATGTAGAGCACAATGCTGACGACCAGATGGAGTATTGGCCGCTCGCTGCGCTGCGCCGTCTGCGGCATCACCTCGATGGCCAGCGGGGCCATGGCAAGGCTGACCACCGAAAGCACGAAGGTCATTGCGGCAGCGAATGCCAGCCGCGTCTTGGCCCTGCGAGTGAATTGCAGTGCTATCGGCGTCCCCGGGATCGCCGCCAGCAGCAGGATGCCGACACTCGCGTCAGGGGTCAGCGGGAAGATGCGCACCAGCAGGAAGCCTATTGCCGGTATCAAGATGCAATTCGCCAGCAGAGTGCGCATCAGCAGCGCGCGGTTGCGCAGAACGTCGAGCAGTTCTCCGCCGCTGACCCGTAGCCCGATGGACAACATCACCACTACGACGAAGAAGTTGAGCAGCGGCAACGGCCGGATAAGCACGCTTCCTCCGTGGAAAGGGCTCGCCTGCTGGCGAACTCATCAGGGTACAACAAGACCGTGCCGAGTGAGGCGCGCCAGCTTCGAACTTGCCTTTGCTAACGAGGCACGGTTGATGGTGCCATGACCAAGCATTACCGAACCGTCGGTTGCGGCAACACGGAAGGTGTAGAAGCGCCCGTCGTCCGCCGCGAAATCTCGAGATGGAGATTGCGAAGGGAAGTGGAATTTTACTCTAGCGCTTTACTAATCTCGATGTCCCGCTTCAGGACATCGGTCAGGAGTTCTGAGAGCTCAACCCCTTTTTGTTGGGCTTTGCCGGAGAAATATTCCCACACGCTTCGCTCAATCGCGGCGGGCAAAAAGACTTTTGCAGAGGCGGGGATGTGATGACGTCCGCGTACGCCTTTGCTGAAGTTAATCTCGGCTGGCATATTGTCATCGTCAACTGGGCACCCACTCATAAAGCTGTCATCCAATCAACTCTGCGCCTGCTTGGCCCGTTGCTTCTCTTCGAACTTACCCTTGCTGACGATGGCGCGCTTGATGGTGCCGTGGCCAAGTACCTCCGCCCCGTCACTTGCGGTTACACGAAACGTGTAGAAGCGCCCATCGAAGTCTTCCAGCACCGCTTCGCACTTGACGGTAGCACCGATGCCCGTTGCCGCGCGGTGAATGATGTTGATCGCAGTGCCGACGCTGACCTCGTCGCCCTCGCAAAATGGCAGCAGCACTTCGAAACCCGCCGCCTCCATCCAGCCGATCATGTTGGGGGTGGACAGCACCGGCGGAAGCTCTTCGCGCCACGCCGTTAGGGTGTTTTTGAACTCGACACGCCTCTCGACTGCTGCGCGCGTGCCGATGGGAACTGGTTTGGCCATGCATCGAGATTATCGCGAGGCGTCGCGCAATGTCATCTGCGAGTTAAAGGCCAAGAACTGAGTGAGCAAGGCGGTAGTTGGCCGCGAGCGTCGAAGCACCTCTATAGCAACCACGATGTTTGCCGAGAGAATAGGGGGCGCAAGCCCCGGGTAGAGTAGGAAATTGGAATGAGCCGCGTAGCGGCGACATCTGTTGCTAGAAGCCGATTACCCGCTCTTCTGGCGCCGTCGCAGGTCATCGATGAACATCTGCTCGACTGGCTTGTCGTAGGTGCGCAACACGTGCCGGACGCTGTGCCCGCTGACCAGGTGGCAAACCTCTTCCGCGAGGTTCTTGGCGTGGTCTCCGGCGCGCTCCAGCGATTGCGTCATGAACAGCACGTGAAAGCTTTCCTGGCGCTGAACGCCATCGCGATTTTCCAGATGCCGCAGGAAGATGAGATTGCGCAGGCGGTCCAGCTCGGCATCGGAGCGCAGCACAGCGAGCGCCCGATTGAGGTCACGTTGGGAGAACGCGTCGTGCACATCGCCCAGCATCTTCTCCAGGCGCGACGACATTAAGGTGAGATCGCGAATGTCCTGCAAGTCAATGCGGCTGCCGACCGTGGCGGCGCGGTTGCTGCAGTTGAGCAGCAGGTCGCCCACCCGCTCCAGGTCAATGATGAACTTCATACAAGCGAGCAGTTCGCGGGCTTGCCCTTCGCTCACCCTGGTGATGACTGAAGTCACTCCCTGATCAATGACGCGATCCAGCGTGTCAAGTTCTTTCTCGCGCTCGCGAACGCCGTCGAGAAGAGACGGCACTCCCGTCGCAATGCCCTCAGCAACTATTCCGGCAGCGGCGCGAGCCACGCGGCAAGCCTGCAACGTCTGCTCATGGATCTGCGCACAGATTTCGTCGGGACTCGGAGGCGCCAGATCGGCTGAACCCATGGTTGTCTCAAGAGCTGCCATAGACAGCGGTAAGCGGTGTCGCTGGCTCGTCGTCATAGAACCAGCGCAAGTACAAAGACTGGACGGATAATTACATCGGAAGATAGCCAAGTTTTATGAATTTGCGATGAACGGAGCGTAAACATTACTTGAAATTATGGTGAACGAAGCTGCTTTGGCACCACTACACCTGCACTGACACCGGCTGCCGCGGCAGTGTGAAGTAGAAGGTCGAGCCGTGGTTGAGTTCGCTCTCGGCCTTAATGGTGCCGCCGTGGGCACGCACAACATGCTTCGCGATGGCCAGTCCGAGCCCGGTTCCACCGGACTCGCGCGAGCGCGCTTTGTCCACGCGGTAAAAACGCTCGAACAACCGCGGCAAGTGATCGCTGGGAATTCCGGCGCCAAAGTCACGCACGTAGAACTGCACTCCTTCTTCGGTCTCACATGCGCCCACCAAAATTTTCCTGCCGGTATGGCCATACTTTAAGGCATTGTCAATCAGGTTGGAAAACACCTGCTGGATCGCGTCACGGTCAACCGAGACGGGCGACGATGCGGTGTTCATCAGCGAGAGTTCAACGCCGCGGCCGGCGGCGAGGTCGGCAAAGGTTTGCACTGCGTCGTCAAGCAATTCGCGGGGCGCGGTGAGCTGAAGCTTGAAGTTCTGCTCACCCGATTCAACCCGCGCCAGCACCAGCAGGTCTTCCGTGAGCCGCGCCATGCGGGTCGCATTCTTGCGGATGATCTCAATGAATTCCCGCGCATGTTCCGGCACGTTGTTATGGTCGAGCAACGTTTCGGAGTAGCCCTGAATGGAAGTCAACGGTGTGCGCAGCTCATGCGATACGTTGGCGATAAAGTCGCGCCGGGTTTTCTCCACCCGCTCGATCTCGGTTTGGTCGTGCAACACCGCGACGGCGCCCCCGCCCGGCATTGGGGCCGCAGTGACATCGAAGATACGGCCGGAAAAAATCTTCGCTGCGCGCGCCACCGTGACGTCACGGCGATCGAGCGCGTTCTGTACTGAGCTCAAAATCTCCGGATCACGGACCGATTGCACCAGCGGCTCTCCTAAACGTATCCCGCTTGGCAGCAAACGCTCCATCCGCTCGTTGGCCCACAGCACGCGCCCGTCCTCCGCCACCGCCAGCACGGCTTCCTGCATGGAGTTGAGCAGCGTCTCCAGAGTCTGCCGGCTGTTTTCGACCGCGCGGAACCCGTCCTCGAGCTTGCGGGCGGTCTTATCGAGGGCGGATGCGACGTGGGCAATCTCGTCGCTCGACTCTTCCTCGATTCGCGCTGACAAGTCGCCGGCTGCGACCCGCTCCGCGAAATCCGTGATCCGCATTAATCTGCGACCAATCGATTGGGTCGCGATGAAAGCCAGTAGCATCGACAGCAGCGCCGCCAGGGCTGAACCCTCGATCAAGTCGCGACGAATGCGGTGATTGGTCTCACGGATGGAGGCCAGCGGATAAGCCATACGCACCGCGCCGCCTGCAACCGGCACAGCTACGTAAAGCATTTGAATGTTCAGCGACCGGCTCATGCGCGTCGAGCTGCCCACTTGGCCGTGCAACGCGGGGATGATTTCCGGCCGGTCGGCATGGTTATCCATTTTCTCCGGATCGGCCTCCGAGTCGGCCAACACTTTGCCGGTCGAGTCGATCACGGTAACCCGTGCGCCCGCGGCTTTTGCCGCCTGCATGGTGATGTCGCGGAGAGACGCCGGAGGTGAGTTCTCCACCCGAGAAGCGAACATCAGCGCCTTCTGGCGGAGCGACGTCTCGACCTGGTCGCGCAGCATGCCTTCCCATGAACGCCCGATGAGCACGTTCAGGGTCAGGGTACAGGCCGCAATGATGAGCAGCGCCGCGAAAAACAACTTCAGGAAGATGCGACTTCTCAACGTTGGCTCTTTACGTTTTAGGCACCTCGAAGCGGTAGCCTGCTCCGCGGACCGTCTTCAGATAGCGAGGCTCGTCAGGGTTCGCTTCGATCTTCTCACGAATGCGCCTTACGTAAACATCCACCGAGCGCGGCGTCACATAATGGGTGTCACGCCAGACCGCGTCCAGCAATTGATCGCGGGTAAAGACGCGTCCCGGATGACGCGCCAGATATTCCAGCAGACGGAACTCGGTGGCCGTCGTCTGCGTGAGCTGGCCACGTACCATCAGTGTCATCCCGCCGCTGTCGATCTCGATGTCTCCAGCCTTCACGATCGACGGCGCCAGCGGACGCTCGAAGCGCCGCAGCACCGCTCGCACCCGCGCCACCAACTCGCGCGGGCTGAACGGTTTGGGAATGTAGTCGTCCGCGCCCAGTTCCAGTCCGATGACTCTGTCCGACTCGCTCACCTTGGCCGTCAGAAAGATGACCGGAATCATGTTGAGCGTGGGAGTCTGGCGAATGCGCCGGCAAAGCTCGAGGCCATCGCCTCCGGGAACCATGATGTCCAGCAGAAACAGCGCCGGCGTTTGCTTTTCCGCTTCCGCGATTACGCCCGATGTCGCCGCGAAGGTGCGGACGAAGTAACCAGCGCTTTCCAGGTGATGGCGAACCAGCCGTGAAATATCAGCGTCGTCTTCCACGGCGAAGATGGTCTGCTTCACGGCTGTATTGTAGCCGACGGTAGGCGATTGGCTCTCATGTGTTGGTATCACAACATAAGTTACGCACATCTCTGTTACAGGATGATGAAACAAATCCGACATCTTCGTGCCGCGAACCTGCATCCAAACCGGCAACTTTATGTAGCACTCGTCCTCGAGTGCGTGGGGTATTCCGTTGTTGCGCGCAACGCAGCCGGTGCAAATCGCCGGGCGGGCCGCAATTTGTCTCGCCGCAACGGCCAACCGGACTTGTCGATCACCGGGATGGGTAGCGGTCCCGCCTTCCATTCTCAGCCGTGGATTTCTGTCTCTTCTCAAGCTCCTCTGCCGCACAGCCGATTACCCAACTGTGCAGAAGTCGGCGCTCATCTACGGCTTGATGCTGGCCTTGAGCGCCGCCACGATGGCGGGAATTGGCGAATGGGCTTCCGAGGGATCCGACAACTCTTCCGCTGGGTCCGACAGCTCTATGGCAGCGCCGGATTCGTCTGGCTCCTTTCCATCGCCCGGCGGCTATGCCAGTAATCGCGGCGCCGCGCTTCCGCCTCTGCCGGCGGTGATCGCTCCGGCAATTAGCAACGTCGCTCTCTCCACCACCCCGGGATACACCATCACCCGCACCGTGCCCGAAGTCCGGCTGCAATTCACGGTGGCCGACGAACACGGACGCCTGGTGCAAAACCTATCGCCCGACGACATTCGCATCCTCGACGATCTGTCGCCGGTGGAGAAATTTCAGGACTTCGCCCGCGACGACAATCTTCCCTTGCGGCTCGGCATCATTCTGGACGTCAGCGATTCCGTCAAGCGTGTGCTTCCCGAGGAAAAGACTGCCGCGCTCGGCTTCCTCGATCGGGTCCTTCGTCCTCAGACCGATCGCGCCTTCGTGATGGCTTTCGGCGGAAATATCCAGCTCTGGCAGGACGCAACCAGCGATCGCTCCAGCCTGGCGCAGGCCGTAAACCGCATTCAGCAGCCGGGATGGGGAACGGTCCTCTACGACGCTCTATATTCGGCGTGCGTCGAGCGGCTGCGCAATGCCGATGACGGCGTTTTGGTCCATCGCGCCATTTTGGTTCTCACCGACGGCAACGACACGCACAGCCTCCGCACTTTGCCTGAAGTCATCGCCGCCGCGCAGAAAAGCGAGATCCAAATCTATGCGCTCACCGTTCACAAAAAGGGCTTGCGGCTAGCAGGTGACGCAATCTTGCAGCTCCTGGCTGACGAAACCGGCGGCGGCGTTTTCGTGGCCCAGTCAGCGAAAGAGCTGCAAGGCGCCTTCGCCCAGATAGAACAGCAGATGCGAACCCAGTACTACGTGTCGTTCCCGCCGCAACAGTCCACGCCTGGATTCCACGCGCTGCGGGTCGAAGTCCGCTCTCCCCAGAACGCCCAGGTCCACGCCCGCCGGGGCTACTACGCGACGCAATAAGTAGCCAGTAGCCAGCCGATAACGATGTACCCCCTACCCCTGCCGGTTCTTTAGAATCATCACTTTACAAACTTTTCCTCGGCATCGTATTGATTCCCAGTGGTTTACAAGCATCTTCTTTTATTGCAATTATTTACGAGCCGTGATTGCCCTCGATCGGACACCCTGCGAAAGAACGCGGCAAGGGATGGAGTAGTCACCTCTATCGGCCATCCCCGACCACTATCCACTGACTTGTCAAAGATCACCGGCCTGCAATCGACCGTTTCCGCCTCATCGGGGCGTAGAGACACAACGCCTCTGGTTGCGAGTGTACAGATCGGTGCGCCGTTGTCAGTGAAGCCGGTCACGAGTGCGTGTGACACGAACAGAAGCTCTCCGCCCACGTTAGCGTCCAGAAGCAGGACGCGAAGGTGGGGCACCAGGCAGCAAGCGGGCCGACTAGCTTCATCGGACAGCTTGCCCTGTTCCGCGAGACCAGCCGTCTCACTCCATCTAACCTGGGCATTATTTCATTCGACCAGAGAACTCATGGTCCGATCTCAAACAGTATTCCGCCCACGTTAACGTCCAAACGTGGGACGTGAACGTGGGGCACCAGGCTATTTTGTCCTTTGCAGAGCTCTAAGATCACTCTCCATCTGCGTCCGGATTTCGACATCGGCTTCTGCCGAAATTGCCGCCTCCAGCGAGGGGATAGCAGTCAAATCGCCCAGTATTCGTATCGTGTCACTTGCCACAAGTCTTACTGCAGGGTCTTGATCCCGCAACGATTTCAGCACAAGCACCCGAAGCCCGGCAGACTCGCTCGCAGATAATCCCTTAAAACGGGGAATTAGTGATAAAGCTTGTATACGGGTGCCAGACTCATAGCTCGGCTGGAGTCCCTCCACGACGGTTCGCAGGCATGATTGGTCCCGCACGTAGAGAAGATACGAGGCCGCAGATAACCTCAGATACATCGGCAAAGTGGTGTTGTCACAGTCCTGCCGGAGCGCTCGAATTCCCCTCTCGTCTCCCATCTGGGCTAGCGCGAAGGCAATATCCACGCGTGTCTTTGGTATCTTTTCAGCTTCAAGCGCCTCCACCACAGATGGAATAGAATCCTCCGCACCCTGCACAGCAAGTTGCTCAGCAGCAAGGGACCGGATTTCCGCGTCATCGCTGCGCAAGGCCGACACCAATCCGTCCCTAGACAGCGAGACGTGATGTTGAGCGAGGATCTGGGCCGCAGTAGGAGGGGATCCCTCCTTTGTGGCCGGGGACACTTGAGACACGCTCGGAATGGTTAACGCGCACTCCAGTAATGCCACGACGCAAAACCAGGATCTCCACATAATGTGCCCTTTCCGCACTGGATCATTGCTTAGTTACCAAAACATTTGTCACCGGCGTGTTCCCAATCACGCCCTTACTGAAAATCCGATTGACGGTGAACGTTCCTGGCACGCTGCCACCGCACGAATACTGCTGTCTGCACGACGCGGTACAGGTGTTTATGTGGTAGTAGTCCATCAGACTCTGGTCCGATATAATAGCGTGCTCATCGTAGAAAATATTCTGCTGCGGTGGGACCACTTGCCCGTCCAGTAGAGTTCCGCCATCTCCAACGGTGAATGTCGAATTGCCCGCTGGGTGCTGGGTGCCCCACTCATTCCTGCTTTTGGAATGAGTGGGAGTGCAAGTAGCTCGACCGACTCTTGATCCCACACATTCGAAACCCGCGAATGTGTTGGGCACCCGGCCACTCAATGGCGGCCAGATTCTAGGCGTGATTCGCCTGTGTCAACGAAGTAACTCTATAGAAATTTTATGCTCGTGCAAGCAATTTCTTTGAAGACCCACTGCTTGCCCTCCGAATTACAATCATTCCATGCCCACTACCGTCTTCTTTTCGTGGCAGTCTGACCGCCCTGGCCGCAACTTCATTGAGAAGGCGCTGCAATCTGCAATCGACCGTATATCTCAAGACGTTAAGCTAGATGAGCCTGAGCGCAATAAACTGATACTCGACCGGGATACTAAAAATGTTCCCGGCTCACCATCAATTTTCGAGACCCTACTGAGGAAAATCGCGAACGCTGCGATATTCGTGGCCGACGTTACCTTCGTCGGCAAGTCCATCGATGGTGATCTGCTTCCGAATCCAAATGTCCTGCTCGAATACGGATATGCACTCCGCGCGCTCGGTGACAATCGCATAATCGCAGTGATGAACACAGCCCACGGAAAGCCTTCTGAGCTGCCGTTCGACCTGACAGCCAAGCGTTACCCCGAAGGATATGACTTGCCGGACGATGCGAGCGATGAGACACGCACCAAAGTCCGACAATCACTCAGCAAAGCCCTCGAAGGACACCTGCGGCTGATCCTTGAGAGCGAGGAATATCTCGCCAGTATCCCCAAGCCGCCCGCCCCGACCGCCGGAATCTACCGCGAGCCTCTCGACGGCCGCGCGAGGTTCCGAGCCGAGGGCCAGCCACTAGGATTCAACCGTCCCGCCATCGCACATCTCACCGGCGCCAAAGCCGGGAAGATATTTCTTGATGACGGCCCAGCCATGTGGCTCCGCGTAGGCCCGCAAAAGCCTATCGAACCACCGATGAAAGTGACCGACCTAGAGACCATCGTCCAAGGCATCGCCGTTCTGCCCCTCTACGAAGCGAGCGCACCTCCTTCCCTAATCTGGAATTCCGACGGTGCCGGATGGGCAAGAGCGTTCGACGCAAAGCCCTCCCCCAGCACTGCCTTCATGTTCACCGACGGCGAGATCTGGACCATCAATACGCTGTTCTTTAAGTTTTATCCGGATCTGATATTCCTTCAGGAAGAACACTACGCCGAAACTCTCAAACAATGCGCTGTCCATCTCGACCGGATCGGAATTAAGGGTCCATATCGCTTTGTCGCTGGAATAGAAGGGATCGAGGGCCTATACCTTCCGGCGCCCCATTCCAACGTACGCGGAGCGGGACCTTGCACCGTAAATATCGTTGAGGAGCCCGGAATATTTAAGATCGGTGACGATACTGCTAATGCCCTGGAGCCGTTCTTCGCCGAAGTGTTCGACAAGTGCCGTGCGCGTCGACCTATTCGTCCTGCTCGGAGTATTTAAGGCGCTCCTTAATCTCCTTCCTCGCCTCCACCATCGCAGTAGTCAGCGCCTCCAGCGCATTCCGAATGTTCGGGCCCAGCCCGTAAAGCATGCTGTAGTCCGCCTCTGAGAAGTATTCGCCGTCCGGGAGCGGGTCAGGAAAGCACACGAGTTTCACCAGATCCCACTGCCGCTTCGTGAGCTTGCGCCAGGTATTGGCGTAAAGCGTCGCCGGGTTCTATAAAAGGGGATGTCAAGAGAAAACACTTTTCCCTTGGCTGGAGGGAGGGATAGTTCTCTGACATCCAGCCCCTTTCGTCCTGCTTGGTGA
>Ga0209039_10000266_pt1 | contig 49983 bp, 41 predicted proteins | sample BogFormECP12_OM1_FD_188238 | JGI IMG/M metagenome (GOLD analysis project Ga0209039, IMG submission 188238) | Bog forest soil microbial communities from Calvert Island, British Columbia, Canada - ECP12_OM1 (SPAdes) (version 2) | ecosystem: Environmental > Aquatic > Freshwater > Wetlands > Bog ...
GTCATTTCGTTTCGTCTCCTGATTCAGATCCTCTTCCTTTTTCTGGTCCTTCCTGAGCATCGAAAAGGCCATCTCCCGGAAGGGCAGGGGGACCCGGCTCACCTTTTTCTCGGTACACAGGGCCAGCAGGTAGGTGGCGGCGCATTTTTCGAGAAGCTGCACATTGAAGATCGTCCGGTCTGGATCCGGACCCAGGTTCAGGGCGCCATGGTTCTGCAGGATATAAGCATTGGCGTGATTCCCGAGCTTCTTGACAATGTTGTTCTTGAGAAAACCCGTCCCGGAGGGGGCATATTTCACGATCTCGACCGAACGCCCCAGGAAGCGCGCCTGCTCGTCGTACAGGGACGGGATGGGCGTGTTGATCAGGGAAAAGGCGCTGGCATAGACCTGATGAGTGTGAATGACCACATTCACATCCTGGCGGTTCTCGTAGATGGCGGCATGCATGGCGCTCTCCACGGAGGGCTTCATGGCCCCCTCGATCACCGAGAGGTCCCACTTCAGAACGCAGATATCCTCCACCTTCATTTTCATGTAATCATAATTTGAAGGGGTGATGGCGAAGGCTTGCTCCCCGGATATGCGCACGGAGACATTGCCCCCGGTGCCCATCAACAGGCCTTTTTCGACCAGTTTGTGGCAGATCTCCACCACCTGCCCTTGAGCCATTGAATAGGATCCCATAATATTCCTTTCACTGATCTGGCAATCGACAGAATAATCCCGGCAGCTTAATTGTACATCATAGACAACACCCATCTCTCCTGGAAAGGACGAGGGATGGGCGACGAGGGGCGATCTTCCGCTTAGAATTTCCACAGGGTGGAACCATACCCAGAACCAAGGTATCTTGCGATCGAGGCGCGCATATCCTGCTCGTCCGTATACAGAAGCGGAATCTGCGAGCGCTGGCACGCAAAACCATCCTGCCAGGCTTTCAGGCCGTCCGCGGAGACCTCGATCGAGAATTTCTCCGCGCCCTCAGGCACGAAATCGGCCAGGCGAGCTTCCCCATAGATCAGATAAGGATAGTCGGCGTAGTGCCAGAGCCTGCCTCCCAGCCGTTCGGCCGCCGTGCGGGTCAGGACATGGTCCCGGTGGCTGCCGATGGCCAGGGGCGCGACCAGGTCACACGCCTCCGGCAGGTTCTTGCGCAGGAAATCCGTCACGGGCGGGATCAGGGACGATTCCGAGGGCTCGAGCGGCTTCATCTGGTCCTCGTTCTCCTTGATCAGGGCCTCACCGGTCCCGGGTAGGTAGCGGTAGATGTTGTCCGGCACGGTATAGCAGCAGGAGGAAGAAGCGCCCAGGACCTGGCAGCAGGCGGCGTCCTCCCGGCTGCGTTTGAAGGGCACATCCTCTCCGATATCCCAGAAACCGTGCAGCAGCTGGGCATACTCCGTCAGCGGTCTGTCGGCAGGCGGGTCGCCGGCGCAGATCGTCCAGATCTCAACCGGATCGCCCCGCCGGGCGAGCTCCCAGACCATCCCACCGCAGGAGAGGGCGACATCGTCAAAATGCGTGGATAGGAAGATCCACCGGCTCATCGCGGCCTGTCTTTCAGCCAGCCCCGCCTCATCCCTTCAGCCTGGTGTCGATCTCCTTCTGCGGAACCTTGATGGTGAAGATGATGCCGCCAATCAGGAAAAGGAATGCCGAAATAATGAACAGGGCCATGAAGGTGGTCCGGGTCATCGTGACCAGGATGACTCCGAAGATTAGGCCGGCCAGCGCGCCCGAAAGTCCGGTGGTGAGGTTGTTGTAGGCCATGTACTGACCGGCCTCATCCTTTGGGGACAGATCGCTCGCCAAGGCCGGGGCGCTGGCGAAGATCGGCCCGGTCGCCGCCGAGCGAAGGGCGGCCACGACCAGGAAGACGATGAAGTTGCTCGTCAGGCCCATCAGCAGGGTGGTGACCGCACTCAAGAACATCGCACCCAGGATCAAAGGCCGCCGGCCGATCCTATCCGAGAGGACCCCCGATGCGACCGCCGACAGCATGGTCACGAGCAGGCTGATCCCGCCCAAGAGACGGTAGGCCGCGTCCGGGGAGATGGTCGGGAAATAGACCTCAAAAAAGTAGCGGGCGAAGAATTGCAGGCTGTTGATCCCCATATAAGCCAGGAGCACGGCGAAGACCAGCCAGAAAAAGACCGCCACCCGCGTACGCACCTTGAACATGTCCCGCATGGCCTTCCACAGGCTGATCCGGTCGGCCGCCAGAGCGGGCCGGTCTTTCCCCCGGATGGCCAGCGCGCTGACGATCCCGCTCAGGGCGAAGATCCCGCCGGTCAGCCAAAGCGCTGCGCTGGTTTGCCCGTTCTGATTGAGCGAGGTGACGGCCAGGATGCCAATGGCTGCCCCCAAAAGGGTCAGGAAGCCCTGAATCCCGGAGGCGGTGCCGCGCTGGTTCTCGGGCACCACGTCCACCAGCAGCGGCCACCAGGCGCCGTTGCTTACATTCGTAAAGAATTGCATGCCGCAGAAGCTGATCACGATGATCGGGAGGGCCAGCGGCAGGACCGCCGTCCGCAGGGTGGGAGAGAGGATCAGGGAGGGCAGGCCGATCAGGGGCAGGGCCAGAAGCGCCCCGATCAGGATCGCCGGGGTGCGTTTCCCCCACCGACTCGCCGTGTGGTCGCTGATGATGCCAGCCAGGATGCTGACCACAATGGCCACCAGGGTTCCAAAGAAGCCGATCAAACCGACGACCAGCGCCTTGTTTTTCGTGATCACCGTTTCGACCAGGGTAGGCAGCAGGATGCTGTTGTATGCCGTCCAGACCAGGTTGGCTCCCAGCATCAACATGCTCATGCCGGATAGGAAGCCGATCGACCTCTTGGTACCGAGAGCATGGGTGGGTGCGGTCATCATCTCTCCTTGTTTAGCGGAATCCGGTGGGATGCCGATGGCTCCTTCAGCAGGAGAACGGCCAACCTCCGGCGGACCTTCAACGCCGGGGCAGAAATGAAGATCCCCGGGAAGCCTGAGCTGCGCCTGCCCCCGGGTTTCGAGCCGATGATGCGAGGACTACATCACATCATGATCTTCTGGAGCTTCATCAGGTCTTCCATGGCGCCTTTGACCTGAAGCTTGCGGGTCATGTAGGCCGTGGTGCCGTTGACCTTCTTGTCCATGATCCCGGCCAGAATATCCGTGCTGATGGTCACCAGGACATCCGGTTTCTCGAGGGCCTCCTGAGACACGGTGGCTTCCTTCCCATCCACCGCCCGCAGGAGCCAGGATTCGTTCGTATCGGTGAACTTGAACTGCAGGGTCTTGGTGAACCCTTTCAAGCTGGCCTGCACCGAGGGGTTGGCGAAGCGGTCGACCATTTTCTGAAGATAGGGCTTGATGTCTGCCATGAGCTACTCTCCTTAGGGAAGATTGAATTGGGTGGGTCCATCCTTTGACAGCACAAAGGGGATATCCAGACAGGATGATGGGACTCAGACCTGAATCAGCTGGCTGTGATTGCGAACCGATTCGTAGGCCTTCTCGATCACATGGATGGCATAGCAACAGTCCAGCGGGTCGACGGCCGGGGGCCGGCCCTCGGCCAGGCTGCGCACAAAGTCCTTGACCTCTTCCACGATCGAGAAGAAATGCCAACCCATCGGATCGTACTGCGGGCCTTCGACCGGGCTGCCTTCAAAATCGGTGGGTTCGGCGTAGAGTTTGACCGGCGGATTATTGAGTTGGTCCACGATCAGCGATCCGGCCGTGCCGTACACCTCCAGGCGTTCGCTGTGGGGGACCTCGGCTGTGAAGGTGAAACTACTGAGGAAGTCAGCGCCCCCCGCCAGGCGGCCGCGCACATCAGCATTATCCTCAACCTCGCTCTTCACCCGGTAGATCTGGGAGGTGAAGGCGACCAGTTCCTGAATCTCGCCGAACAGCCACTTGAGCAGGTAGAAGGTATGGGGCCCGGAGTCGATCAAGGCCCCGCCCCCAAAGCCGGCATGTTTGCCCCAGAAGTCATCGCTGGACAGGCGGACGCGCTCGTTGGCCGGCAGAAAGGTCCGCACCAGGGTGATATCGCCCAGCCTGCCGGCTCGAATCAGCTTCTCCGCCTCGACATAGGCCCGGATATAGCGTGTGTTTTCCGCAACGCCAAAATGGATACCGGCCTGCCGGGCTGCCTCGACGATCTCCAGAGACTGCGAGTACGAAACCGCCACCGGTTTCTCGAGCAGCAGGTGCTTTTTGGCCCGGATGACCGCCATGGCGGCCGGATAATGCAGGTGGTGCGGGAGCAGTAGATCGACCAGGTCCACCTGCGGATCGGCGATGAGCTCCCGGTAATCGGCGTAGATCCGGGCGTCGAACAGGGTCGCCAGGTTTTCGGCGCTTTCCCGGTTCGTGTCACAGACCGCCACAACCTCGGCGAGGTCCGGCACTTCCTGGAAGCCGGCGGCGTGGTTGGGGGCGATCAGCCCCGCTCCGACGATCCCGACGCGAATCTTCGCAGAAGGCATCAGAGTTTCCTGGCGATCATCTCGACCGGCAGGGTGCTGAGTTTCTCAGGTTCGCCATCGGTCACGAGGAAGGTCTCTTCGTCGCCGATCATGACCCCTTCATCACTGGGGGAATAGAGCTCAATATTGAGCACCATCCCGGGCTCGACCCGGGTCGGGTCGTCCGCCATGATCCAGTGCTCTTCCACCTGCAGCCCCAGGCTGTGGCCGACGTGCAGGAACATGGGCTCGACCCCCACCTGGGCATAAAGCTCAAAGGCATGGGCATGCAGTTCGGAAAAGGTCCTGCCGGGGCGCAGGGCCGCACCCATCCCGGCGACCACCGAGCACAGCTTTTGATGCAGCTCGCCGAGCGGTGCTGGGATCTCGCCAGTATAGACCAGGCGGCGGTTGTCCGAGACGTAGCCCTGGTAGACCGCCCCCAGGTCCAGGGTGACGATCTGGTTCCTTTCCAGAGGCTCGTCCAGGGCGACCTCCGGGTTCGCCGGTCCAAAGGCAGCCGTGACATGGTCAACCCCGTCCGCCCCGTTCCGGATCATGCGGTATTTGGCCTCGCGGATCAGTTCCAAGCGGCCCATCCCCAGGTGCAGCCCATCCGCCAGTTCCTGGACGGTGCGGTCGATGATCTGTGTGCTCGTGCGGATGCGCTCGATCTCGGCCGCGGACTTGATCAGGCGCAGCTGAGCCAGCATGTCGTCGGCGACCGCCAGGTGGACATCCTGGACGTGCCCCTGGAGCAGCTGGAGGGCGTAATAGGGGAGGGTCGACTCGACCCCGACGCTCGAACCCGGCTTCAGTTTTTCTTCGAAAAGTGCGCCCAGGTCGTCCTGCAGCATCTGGGTGGTGAAGGACATGCGCACGTCATCGGCACCGTAGTCGATGCCCATTGCCGCCCCACCCCAGGCAAGCAGGATGATCTGGCCGTCGCGGTCCACATAGGAAAAATAGGGGTTCTGGTTGCGCAGGGCGTAGATGATCGGGTTGCCGCTGCCCGGCAGGGTCGGAAAGCCGGTCGTGTAGAAGACGTTTTCCGGGGAGGACAAAAGCAGGCCGTCCAGCTGGCGCGCCTTCATCAGGGCGTTCAGGCGGGCGCGATCGATTCCGACCGGTTTAAAGGACACTTCAGCCATCGCAGTCCTCCTTCACAGGGAAACCGGCTGCCGGGTTTCAATGGACCGCCCGACCGCCTCCGCCGCCTGCAGGGCGTACAGGGCATCGGCCGGGTCGATGCGCGGCGGGCGGTCTTCGATCACGGCGTGCACAAAATCTCCGACCTCGGCCACCATCGAATTGAACTTCCATCCCAGCGGGTCGAAGGGCACTCCTTCGACGACGGTCCCGTCAATATCGTTCGAGCCCAGGTAGTATTTGACCACCGGGTCCGCCAGCTGGTCGATGATCATCCCGCCCTGGCTTCCGTAGATCTCCACCCGCTCCGTCCAGGGGATCTCGAACGTGCAGGAGGTCATGAGCTGAAACTCGGCGCCGTTCGCCAGGTGGCCGAGGATCAGGCCATTATCTTCCATTTCACCTTCCGGGATGATCTTGGAGGCGAAGCCCAACACCTCCCGGACACCGCCGAACAGCCACTTGAACAGGTAGAAGTTGTGCACCGACGAATCCAGGATGACCCCGCCGTACGGCGCCTTTCCGTGCCAGAGATGGGGATCCTTGATGCGGTAAGCCTCACTCCCGGCGATCAGGGTGCGCACGCTCCAGATGTCGCCCAGGGTACCCTGCTTCAGGATCTCCTCCGCCTTCAAATAAGCCGTGACGAAATGGGTGTTCTCGGCCACGCTGAACTTGCGTCCCACCTTCTTCGCCAAGGCGATCAGTTCGACCGCCTGATCGGATTGGACCGTGATGGGCTTCTCCACCAGGACGTGCTTCCCTTTTTCGAGGGCCGCTTTGGCGATCGGGTAGTGCAGGACGTGCGGGACCGTGATGTCGACCATGTCGACCCGCGGATCCGCGAGCAGGTCCTCATAATGGACATAGCCCTTGGCCCCCGCATACATCCCGGTGCGGTTGTTGACCTCTTCTTCATTAATATCGCACAGGGCGGTTATTTCGATCGTCTCCCCCAATTCGCTGTAGCCTGCTTCGTGCGCAAACGAAATCGATCCCAACCCGATTAAACCCACACGCACTTTCGCTGCCATCGCCTCCGCCTTTCTCCAGGGACACGAAATGCCAACCCCGGCCCGACTCTCCCTCGAACCGCGATCCCGGGGACATCCACCAGTCCAAACTATAGCATGTTTAAAATCGAAATACAACCAGATAGATGATCACAAGAACCGGGGAAGAATATCTACTTGTCATCCGACCGTCTTCATGCTATGCTCTGGACAAATGGACTGACCAATTGTCCAATCCGGCCCATCCGCCGGCGTCCGATCCCCAAGGATTCCCAGATGCAACCTTTGATCATCATTGCCACCCCCAATATCAGCTGGCTGAACCCGGATGTCGATTACCCGCGCACGCCGGAGACGATCGCCGAAGAAGCCCGGCTGTGCCGTGAGAATGGAGCCGCGATCCTGCACACCCACGCGGAAAACCGGTGGGCGGAAACCATCCGGGCGGTCCGTTCCAAGACCGACATCCTCATCCAATGCGGCATGTCGAGCCTGCCGCTCGCGGAGCGGATGGAGGTTTTTGAACACCACGCTGACATGATCTCGGTCATCCTGAATCATCATGATGAAGCCTTCGCCCTCACTGAAACCTCCGTGCTGCACAGCCGCCAGGAGCTGGCCGAGTACGCCGGCCTTTGCCAGCAGCATCAGGTGGTTCCGGAGTTCGAGGTCTGGCATGCCGGTTCCATCTGGAACCTGAATTTTCTGATCGAAAAGAAGCTCTTAAAGCCGCCCTATGTCACCACCCTGTTCTTCGGCTGGCCAGGGGGGACCTGGTCCCCGGCCACGCTCGAGGAGTACCAGTACCGTCGCGCCCTGATGCCGGAAGGCTGTGTATGCAATGTCAGCATCATGGGCGCCGGGCAGCTCGAAATCCTGGCCGCCGCCATCCTGGCGGGCGACCATGTGCGCGTGGGTACGGAGGATTACCCCTTCGACCACCGCGGCCACGTGGTTCCCACCCATGAACTGGTGCGAGAAACCGCCGGGATGGCCAGAGCCTTGAACCGCGAGCTCGCCACCGTGAGCCAGGCGCGTCAGATGATCGGCCTGCAGGAGGAACCATGAGCGATAAGAAAGTGGTCGTTATTACCGGCTCGGCGCGCGGCATCGGCGCGGCGACCATGAAGGTCTTCGCCGCCCACGGCTATATCGTGGTGGGATTGGATGTCCTGGCCGAGGAAGGGACGCAGATCGCCAAGGAGGTCATCTTCCTGGGAGGCGAATCCCTCTTTCTGAAATGCGACGTCGCCAGTGAAGCAGAGGTCGAAGCCTCGCTGCAGGAAGTCGGACGGCGCTATGGGCGCGTCGATGTGCTGGTCAACAACGCCGGGGTGGTGCTGGTCAAGCCCTTCGACCAGATCACCTGGGAGGAGTTCCAGCGCACCCTCCAGGTCAATCTGGGAGGCCACTTCCTGCTCATCAAGCATATCCTGCCGTTCATGAAGAAGCAGCAGAACGGCGTGATCGTCAACATGGGCTCGGTCTCCGGCCATGTCGGCCAGATCGATCATGTCATGTACGGGGCGACCAAGGGCGCCATCATTGCCATGACCCGCGCCCTGGCCTGGGAACTGGCCCCCTTCCACATCCGCGTCAACTCGATCAGCCCCGGTTCGGTCGACACCCCCATGCTGCGCAGTGACATCGACCTGGAGGCCCGGCGTACCGGTGTACCCTTCGACCAGGTTAAGAAGGAGCGCGAGGCCGAGCAGGCCTTCCAACGCTGGGCCGCCCCGGCCGAGATCGCCGAACCGATCTACTTCCTCGCCAGCGAGGGTGCCTCCTTCGTCACGGGCAGCGACTGGCTGGTGGACTGCGGCTGGGTCGCCAAATAGGAGGCGCCATGAGTCCAGAACGCTTTCTGGTCACCGGCGGGGGCGGCTGCATCGGCATCTGGGTCCTGCGCAATCTGGTCCGGGAAGGGGTGCCGGTCACGGCGCTGGACCTGGACCCGAGACACAAACGCCTGCCGCTGGTCTTGAGCGACCAGGAAATCGGCAGGATCGAGTTCCTGCGCGGCGACGTTTCGGACCTGGCCACGGTGGAGGGGGCTTTGAAGGAGAGCCGTGCCAACCGCCTCATCCACCTGGCCGCCCTGCAGCTGCCGTTCTGCAAGGCGGACCCGGTTGGAGGGGCACGCGTGAACGTGGTCGGGACCGTCAACATCTTCGAGGCGGCCAAGCGCGCCGGCCTGCGCAGCGTGGTCTACGCTTCCAGTACCGCCGTCTACGGCCCCAGCGAGGAATACCCCGAAGCCCCGCTCGCCCACGATGCCGCCCTCAAGCCCCGCTCCCATTACGGTGTTTACAAGCAGGCCAACGAAGGCACCGCCCGGGTCTATTTCATGGATGAAGGCCTCTCCAGCATCGGGCTGCGGCCCTACGTGGTTTACGGCGCCGGCCGCGACCAGGGTATGACCTCCACCCCCACCAAGGCCATGCTGGCGGCCGCGGCCCGCCAGCCTTACCATATCAGCTACGGCGGTCACTACTGCTTCCAGTACGCCGACGACACTGCCCGGGCTTTTATCCAGGCCGCCCGCATGGATTTCCATGGCGCCGAGGTCTTCAATCTCGGGGGCGAATCGGTCAGCACCCCCCAGGTGATCCAGGCCATCGAAACCGCCGAGCCCTCCATCCGCGGCAAGATCACCTTCGAGGACCAGCCTCTGCCCTTCCCGCCCGAAGTGGATAACCGGACCCTTGTCCAGGCGATCGGGCCGGTCTCCTTCACCCCCCTCGCCGACGGCGTGAAGCAGACCCTGGAGATCTTCCGGCGCGCCCTGGCGGAGAACAAGGTCAAGCTGGAGGCTTGAGGAGGAGATCATGGAACCTCGTGTCGTCACGTTCGGTGAAGTCCTGCTGCGTCTCTCCCCGCCCGGCCGGCTGCGCCTCAGCCAGGCACGCAGTTTCGATGTGTTCTTTGCCGGCGGAGAAGCCAACGTGGCGGTCTCCCTCGCCAATTTTGGCCTCCCGGTGACCTTCATCAGCCGGGTGCCCGCGGGCAGCGTGGGGGATGCCTGCCTGAATTTCCTGAAGGGGCACGGCCTCACGACCGAAGAAATCCTGCGGGGCGGCGATCGGCTCGGGATCTACTTCCTCGAAAACGGGGCCGCCCAGCGCGGCAGCCAGGTGATCTATGACCGCTCCGGTTCAAGCTTTGCGACCCTTTCCCCGGGGGAGATCGACTGGAAGAGGGTCTTCCAGGGGGCCAGCTGGTTTCATTGGACCGGCATCACCCCCGCGGTGGCGGCGGGTCCGGCGGCCCTCTGCCTGGAGGGCGTGAAGGCCGCCCGCGAACTCGGGCTGACCGTCTCCTGTGATCTGAACTACCGGGCGAAATTGTGGAAATGGGGAAAACCCGCCGGGGAGATCATGGCCGGAATGGTTGCGCTGTGCGACCTGGCCGTAGCAAACGAGGAGGACGCCGAGAAGGTATTCGGGATCAAAACTGCCGGGACGGATGTCACCTCCGGAAAAGTCGATGCTGCGCGCTACCGGGCGGTCTGCGAGCAGCTCGCTGCCCGCTTCCCCTCCCTGCAGACGATCGCCATCACCCTGCGGGGATCGCTCTCGGCCAGCCACAACACCTGGAGCGGCGTCCTCTGGAAGAAAGGCGAGTTCTTCGTCGGACCGATCTACGACATCCCGGACATCGTCGACCGGGTCGGCGCCGGAGACAGCTTTGCAGCCGGCCTGGTCTACGGGCTGAACCGGTTCGGCACAGATCCGCAGCGCGCCCTGAATTTCGCCGTGGCGGCCTCGGCCCTCAAACACTCGGTCTTCGGCGATTTCAACCTGGCCAGCGTGGAGGAGGTCGAGGCCCTCATGGCGGGGAACGCTTCCGGGCGCGTGAACCGCTAGGGACAGGGATTTCCGTTCCCCCAAGCTTTCCCCATGAGCAAGAAATATTACGAGTACTACGAACAGATCTATGCGGCAGTCCTGGCCTCCGGCGGGGACTGCTTCAACTTCCCTCCCGATGGAAATTTCGACGAACTTTTTAAGCGGTCTTTCCTACCTGTTGATGGCCGGGTGTTGGACCTGGGATGCGGAGAAGGTTTCTACACGCTGCTCTTTGCCTCCGAAGGCTACCCTGTCCTGGGAATCGATATTTCGGCTTCTGCCATTGCGCTTGCCAACCAACGTGCCGCCGCGCAAAATCGTACCGATGTCCAGTTCAGGGTCGGAGACGTGACTCATCTGGCCGGCCTGTCAGACCAGAGCTTCGACACCGTTTTAAGCATTCACTGCTTTCACTGTCTTTCTGATGCCCGCGACCGATCCGCACACCTGCAGGAGAGCTGGCGGGTCTTGAGACCGGGAGGCATCTTCGTCTTCGACAACATGGCCGCGCCGCTGGAGGAGGACATGCCATCCTTTCGCACCTGGCATGTCCAGCAAGGCGGCGAGATCTCCGAGGATGCAAGCGGCGTGACAACCTCCATGCAAGCCTCCCAGCCATTTCATTGCCGGGTGAAACCGTCCCAGACGGTGATCGACGTCCCCACGGGAATCGCCCTGGCGCACCGTTTCTACGGCCGGCTTCCACACATCATCGCCCAGATAGAAAGCCTGGGTTTTGAAGTCCTGTCGGCCGAGACGACCGTGCCAGACCGGGCAACGTTGAGGAGGCCGGAACTGGTGCATGGGGATAACGTCCTCTATGCCACGAAACCCCTGCAGGGCAAAAACCCGCAGCCGGAAACGCTTCCGGCCGGGTCAACCGCTGAGTCGGCCCATCGGTATCCAAGGAGGCAATTCTTTCCTGATGCAACCATTCATTAGCGATTACCTGAACAACCTGCAAGATCTTCATCGAGAGATCCTAAGCACGGTGGAAGAGTTGCCGCCGACCGCATTGGATTGGACACCTCCAGGGTCTGATTACAACTCGCTCAATGTTTTGATCGTCCATCTCACCGGCGCGGAACGATATTGGCTCGGGGACGTCGTGGCGGGTGAGGCCTCCGGTCGTGACCGGGAAGCGGAATTCCAGGTACAAGGGCTGAGCCCGGACGAGTTAAGGAATCGCCTGGATGAGAGCCTGGTGTATGCACACCGGGTGTTGGAGAAGTTAACCCTTCCAGACCTGGAGACCTCGCGTATTTCACCCCGCAATGGGCGCGAAATCACGGTCGCCTGGGCACTGGCCCACACGCTGAAACATACTGCGCTTCACGTAGGACATATCCAAATCACCCGCCAGTTATGGGACCAACAAAATGTTCGAAGCTGATCACCGGTCGCGGGACGATTCCAAAGGCGAGGGGCGAGCAACCGGAGCAACTTTCAGGAAAGCCCAAGGCCATGCAAAACACCAACGGTGAGATCCAATTCGGCACGTTGCAAAAAGACGCCCTCTCGGAAAAGATCGTCGAGCGGCTGCTTTCGTTGATCCGCGAGAAGCAGCTCTGCCCCGGCGACCGGCTGCCACCCGAGCGGGAGCTTGCCCCCATGATGGGCGTCAGCCGGCCCTCCCTGCGCGAAGCCCTGCGGGCGCTCTCGGTGATGAAGGTGGTCGAGAACCGCCAGGGGTCGGGCACCTATGTCACCTCGCTCAAACCGGAGCTGTTCATCAATCATCTTGACTTCATCTTCTCCGTCAACGACGCAACCTTCCTCGACCTGTTCGAAGCCCGCAAGATCATCGAGGTCGGGCTGGTCTCCCTGGCAGCACGCTTGTTGAACGAAGAGCAGCTGGCCGGGTTGGAAGCCTGCCTGAAGCGGTCGGCCGTCTCGGTTGAGGACCCCGAGACCTTCCTGCAGACTGACCTGGAGCTGCACGGCCGGATCATTGCTGCCGCGCAGAACCGGACTTTAGCGCTCTTCATGAGCTCCATCGACCAGATCAACATCGCCAGCCGGCGCCGGACGAACGAGCTGCCAGAAGTACGGCGCCAGACCCTGAAAGACCACCGCGCCATCGTTGCCGCCCTGAGGAGGCACGACCCCCAGCGAGCCGCCCAGGCCATGCGCAGCCATCTTGCTCACGTCGAAGGGAAACTAAAAAAGAACTCGGCAGGAAACTTTCGTGACCGGCCTGCAGATCCTGTCACAGAGTCCAAGGAGTCCAATTGAGCAACTATCTGATGGGGCTGGACGTCGGCACCGGCGGGGGGCGCTGCCTGCTGGTTAACACCGAAACCGGCGGGACCGTCAATGCCCACCGCGCCTGGGTTCACCTCAGCACACCGGAGGCCAGGGGCCTTGCCTTCGATCTGGACACGGCCCACATCTGGCGCCTGCTGGGCGAGATGGCCCAGGAGGCGCTCCGCAAAGCCGGCTGTGCTCCGCGTGAGGTGGCCGGGGTCGCCGCCACCAGCTTCCGGCAGGCCACGGTGGCGATCGATAAACACGGCCATGTGCTCCTGGCCACGCCCAACAAGGACGCCCGTGCCGTCGATCAGGGCATGCGGCTGGCCATGGAGCGCGGCGAGGAGCTCTACCGGGTCACCGGCCACACCCCCAGTCCCGCCACGATGGCCGCCCGGCTGCTTTGGCTGAAGGAAAAGCGTCCGGAGCTCTTGAAGTCGGTTTCAGCAGTGCTCGCCATCAGCGACTGGATCGGCTACAGGCTGAGCGGCGCAGTCGCTGCCAATCCGGCACAGGCCGCCGAAAGCCTGCGCTTCGACCTGCAGGAGCGCCGCTGGGCCAGCGAGGTGATCCAATCCCTGGGCCTGCCTGAAAGGGTGCTGCCGCATTTAAAGAACGCCGGGACGCGGCTCGGCAAGCTGACCCAGGAAGCGGCAGCGAACCTGGGACTGGTCCCTGGGGTCCCGGTCGCGGTGGGAGGACCGGACAGCCAGTGCGGCCTGCTCGGGGCGGGCGTGGTCTCTCTTGGGCAGATCGGCGTGATAGCCGGGACAAACACCCCGATCCAGATGGCGGTCGATAAACCGATCATCGATGGAGAGATGCGCCTCTGGGCCGGGTTGCACATCCTCCCCGACATGTATGTCCTGGAAAGCAACGCGGGTCTGATGGGATCTCCCCTGGAATGGATTGCCCGCCTGATCCATGCCGATGCCCCCAACCCGGTCGCGGTCCTGGCCGCGGAGGCGGAAAACTCCGTCCCTGGCGCCCATGGAACGGTGTCGACCTTCGGAGCGGCGGTCTTTAACGCCTCTGCCCTCGAACCACCTGTGGACAGCCTGACCTTCTCGTCCCTCCTGGTGCGCGGCGGGTCGGAGGGCCGGGCAGACCTCGCCCGCGCCATCCTGGAAGGCATGGCTTACGCCGTGCGCGCCAACATTGAACAGATCCAGCAGGTTTCGGGCAGATCAGCCTCCGAGCTCTATCTGGCAGGAGGCCTCACCCGCAGCGCAACCTGGACCCAGATGATCAGCAATGTGATGGGTTGCAAAGTCAGAGTCCCGGCTACGATCGAAGCCAGCGCCCTGGGGGCGGCCATTTGCGCCGGGGTCGGCGCCGGTCTCTATCCGGATCTCCAGTCGGGGGTGGTGGCGCTCACCCATTACAGCCGTGAGCACATGCCCCATGACCCCGACTCACAGGCCTACCAGGCGTATTATGCCGACTGGCAGTCGCTGCGCGCAGAGCGCCGGCCGGCGGACATGGTCGCTGCCAGTCAGATCACCTCCGCCTTGCTCTCGAATGCCAGCCTCGCCGAGAGCCGGGCTGGTGCTGTCCCCTTCCGCCCGAAGGTGTACGTCAGTGCCGAGGTGGACGAAGCCGCCCTGAGGCGGCTGCGTGAACTGGGTGAGGTCACCTATGCCCCCTACCGGAAGGATGGCATCCTGCTCACCGGGGATGACCTGGTCCAGACCTTGAAAGGCTACCAGGTGTTCGTGACCGAAGTGGACATCGTGGATGCCGAAAGCCTGCTCCAACTCCCGGATCTGCGCATGATCGCCGTCTGCCGCGGCAACCCGGTGAACATCGACATCCAGGCCTGCACCCTGGCCAGCGTGCCGGTGGTCAACACCCCCGCCCGCAACGCCGACGCCGTCGCCGACCTGGCGGTCGGTTTCGTGCTGATGCTGGCCCGCAGACTGCAGAGCGCAACTGCTTTTCTGCACGAGCCCGGCAGTGAGGCCGGCGATCTGGGACGCATGGGCCGGTCGCATGAGGAGTTCCTGGGGATCGAACTGTGGCATAAGACCATCGGCGTGGTCGGCGGGGGTGCCATCGGCCACAAGGTCATCCAGCGGCTGCTGCCGTTCGGCAGCCGCATCCTGCTCTGCGACCCGAACCTCACCTCCGGACAGGCGGCGATCCTGGGAGCCGAGAAGGTTTCCCTGGAAAGCCTGCTGGAGGCGAGCGATTTCATCACCCTGCACGCCCCGGTGATCGAGGCGACGCGCAATATGTTCGATGCGAAAGCTTTTGAGCGGATGAAACCCGGTGCCTTTCTGATCAACACCGCCCGGGCAGCGCTCATTGACCCGGAGGCCCTGCTTGCCGCGCTGCGCTCCGGCAGGCTGGGCGGGGCAGCGTTCGACGTGTTCCCGGTCGAGCCGCCCGCTTCCGACGACCCTTTGCTGGCTTTCCCAAACGTGATCACCACGCCGCATGTGGGAGGCAACACGCGGGAGGTGGCAGCCCATCAGGGGGAGATCGTCGCCGAGAGCTTAGAGGCGGTGCTCGAAGGCAAGCAGCCCATGAACCTGCTCAACCCCGCCGCCTTTGAATCCTTCTTCTGGAGCGGGGCGCGTAAAACCGACCGGCAAGCCCTGCGCGCCCGTGCCAGCGCACCCGGACCCGGCGCGACCGACCTGGACGTTGCCGCCCAGAAGAAACCGGCCAGGCCAGCGGAGAGGAATGAACCAAAGGGCAGCCCGGCGGCCGCCATACTCCAGCCAGCCAGTTTGATCGGAAAGGATGATTCAATGGTTAATACACGCCCCACCCGTGAGAAGATGATCCAGATCCTGAAGGAGTTCACCCTGCGCATCGCCGCAGACCCGGATCTGGCCCGCTTCGCCAAGGGGAAGAACGTGATCTTCTCCTTCACCATCAAAGACATTGACCAGGCCTTCTACATGAGTTTTCTGGACGGCAAGGTCAGCACCGGGTTGGACAGCCCTGCCCACGAACCGGAAGTCAAACTCAAGATGAGCGCCGACACCCTGGACGGGATGTTCACGGGACGCATCAACGCCACCAAGGCAGCCACGAGCGGGAAACTGTCCTTCAGCGGGGACACCGGCAAGGCCATGGCCTTCATCCGCATCCAGAACAACCTGAGCCGTCTCTACTCCGAAGCGCGACAGAAGATCGGGGATCCGGGCGATCTGACGAAGATCGACGAAGGGGCGCCGCTTCCGGCCTCCGTCCCCCCTCCCGCCTCCGCCGTGCCGGTGCCGACTGCTCCGGCGATCGCCAAGACCGGCGATGTCCGCGACCAGATCCTGGTGGTGACCAACGAGCTGTACGCCAAAGGTCTGATCACGCCCACGGGTGGCAATGTCAGCGCACGCTGCGACGACAACCCGAACGAGGTCTGGATCACCCCCAGCGCCATATTCAAGGGCGATCTGCATCCCGAAATGATGGTGCGCATCAACCTGGAGGGGAAGGTCCTCAACGACACGGAATATCCCGCTTCCAGCGAGCGGCGCGTCCACTGCGCCATCTACCAGAACCAGCCGGACACGACCGCAGTGATCCACAGCCATGCCCCGCAGGCCACCCTGATGGCGCTCACCGGCACCCGGTTCCGGCCCATCTCCGCGGATGCTGCTTTCTTCGGCGACATCCCGGTGGTACCCTTCATCCTGCCGGGCACGGAGGAGCTGGCCGTACAGGTCGCCAAAGCGATGCTTTCCAATGGCATCGCTGTGCTGATGCAAAACCACGGGCTGGTGGTCGCGGGCAGCAGCCTGCGCCGAGCTGCCGATATGACGAACATGATCGAGGAGACCGCCCAGAAGATCCTGACCTGCAAGGCGCTCGGCATCGAACCGGTCCAGCTCCCGGAAGAGATCGTCAAGCAACTGAAGGAGATCGGCAGCGCCATCGGCTGAGCCCGTCGGCACTTTCCTTTTTCCACCCGGCTCTTGGCGAAAATTCCCCCCTCAAGCGCGGGGGAATTTTCGTATGCATGCTCCCAGGATGCTGCGGATCGAATCAGGGGATTAATGATATTATTGGGAAATCTTCAACCTTCTCTCATTCATCTCCTGGAGATCGAGTGAATCAATTCCTGAAAAGAATGCAAGCCGGCCAGGTGCTGGTTGCCGACGGTGCGACCGGCACCAATCTGCAGAAAGTGGGTCTCAAACCGGGCAGCCCGCCCGAGGACCTGGTGTTCGAGCATCCCGAGCTGATCCTCGAGCTGGAGCGTGCCTTTGTGGAGGCCGGCTCCGATCTCATCCTGACCTGCACCTTCGGCGCGACGCGCCTGCGCATGAAGGGTTCCCAATATGCAGAGCGTGTGCCGGAGGTCAACGCCCGCGCCGCGGAACTGGCCCGCAAGGCCGCTTCCGCCCGGAGCGGGGTGCTCGTCGCCGGATCGATCGGACCGACCGGCCAGCTGATGAAACCCTTCGGGCCGCTTACGACCGCAGAGGCGGAAGAGGCGTTTGCCGAGCAGGCCAAAGCCCTGGCGGAAGCGGGCGTGGACCTGCTGGTCATCGAAACCCAGTTTGCTATTGAAGAAGCCAGTGCGGCCTTCCAGGGGCTGCATCGGGTGACGGACCTGCCGATCGTGGTCTCCTTCAGCTACGACCGCGGCCTGCGCACGATGATGGGCGTCAATCCCACCGAGGTGGTCCAAAAGTTCCAGGAAATGGGCGCGGCGATGGTCGGCGCCAACTGCGGCACCACGTTGGAAAACATGGAAAAGATCGTGCAGGGATACGTCTCAGCTGCCCCCGGATATCCCCTGTGGGCCAAGCCGAACGCCGGGCTGCCCCACACCGTGGACGGAACGGCGGTCTATGATCTCAGCCCGGACCAGATGGCCTCGGCCGCTTTGAAATACGTTGAGCTCGGGGCACGCGTGGTCGGTGGCTGCTGCGGCTCCATGCCGGAGCACATCGCGGCCATCGCCAAGGCGGTCAAGGCCCGCCCATAAGCGCCACCGCGGCCCTGGATCTAACCCTAAAACGCCCCTTTCGGATTTGCGGGGCGTTTTTGATCCGGGCAGGGCGGTTCCCATGGGCGATTTTTCCCCCCCAGGGCTGCCTCAGCCTGAAGGGCGGGTTGGATGGAACCGGACGAAGGAAAGGCATGAATAGAGCGACCCCCTTCACGTTTAACTTTTTAAGCTATGCGGCGCTCGCCTTCCTGATGCCGTTCCTGGTGCTTTTTTATCAACACCTGGGCTTCTCCGGCACGCAGATCGGCCTGTTAGCCGGGATGGGTCCGCTGATCACGCTTTTCGGTGCGCCGCTCTGGACGGGGATGGCGGATGCGCGGCGCTGGCATCGGCCGATCATGAGCCTGGCCATCGCGGCGGCCGTCGTCCTGACGGTTATTTTCCCCTTTCTTAAAAATCTGTGGCCGGTCGCCCTGATTGTGGCGCTCTATTCTTTTTTCGGCGCGCCGATCACCTCGTTCGCCGACAGCGCCACCATGTCCATGCTGGCCGAGGAGAAAGAAATGTACGGCCGGGTCCGTCTGGGGGGGACCATCGGCTGGGGCCTGGCCGCACCGCTGGCCGGGATGCTCGTTCAGGCCTATGGCTTGAAACTGGCCTTTTGGGGATATGCCTTGCTGATGTTCCTGGGCCTTATCGTCAGCCAGGGCCTCAGGTATGGAAAATCCGAAGAGAGTATTTCCATTCGAGTCGGCCTCGGTACCCTGCTGGCCAATCGGGGCTGGATCCGCTTTCTCATCATGGCCTTTGTCGCCGGGATGGGGTTAGCCTCGGTCAACAGCTACCTCTTCCCGTATATGAAAGAGCTGAAAGCCGGCGAAACCACCATGGGCGTCGCCTTGACCATTTCTACCTTTTCCGAACTCCCGGTGCTCTTCTTTGCCAACCGTTTGATCAAGAGGTTCCGGCCGTACGGCCTGCTGCTGCTGGGAATGACCTTCACCGGGGTACGGCTGCTGCTTTACTCCATCGTTCCCTCCCCCGGCGGGGTCCTGACCATCCAGGCCATTCAGGGGCTGACCTTCCCGGTGGTGTGGGTAGCGGGCGTCGCTTATGCCGACGAGCACGCCCCGGCCGGTATGCGGGCCACCGCACAGGGCCTTTTCGGGGCAATGGTCTTTGGATTCGGCGCGGCCGCCGGCGGTTTCGCCGGAGGGCTGATCCTCGAAGGATGGGGCGGCCGGATCATGTATCTGATGTTTGGGTTGATCGTGCTGGTCAGCACCGCGGGCATCGCCTTGTTCAGAAACCCGCTTCCGGGTAAAACCGCCTGAGCGACCTCCCCGGCCTCGGTGCAGTCCGCGCTGAGGAGGGTCGTGCCTCTAAAAAAAGTGCGCCCACGGCGCACTTTTGCTTTCATCATCCGCCGAAACAGTCAAACACCTGGCCACCGGGGGAGTTGACTTGGTAGGGGTAATTGTCCTTCTGAACGGTGTAGCCGCTCAGGTCGAGACTGGATTGAGCCGACTGACCCCAGCCTTGCGCCAGTGAGAACGACCGCCAGTCTTGAACGACGGGAGCGGAGATTTTAGCCCGCATGCAGACCAGGGCCGCGCCGACCGCCAGCCGGATCCTGGGCGGGAGGCCGGCCGACCGGTAGGTCTCGGCCAGCGCCGGGATGGCATCGGGCGACAGCGATGCCAGGTAAGGCACATCCAGTTCCTGGCCCTGGGCGGCGCGGGCCACGTTCTGGCGGACGATGAAGGCATCCACGTTGAGCAGGTTCAGGCTGGCGGCAAAACCGATGCCCGCCAGCAGGGCGGCAGTCACAAACAGGCGCTCCCTGCGCAGGATTTCCAGGACCAGCGCGGCAGCCAGCAGGATCCCCAGCCAGATCATGAACACATGCGTATATGTCCGCAGCCGGGAAAATCCATAGGCTGCCTCGTACAGCCTCAACCGCTGGAAGGCCGAAGCCAGGATCACCCCGACCAGGCCCACCATCCCGACGCCCAGTCCGGAGAAGCCCGTGCGCCTGACGGGGGATTCCCGTTTGACGATAACGCTCAGCCCCAGGAAGAGCAGCAGGCTGAAGAACGCCACGGCGACCAGCTCGCCAAATCCCTGGCGGGCGTACTCGGCATACGTGTATCCCTGGACGCCAATGTTGGTTTGCCCGCCGAAAAAATAGCGGAACTGGATGATCACGAAGACCAGGAAAAGGAGCTCTACCGCCCCCAGCACGACCGCACCTTCGGTAAATCCCAGGAAGGCGGATACGAGCGGTTTCTCCTCACCCACCAGCTTCTCATCCCGGCTCTTCTGGGCGGCGTGCAGGAAAACGCCGGCCAGCAGGTAAGCCCCGAACAGGATGTAGGCCAGGCGGAAGAGGTATTCGGGCAATTTCTCCAGACGGAATAGGGCGATGAACTGGTTCAGCACCTGGGCGAAGACCGCGTCGGCGGAGGCCAGCAGGGCGGCGAAGAGTGCCAGGATGGGAAGGGCGATCAACAGGCCGCGCAAGACGGCCCAGGTGGCCTTCCATCCCGAGCTCCGGGCCTGTGCCTGCCGCACACCTTCGGGGGAGGCGGCCGCCAGCTTTTTCCTTTCATTGACAAACATGACCGGGCGGGCCAGCATGCTTCCTGCCAGGCGCAGGAACCGGACCACATAATCCGCCAGGTTGTACCAAACCCAGCGTCCGCCAAGATAGGTGAGCGCCAGCAGCCCCAGCAGCCCGAGCGTGAAGGCGAAGGCGAGGAAGCGGCTCATCGGCTCCAGGCGGATGAAGGTCATGGCGGTGAAGAAGCCGATCGGCAGCAGCAAGGCAAGGGACTTCCAGGACGGGGGGAACCCCTCAGGGATCAGAACCGCCAATCCACCGCCCAGGCACAGCACGACGTAAATGGCGAAGGAAATCCCGGGTTGATACCCCCAGAACAGAAAGTCAAAGCACCATCCCAGGACCAGGACTGTGATCCATAAAACCACGGGTCGCTTCATGCGCATCTCCTTCGGTAATTTCTCCTAGAATATCCGCGCCCAACTGGCAGGAGCTTACATGGGTCTATCAAAACATATCCAATCCTTTCAGCCGCCGCCATCGCGCTTCCAGGACGGTTTGGGGCGCGCTGCCCAGCCGGCGCCTGGATTTCCCATCGCCGGATCTCACCCGGCCGACTCCCCTGCTCCTATCCCATCGATGGGATCCGCGGCGAGGTACCCTGGGAAAAGATTTCGACGCAGGATGAACCCAAGCGATATAATACCCGTCAAGGGCAAAGTGCGATGGACCTGAACCCGTATGAATTCCGAAGCGCTCTGGAAGACTTCCAGGCTGCCCGGCAGCAAGCCGCCTTGCAGGAGATCATCGCGCGCCTGACGGGAAAATCCAACCGGCTGCTCTCCTACGATGAGGTCGTCCAGAAGTTGAAGCGCACGGGGAGTTCCGACCAGGGCGTGCAGCAAATTCCCCTGGAGGCCATTGTTGGCAGCGTGGGGCGCTACACGGATTTTACGCGCTCCTTCCTGCCGCGGGACGACCAGGACCAGGTAAGATGGGCGCGTGTCAAAACGGTCGCGAGCAGCACCGGGATGTCACCGATTGAAGTCTACCAGATCGGGGAGAGCTATTTCGTGCTGGACGGCAACCACCGCGTCTCGATCGCCCGGCAGGAAGGCGCGACAGCTATCGAGGCGCATGTCATTGAAGTACAAACCAGGGTCCCCTTCACCCCGGATATGCAGCCCGACGATTTGATCTTGAAGGTCGAATACGCCGATTTCCTCGAGCAAACCCGCTGCGCCGAACTGCTTCCCAACGTGGACCTGACCGTCACCGCCCCAGGCCAGTACGCAAAGCTCAAAGAACATATCGAGGTGCACCGCTACTTCATGGGCTTGGACCAGAAACGGGACATTGCCTACACTGAGGCGGTCATCGACTGGTATGAAACCGTTTATGTTCCCATTGAAACGGCCATCCGCGAGCACGGCATGTTGCGCTGGTTCCCGAAGCGCAGCGAGGCCGATCTTTATCTATGGGTCTCAGAGCATCGTGCCGACCTGGAGAAGGAGCTGGGCTGGACGATCCGCCCGGAAGCCGCGGTGGTCGATCTGGCAGTGAAAAAGAGCAGCCACGCCGAAGACCGGGAGGACAAGCCCGGAACCTGGCGGGAATCCAGAATGTACGAGCGCTACACGGAACATCTATTCAAAGATATTCTCCTTCCCCTCAGCGGAAGCCCGGCGAGCTGGAATGCCTTCAACCTGGCCGTGGCGATCGCCCGGCGCGAGGGGTCCCGCCTGCAAGGCCTGTATATCGTCAGGACGGAAAAGGAAAAGGAAAAACCGGAGGCCAGGGCTGTCCAGGCCGAGTTTCAAGAGCGCCTGGCGACCGCAGGGATCTCCGGCAGCCTCCTGATCGAGGCCGGCCATATCCCGGTCAAGGTCTGCGAGCGGGCCTTGCTGACGGACCTGGTCGTCCTGAACATTGCCCACCCTCCGGCGCCCGGCCTGAACAGCCTCGGATCGGGGCTTCGCACCATCATCTGGCACTGTGCCCGTCCCCTGCTGGCGACCTGCTGCTCCTTCAGCCCCATGGACCGGGCAGTGCTGGCTTTCGATGGCAGCCCCAAGGCCAGGGAGGCGCTATTCGTCGCCACCTACCTGGCTGAACAATGGAAGACCTCCCTCTGCGTGGTCGCGATCACAGACGGGGTGCGCGTGAACGCCTCCGTCCTGGATTACCCGCGTGCCTACCTGGAACTGCATGAGCTCCAGGCCGAGTTCATCGCAACGAAAGGGCCGATCAAGGTGCTGCACAGGATTATGGAGGAGCGGGCGACCAACCTGCTCCTGATGGGCGGCTACAGCGCCTCCGTTATGAAGGAAGTGGTGAAGGGCAGTGCGGTGAATGCCATGCTGCGCGGGATGCAGTGGCCCATCTTCATCTGTCGTTGACCCCCCTCGTTAATCCTCCTGGAGGTCCGCTCTAATCCAATTCTAATCCGTCCTATTGACATCCAAATTGATTTGTGCGATACTACCTCCATCGCAGGGATGCTACGCAACAGAAGCAGACCTGCCCCAAACCCGCCATCCTTATAGAAGAGGAGGTGGTGCCCAAGATGGATCAAAGTACGAAACGAAGCGCTGTGGCATCCCTCCTCGCTCTGCGATAAAGGTGCCACAGCGCGAACAGGGAGACCGCCCGAAAGGGCGGTCTTCCGCGTTTCATGGCTCTCTCCGCGTCGGAATCCGCGGGCCGGTAATTACCTGAACCTCACCGGATGGCCTCGTTCCAATCAATCGTCCCCGAACGAAATCCCGATGGCGCGCGCCGTCAAAACGGCATCGCCGTGGACGTCGACCCGCTTGGGGACGGCCAGGGCTTCCTCCAGAGAAATGTCGATCACCTTCCCATCCCGCAGGGCGACCATGCGGCCGAAAGCACCCGCCGTGGCCGTGCGGACGGCAGCCGCGCCGTAGCGGGTTGCCAGCCAGCGGTCGAAAGCGGTCGGGGAACCGCCGCGCTGCACGTGTCCGAGCACCGTGACGCGCGTCTCGAAACCCTGCCTGTCGATATAGCTGCCGACCTCCTGGCCGATGCCCCCCAGCCGCGGCACATAGACCGCATCTCCGCTGCGGGCAAAGAGCTCCTGTCCACCCACGGGCCGTGCGCCCTCCGACACGGCCAGCAGGCTGAAGTGGGAGCCGCCCTCGGCGCGTTCGCGCACCTTGGCGAGCACGGACTCGAACCGGAAGGGGATCTCCGGGATCAGGATCACATCGGCGCCTCCGGATACACCCGAGTGCAAGGCGATGAAGCCGGCATCCCGGCCCATCAATTCCAGGACCATGACGCGATGATGGGCCTCAGCCGTCGTATGCAGGCGGTCGAACGCCTCGGTGGCAATCATCAGGGCCGTGTCAAAGCCGAAGGTCACTTCCGTGCCGCCGATGTCGTTGTCGATCGTCTTGGGCACACCCACGACCGGAACCCCCTTCGCTCCCATCTCCATGGCGATGCGCAGGGTCCCGTCCCCGCCGATGACCACCAGCGCGTCCAGGTGAAGGGCCTGGATGGCGGCGATGATCTCATCGGAAACATCCAGGACGACCTCTTGCCCGTCTTTCATCGCCTTGCGGGCAAACGGGTTGCCGCGGTTGGCGGTCCCCAGGATGGTGCCACCGCGCGGCAGGATGCCGCGCACCGCCGCCAGGTCCAGGGGGATGACGCCTCCGCTCTGGAGAAAGCCATCGTAACCGTCCCGGATCCCAAGCACCTCCCAGCCGTACTGATGGACGGCCGTCTTGACCACCGCCCGGATGACCGCGTTCAAGCCTGGGGCGTCACCCCCGCCCGTCAGCACCGCCATGCGTTTCATAAACACCTCGTCCCGGAAAACCCCTATCCTGGTCAGGGCAGGACACCCTGTCGAAGACTTAAGGCATGATGTGGGTGAACCGCCAATACTGGGCGGTCTGCTGGAGCCTCGATCCCATCCCGATCACCTCATACCAGGTTGTGCCGGGCTTGAAGGGGAAGGGCGTACCATCCGGGTTCACCAGCGAGACCACATCCGGATCGTTGCGCTGCCATTTGACCGGGTAAGCCTGCCCGTCCCGGAAGGCATAGGCCTGGCCCGAGCCGCTGAAGAGGATATCGTAAATGCCCGGGCTGTAGAGCTGATGAGTGATGTACAGGACCACCAGGTTATCGAAAGCCAGGGGTTGATTGGTCAAGCGGTCGGTCAGCTGCGTGTAATGCTCGTTCTGACCACCGGTCAGGTCATCCGCCGCATCGGAGAATCGCAGGTATTTACCGGTCGTGGGATCGTAATCCCAGCGGTTGTAGATGGCCGCCGAATAGCGGACATAGATGTGGTCGACCGGCTGGCCGCCTGGAGGCGCAGGCAGTTTGAAGCTCATCCCATCCAGGTCCTGCTGCCCGTTGGGAATGCCTTTCTGGGTGATATAAGCGCTTAATTTTGCCGTGTCGGTCACCAGATCATCGCTCCCGGACGGGTCGTAGCGGGTCATCGGGGCATTCCCCCCCTCGACCACCAAGCGGTTGGCGAATTCCGAAGCCAGCAGGCGGTTCATCTCGGCCACGTAGGCGTACCCGAAAGCGAACACCGCCTTGTATCCCCGCACCACATCAATATCGAAGAAACGCGCCGAACGGATCGGACCGACCATGGAGGCGTCCTGACCCAGGAACACGGCAATAAAACGCGTCGTGCCTTCCTCGGTGTAGTATTCGAAAACCAGGTCGGACAGCGACAATCCCCACTGCGGGCGGATGTCGCGCGGCAGGTTGGACACCTTGATGGCGAGTGGACGGCGCTGCAGGAGGTTGGGATCGGCAACCTGCAGACCGGTCAGAGGATCCACCCCCGCAGGGAAATTGGACGGCCCGTATCCCTCCGCCGGATAAGCCGGGGTGGCGGTCGGAGTGGGCGTCGCCGTGGGCAGCGGGGTTGGAGACGCTGTCGGAGGCATAGTTGCGGTCGGGGGAGGCGGCGTCGGGGTCGGGGCTCCGAAGGCCAGGCCGCCACAGGCGGTGAGGACCAGCAGCAAGCACGGAAAAACAACACAGATTCTTTTGAGCATAGCCGATCTCCTTGTTACTCCTGAAGACCTTATCATACCCGATTCCCAACAATTTGACAGGGATGACCGGTGTGACGCTCACTATCGCCTTCAGGCGACAGCTTCTCAGGACACGCACGGCGCAACCGCCCACGTTCCGTCCTGACCGCCTCGTCCAGGCGGTTGTTGAAAGGCAAGCTGTAAGATGTTCCGGGCCGCATTCACGTCCCGGTCGAGCTCTAGATCACAGAACGGGCACCGATGCACACGAACGCTCAGGCCTTTTTCCACCCTCTCACCGCACCCGCTGCACCGTTGCGAGGTGTAGGCAGGGTTCACGGCCACCACTCGAGTACCAGCTTCTTCCGCTTTGTACTCCAGCAGTCGCCGCAACTCGCCCAACCCGGCATCGTGCGAACTCAGGGAAAGGTGAGGATTGTGGTTCATGAAGCCCAGGGCCAGGTCCTCGATGGCGACCAGATCGTATTCACGCACCAGGCTGCGCGCCAACTTGTGCAGGAAGTCCCGGCGCTGGTTGGCGATGCGCTCGTGGAGCGTGGCGACCTGTTCGTACGCTCTGCGCCTGCGCTGACCGCCTTTCCTTCTCCGGGACGCCCGGCGCTGCGCCACGCCAAGCCTGGCCAGGGACTTCCTCAGCCAGCGAGGGTTCTCGACGGTCCGGCCATCGCTCAAAGCCGCCAGCCAATACAAACCCACGTCCACTCCCACTGCCGACCCCACACCCTCAGGGTGCTTGTCGGCGGCCCTGGGCGCAGGGACGGGATCGGGCAGCTCCAGCATCAAGCAGGCATACCAACGATCGTTCACTCGTTTGATCACGACATGCTTGATCTGGGCTCCCTCGGGGATGCTCCGGTGATAGCACAGGCGCATCACGCCAACACTCTGGACGTAAAAGCTGAACCGCCCATGCGCATCCCTGGACAGTTTGCAGCCGTCCCCGTAGGTGTATTCGAGGCTCTTGAAGCGGCTGCGTCCCTTGAAGCGCGGGAAGCCAGGCTTTTCCCCCGCCCGCACCCGACGAAAGAAAGCCGCAAAGGCTTTGTCCAGCCGCCTCAGGTTGTGCTGCACGCTGCTGGCATTCAACCGGCCCAGCGTCTCCGGCTGTGCCCGGCGCTCGTCTCGAAAGTACGTCCACTGCGCCGCATAGCCGATGCCCTTCCCGGTCTCCTGGTACGTGCGGATGCGCTGTTCCAGGGCCGCGTTATACACCCGTCGGGACTGCCCCAGGAGGAGATCCAGGTCGGCTTCTTGTCGAGGATCCGGACGCAGGAGGTATTTGTAGGTGCGCAGCACGGTTCAGGTCCCCTGATGAGTTTCGATGGTGCGTTTGACAGTTTCTTCCGAAACAAGACCCACGCTGCCAACATGATCGCTTCGGCTCCACTGGCTGGGCAAACCAGATCGCCGCTCGGGATATTTCCAATGCAGCAGAGGCGAGGTGTACCCCTTAAACTGGTTCGCCAGGCGTTGGGCAGATACGGTCGGATCAGCCGAAATAAACTGGTGGGCGTGATCTTGCACACTTACACCTGTCGCAAGTGCAGGTGTCACTTCCGTGCTGCGATGGTGGCTGGCCGTTCAGCGGCTTTCTGGTAAAGCCGTGTTTTCAGATCCTCGATCACCGGCCCCAGCAGCACTTTGTACCGAACCTTCGCGCACCCAACCTGGGGATATTTGAGCGAAAAGACACCACCACGACTATGGCGATCACGCCCACCAGACATAGAACAAGTGTACTAGTTTCCCCGGTGTCTTTCAAGCACCTTCCCACAAAAGAAAAAGAAGAGGATGCGGCTTCCGCTGTCGCCATCAGGCGACAGTCCCCGCCGCAATCTTCTTATGGAAAGGCTTTTCATTAATTTGCGCACCTCTATCCAGCCAGGAGGGTTATATAAGACATAGTGGATCCACTTTATTTATTCATCCATCAAGTTCAACCAAGGAGAAGGCAATGAAAACTGTATGGAAATGGGTCTATGTGGCCGGCGTTCTGGTGGCCTCGCTGGCTGGAGCATTTTCGTTCCACAATGATATTCTCACCTGGGTGTTGATGATTGCCGGTGTCCTGGTGGGGCTCTTGTACTTTGACTCCAGCGATCTCATGAATTTCGGGATCCGCTACCTGGTCCTTGGAATGGCGGCAACCTCCCTGGATAAGTTCGTCGCGGTCGGGCCCTACATCTCCGGCTTCTTTCAGGGCTTCTTCGGCTTCGTGGGGCCGGTCGTCCTGGCCATGATTGTCATGTTCTTCCTCAAGAAATATTTCGGGCTGATGCAGACACCGCCTCAGAAAAAGTAGCCAACGCTGCTCAACCGGAACCGCCGATAACTGGCGGTTCCGGTTTTTTTTAACAGTGCCATCCCTGGAGCGGAGGATGCATGCGGATGGCGCTAGTCCTCCTTTCGGCAAGCAGCCGGCAGGAACATCCATTTTCCCTTCCAGTCGGTCAGCCCCATCGTCGGGGACTGTCCATCCAGGATCATCGTTTCTCAGCTTTCAAGCCTCTGGCCCCTGCCCCAACCTGAATCATACGTTTAAAGCTCCAAGCAGTCGCGGATACGAATAAAACGGGGTATTATTGTATGGTCATTGGACACGGTTGCATATCGACCGATGGAAGGCAGAGTCCACAGGGATGGATGCAGTCTTTAAATTTCTCACGGAAGCCCCTTTTTATACCATTGTCTTTGTAGCTGGAATTGCCATGTGGGCAGGGGCGTTGCTGCTGCCCATAAAAAAACCCGTCACGGTCCATGCTTTGAAAGGGCAGGGCAGGATCGTCCTGGCCAGCCTCGGCTCCGCCCTGGTCGTCCTGGGGATTGCCTTGTTTGTTTTTCTCCTGCTGCGCCCGAATCAGGCTCCCGTCCCCTCCCCGGCTGCACCCAGTCCAACCAGCCTTCCCATGAATACCCCCCTCCCCACTCTGCCGCCGACCCCGACTTGGACAGCCCTGCCGACGGCAACTGTGCCTCCAACCGCTGTGCCCACCTGGACCCCCGCTCCGACCGCAACGGCCACTCCAACTGGGCAGGATTTCGTGATCACCAACTGTATCCAGCAGGACATCTGGCACTTCTTCCCCTGGGATGTGATGGTCCCGGTCACGACGGTCGATAACCGTCTCTGTGAGGATCTGGGGCAGTGGGGATTCTTTGCGCAACCCAAAGACCCTGCCCTCAAGAATATCACCGGGCTGCGCATGGTTTGGACATCCGCCACACCGGTCGCGCGGGGAATCTATTTCTATCTTTCCGATCAACAGACCATCGACCTCTCCATGGATATCAACCAGGTTTCGAGCAGCACGGTTTGCGGCATGGATGAAATTTGCGACGCCAACCTGGTGGTCGGATTTGGGAGTCCCTTCCTCGACCCGGTCACGGAGGCCCCCCAGGGCTGGTTCCTGAATTATCGGGTGACCGCCCAGGATTCTCCACGACTGACCTGTCTGGTCGAATCGGCCTACATCCCCTGTGCTCCGATCCTTAGCGAGGCTGTCCATCTTGAAAACGGGCATCATGATCTGCAATTTGATATCAATGGGCCGGATGTTTTTATTTCGATCGACGGCGAACGTTATCAGGGCCCGACGATGATCGATCAACCGAGGATCTTTTGGATCGGCTATGACATCCGCAAATCGGGGACCGTCGACGCCTTCTTTCAATTCACGCAAAAATAGGGGGGAAGAATCCCTCCCACTCATCAATAAAACTGATCCGACTGTACTTCCAGGATGGGGAAGGCTATAGAAAAAGCGCCCTGGAGTTTGGCTCAAAGGATCCGAACTCCAGGGCGAATCGGGGTGTAAATAGGGAGGAGAGGAGGAGCAGGCTTGGGTTACGACAGGAGCGCTGGCAAGGACTGGTTCGGGCCGAACCGACCGATCAGATCCCGCAGCGCCTCAACAAGGGCGTTGAACGGGGGATAATAGGCGTCGCGGAAGTTCTCCAGGATCTTGCCCAGGTCGCTGACCGTATCGGCGGCCTTGGCCCGGTCGGTGACAAAGCCATGCGCATCAAAACCGGGATGGGCGGCGATGAGATCCCGGGCATGGTCATGGATCAGACGGGCCTCGACAACCGCCTTCTGGAATCTGTCCAGGGCGGCCTCGGCATTGGAGGTGTTGAGACCGTGCTTTTTCGCGGCAGCGATGATCTGCTCGGCCAGGCTGATTAAGGGACCGCTGCGCCCCAGTTCGTCCCCTTGATGCTCATTGGTGGCCTTCTCGTCCGCAAAGAGCTCCTGGAGATGTTGATTGGGGTTCGTCACGGCGGGCGTCGGGGTGGTGGTTCCACCCGAGGCGGCGAAGGCCGCGGTGGCCGGCAGGGCTGCCATCCCCAGGGTCAGGACCAGGCCAGCCAGGACGAATTTTTTGAACAGAAGGGACATTGCTGTAAACATATGAGATTCTCCTTTCTTCGATAGGTGACCTCGCGAATTGACCTTACAATAAGCATTGTAGCGATGGCGTGTAAACGCAAAATGGCCGCGGCGTAAATTAAATGTAAAATCACCCCGGCCAAAGCTCACGGCTGGGGGCTGGAGAAGTCTATCAATTCAACTGGAATCGACCGGGAATATTCTACTCCCCCGGTACGCGGGGAAAGGACCCCATCCCCCGATACTCAGGAGAAACACACGCGGCCCGGGGAGGAGCGGGGAGAAATTCCCCACCCTCTTCCAGTTTTCCCTGGAGGTCCATCCCGATCAGAGGCCGCTCTCCCGGGCAGTGGCGCGGTACTGGCAGTAGAGACAATTTTCCCCCGGGTCGGGAGGCGCGCTTTGCTCCAACAATCCAATCACCTGCCCCAGGAATCCGAGGAATGCGGCCTCATCCTGCGGGATCTCCATCCACGTCACGCCGCCCAGATAGGCGATCTGGCCGGAAGGGGTCACCTCCATGGCCTGCGGGGCGACGACCAGGAGTCCCAGCTTGGAGATCGGGGAGAGGGAGAACTTGCCCGCCGCGGGGTGCTGCAGGGCATAAGCGTAGGCGTGCAACTGGCGCCCGTAAAATTGAACATGGGAAGGCTTTGGTTCAGAGGTCTTAAAATCCACCACCCCGTAGGTGCCGTCGTCAAAGGCCACCACGGTGTCGAACTTGCCCTTGAGGTACGCCTGGAGGGCATGGCCGGGCAGCGGCAGCGGTCCGGACTCGACCCATCTCTCTCCGAAGCGCACATGGCCGGCCGGAAGGCGGGAGTCCAGGTCTGAGGTGGGCCGGCCTTCAAAATAATTCTTCATCAAGCGGTCGATGGTGCCAAAGATGCCCGGAAAGGGGGCCGAGGGTCGGCTGATCCCATTCACATACTTGAGATAGAAACAGCGCTTGCATTCATCCCAAAGAAAGGTCAGGTCGGACGGGCTGAGCTTAATCAGGGTGTTCATCGGAACCCCTTTCTCCTAAGGATGAAATCATTATAGCCTGTCCAGGCCGGGGAAACAAAAAACGAATCCATGCAACAACCGGGGGTTCGAAAACAAGCCCGGCACATGCGGGGAAGCCGGGTATTTCTTTCCCAATTCATGGTCCAAACACAGTTTATAATCATTACAGAGCATTGGCGAGGCAGGTGAATTCTTGATCCAGATCGATCGCATCATCGGTTGGTTTGCAGGTTAACCCATGGCCAAGGTCAAATATGTGATCAAACGGAACGGCGCCACCGTCCCCTTCGTTCAGGAGAGGATCGTCAACGCCATCTTTCGAGCCGCCGTCTCGGTCGGCGGCCGCGACCGGGAGACCGCCGAAAAACTCAGCCACCAGGTGGTGGAGCTCCTGGAAAAGAGCTACCCGCCGAGCCGGTATCCGACGGTCGAAGAAATCCAGGACGTGGTTGAGAAGGTCCTCATTGAGAACAGCCACGCCAAGGTTGCCAAAGCCTATATCCTGTATCGGGAGGAGCGCAACCGGCGCAGGCGGCAGGAAAAAGCACCCACGGAACAGCGGTCGGAATATATCCCCTGGGCGAAGATGTGGTCGGTCCTGGATTGGGCCGTCGAGCACGAGGTCCATACGGTCAGGAAATTGAACGCCAGGCTGGAAAACCACGAGGTGGGTGAGGTCGTGAAGGAATCTGAAGCCGCCTATGCCCTGGAGGTCCACTCGGTCATCGAGCGGATCTGGGAGCGGAAAAACGAGGCCAAACTGGTGATCGTCGCCGGACCTTCCTCGTCGGGAAAAACGACGACAACCAATAAAATCGCGGGCACCCTGACCAAGAGGGGGGTGAGTTTTGTCGAACTGAACCTCGATCATTATTACTTCGACCTGGACCTGCACCCGAAAGACGAGTTCGGCGATTATGACTTTGAAACCCCCCAGGCCCTGGACATCGACCTGATCAACCGGCAACTGAAGGAGCTTCTGGCGGGCAAAGAAGTGCGGATGCCCTTCTACGATTTCAAAACCGGGAAACGGCACCTGGACCAAACACCGCTGAGCCTGAAAAAGGACGACATCGTCCTGATCGACAGCCTGTACGGGCTCTACCCGCCGATGACGGAAGGCATTGAAGAGAGCAAGATCAAAATCTACACCGAGCCGATCCTGCAGATGAAGAACGATTCAGGCGAGTACGTGCGCTGGACGGACATCCGCCTGATGCGCAGGATGTTAAGGGATGCGGCGCAACGGGCCTATGACTACGGCAGGACCCTGACCCACTGGCACTACGTGCGATCGGGGGAAACACGCAGCATCATCCCCTACCTGGAGACCGCGGATGTGCTCATCAACAGTGCCATGCCTTACGAACTCTCCATCTACCGGCCAAAGTTGATCGACCATTTTTCTGAATGGGTGCGCCAGTATCGGGATGATCCGCTCCATGTGGATGCCTACACGCGCGCCTCCCGGATCCACACCCTGCTGTCCTCTCTCACCCCGTTGGAGGATGACAGCCTGGTGCCCAGGGACTCGGTCCTGCGGGAGTTCATCGGCGGGCTGGTCCTGGACTGAGATTCAGGCTTTCCATCCTCTGCGAAAACCTGTCGACCACGACCGATGCGGTCCGGAGCAGCTCCGGACCGCATCGGGCTATCCGGTGACCGCTTTCAAGGCCCAACGCCGCTTCCATCCCCGCTGAACGACCAGGGTGACCCACAGCTGGCCCAGCGCATCCACGACCTCTGCCAGATCGTTGTCGCCGACCCAGATCGGGCGCAGTCCTACTGCCTGGATCAGCTCTTCGATCTGCTTTCGAACCGGTCCATCCGCCCCCGTATAGAACAGATCCGCCTCGACACCCGCGACGACAGGGTCGGCGAAGACCTCCCAGCCCAGCGAATTAAAAGCCCGATAGATCCTCGCCTGCGGGGCGGAGGCATGGAGGGTCTGCAGGTGATTGATGACCGGAGCACCGAATTGATTCGTGGCATCGATCAGGATCTTTCCATCCAGGGCTTTGGCATGAGCAGCGGCCGCCTCCGGGACAGCCTTAGAGGGCAGGGCAAAGAGCACGACCTCGGCGGAGGCAATGGCGCCGGCCAGGCTGTCGGCTTGCGCGCCGGGGATGGTTGCAAGCAAGGCAGCCAGTTTTGAATTCTCTGGATCGCGCGTTCCGAAAACCACATGGTGGCCGGCTGCGGCCCACTTGCTGCCCAGACTTCCGCCAATATTTCCACTTCCCAAAATGGCAATATTCATCTCATCGCTCCTTTTCTTCATGGACCTCCTATTATCACCCCGCTGCGGGTGATCTTGCCAGAGGGCTATGACCCCTATTCCCGGCCGGGCCAAGGGAGCGACTTATATTCCCAAGGACCCGCGATGAATGAGGAAAATCCTGACGGGCAGAAAATCTGACCCTGCAATGTTCGCGATACAATTCAGGCGTGGATCCGAACTCAGGGCCCGTGCAGCCTCTCCCCTCATCACGCCAGCGCATCCTGGAGGTCGCCCTTTATTTCCTAAAGTTGGGGGTCACCGCCTTCGGCGGTCCCGCCGCGCATATCGCCCTCATGCACGCAGAGGTGGTCGTCCGGCGTAAATGGGTGCAGGAGCAGAGGTTCCTGGACCTGCTGGGAGCCGCAAATATGATCCCCGGACCGACCTCCACCGAACTGGCGATCTTCCTGGGGTTTGAGCGCGCCGGCTGGTCAGGCCTGCTATTGGGCGGCGTGTGTTTCATCCTGCCCGCCATGCTGATCGTGATGGCCTTGGCCTGGGCTTATGTCCACTTTGGCACGACTGCCCAGGTTGGCTGGTTGTTTTACGGCATCAAGCCCGTCATCATCGCCATCATCCTGCAGGCTTTATGGAACCTGGGCCGCAAAGCAGTGAAGAATCTTCTCCTCGGCCTGATTGGACTCGGCGTAGGCGGGCTGTACCTGCTGGGTGGAAATGTGCTCCTGCTCCTGGTGGCGGGAGGCTTGATCATGCTCCTGGTCGCGGTCGTACAGCAGAGGAAGAACGGTGCCCTGCTCGGATTCTTCCTGCCCCTGGCGAGCTGGGGCTTCCCGCTGGAGGCCGGCCCGGTGGCATTCAGCCTGCCGCTCTTGTTCCTGACGTTCCTGAAAATCGGCGCAGTGTTGTACGGCAGTGGATACGTCCTGCTCGCTTTCCTGCGTGCCGACCTGGTCGTTCATCTGGGCTGGCTCACCGACCGGCAGCTCCTCGATGCGATTGCCGTCGGCCAGGTCACGCCTGGCCCGGTCTTCACCACAGCCACTTTCATCGGTTATCTGCTCGGCGGGGTACCCGGGGCTCTGCTGGCGACCCTCGGAATCTTTCTCCCCTCCTTCTTTTTCGTGGCGGTCAGCTATCCTATTTTCATCCGCTTACGGGCTTGGGCCGGGACTGCCGCCTTTCTGGACGGGGTTAACATTGCCGCGCTCGGCCTGATGACGGGAGTGACCTGGCAGCTCGCAGGAGCCTCGCTCGTGGATCCTCTCACCATTGCCCTCGCCCTGCTGGCGGTGGTCGTCTTATTCCGATTCAAAATCAATGCCACCTGGCTGATCCTGGCTGGAGCCCTGCTCGGTCTCGCGCGCATGCTCTGGCATTAAGGGGAGGCCCAGGGCGATCCGGGAGGGGGCCTCAACCAGATTCGATAAGTACCGGGAAACTGCAGGATCGAACCGGTGGTTCCATTGAAAAACCGGCCTGCAGGCGATTCCTGGCGATCATCACCTTTCCCAAACATCTTCATCATTTCTACACAGGCTGAAGGCATAATCCGGGTATCAAATTCACCCGCATCCCCTCTTATCCACCGGGTGAAAAAGGAGAAAAGATATGAGACCCATGATGATCGGTTTTAGGATTTTGGCCACACTCGTTCTGATCGGCCTGCTCATCGGCGGCGGGGTCCTGCTCTATCATGCAGGGTGGTCGCAAGGTTACCTGGCCGCATCGGCTGCCAAGCAGACAACCACCGGCAGCAGCGGTCCGGTGATCCCCTGGGCGCCGGGGTACCTCGGTTATGGACCCGGTTTTTATCCGGGGCTGTTCTTCCCATTCGGGTTCTTCTTCACCGGCCTGTTCATCTTCTTCGCCGGATTCTTCCTGCTGCGGTTGATCTTCTTCCCGTTCCGCATGGCCGCCTGGGGGGCCCATCACCATGGCTGGCGGCACGAAGACTGGGAGGGCCACCCCACCCCACCCTGGATGAAGGAAAAGCCGGGAGAGCACGGCACCGGGGAGGCAGACCCAAACCGCGGCTCCGCACCAAAACCTTAATCTGCATCAGGACACGGGCGGGAAAAACCGCCCGTGTCCGCGTCGGTCGGGAAAAAACCTATGCCAATCTGGGTGAATTTCGTCTACAATGAGCAGGTGTACCATCCCCGTGGCGATCACGCAGGAACCTCCCCGGCCCCGGTTAACCCGTTGTCAGCGGGTCTTCTTGGACAGGGTGAGGATCGGGAGGCTGCAGGATGAATGAACTGGTGCTGGTGGTGGACGATGAGCAAAAGATCGTCAAGATCGCACGAGATTACCTGGAGCAGAGCGGGTTCCGGGTTCTGTCCGCTTCGGATGGGAAATTAGCCCTGGCGGTCGCCCGCCACGACCGCCCTGACCTGATCGTGCTCGATCTGATGCTGCCCGGTATGGACGGGCTGGATGTATGCCGGTCACTGCGGCGTGAATCGGATGTGCCCATCATTATGCTGACCGCCCGGGCCGAGGAAGCGGACCGCCTGATCGGGTTGGAGCTGGGTGCGGATGACTACATCGTCAAGCCTTTTTCCCCGCGTGAGCTGGTGGCGCGCGTCCGCGCCCTCCTGCGCCGGGCCCAGGGCAAGGTCACCAGCCCCGGCCGCCTGCAGGTCGGGGACCTGGAAGTCGACCTGCAGGGCCATCGCGCCAGCCGGGCCGGCCAGACGATCAAGCTGACCCCCCTGGAGTTCAGCATCCTGGCGATCCTCGCCCAGCACCCGGGGCAAATCTTCACCCGGGCCCAGCTGCTCGACCGGCTGCATGGTGTGGCCTACGGCGGTATTGATCGCAGTATCGATGCCCATGTCAAAAACCTGCGCCGCAAGCTGGAAGATGACCCGGTCCAACCGCGTTTCATCCTGACGGTTTACGGCGTGGGCTACCAGTTCACCGACGAGGCCCAACCATGAAGCATTTCCAAGGCTGGGAGCAGCGTGAAGACTGGCCGGAAGACCGGCACAGCAGGCATGTGCATCGCCTGAGGCACCATGGAGGCTGGCCGGAAGACATGGTCCGGCGGCGGCGCAGCTTCTTGATGCGCTTTGGCGGGATATTCGCCCTGGTCGCCCTGTTGGGGCTGGCCGGGCCGGGCGTGCTGATCTGGATCGCCGTACGCCTCTTGCAAGGAAACTCCCAGTCGTTGGTGACGATCTGGCTTTCGGGCTGCGGGCTCCTGCTCGGGATCCTCCTTTTAATCGCTGCAGTGATCGGCTGGTCCTTCCGCGGGTTCGGCACCCCTCTGGCCAACCTGATGGCGGCTGCGGATGCGGTGGCGGAGGGGGATCTCAGCGCGCAGGTTCCCGAACGGGGGTCCGGGGATATGAGACGCCTGGTCCGTTCCTTCAATCGCATGGCCCGCGAGCTCCAGGCCGCCGACCAGCAGCGACGCAACCTGACCGCCGATGTGGCCCATGAGCTGCGCACCCCGTTGCATGTCATCCAGGGCAATTTGGAGGGGATCCTGGACGGTGTCTACCCACCCAGCGAAGAGCACCTGCGCGCCACGCTGGACGAGACCCACCAACTGGCGCGTCTGGTTGAAGACCTGCAAACCCTGTCGCTGGCGGAGGCCGGCCAGCTGCCGCTGCAGCTGGAGCAGGTGGAGGTGGCCGACCTGCTTTCCGATGTGATCACCAGCTTCAGCAGCCAGGCCGAATCCCAAGGGGTCGATCTGCGCCTGGAGGCGGGCGGCGATCCTGCCAAGCTCGTCATCCAGGCGGACGCCTTGCGCCTGGGCCAGGTCCTTGCCAATCTGGTCGTGAACGCGCTGCGCCATACCCCCCCGGGCGGTAGCATCACGCTGCGGACGGACCGGCTCGACGGGTCCGTGCGGATGCGCATCTCGGACACCGGGGAGGGCATTCCGCCTGAGGATTTGCCCTTCATCTTTGACCGATTCTGGCGCGGCGATCGTTCCCGTTCGCACGCCGGCGACACCTCCAGCGGGCTGGGGCTGGCGATCTCCAAACAGCTGGTGGAAGCCCATGGCGGGCGGATCGAGGCCGAAAGCGCACCCGGGCACGGCACGACCTTCACGATTGAACTTCCCTTGAGCGGGAAGGAAATTGAGACCAACTTAAATATGACCGCGCAAGGTTGAGGATCCGGGTGAAATAGAAGGAGACATCCAGGTCACCCTCATCGGCCTGAAATTCAAGGAGGCTTCCTCTGAAAAAGGTGGTTTTCGGGCGCCATGGGTTGTGAACACGGTCCGGTTGTTGGGACCCAAGGCCAGGATATCGATCGGCTGGGTTGGATCCCCGAGTCATCGCTCAGAGTTTGGCCTCGAAGTGGGATCTCAGCCAGGGATGTGCGAAAAAGCCGGGAAGAAACCGTCCCGTAGAACGGGAAGTCCAGGATTTATGGATCCCCTTGGAGTCATGATCTGCATCCCGGTGAGATTTTATTTCCAGGGTGCCGTGATCAGGACGTTTTCCGCATCCGCGGCATGGCCGAGAAAAGGAAACCCCCAGGCAGTTTCGATGGTTTTCAACAATGAATAGTGTGTGTATGGGGTGTTATCCAGAAAGCCGCTTTTCACCAGGGGGGAAATCAAGATAGTCGGTACGCGCCCACCGGCGGAAGGCGGCAATCCGCAGCAGGAATGATCCCCCTGGCCTTCGTCCCAGGTAATCGCGATCAAGTAAGGCTCGCTCGCGGCTCTCTGGTTCAGGTAAGGAAGCAGCTCGCCCATAACTCCACCCAGCCACCCATCGGCCAGACTCAGGGTGCAAGCCGGGTTGCTAAAATCGTCGTCGGTCGAGACGCAGCTGTTGGGCATGATATAAGCAAAATCAGGTAATGTGCCGGCGGCCAGGTCCGTGTCCAGTTGCGCGAGAGGGACGATCGAACGATCACACCGGATCGCATTCAGGCGAATATCGTTAAAGTACATGAACGGATTGTGCTTCTGGACGTAGGTGACCGTGTCCCCCACGTAACAGGGACGAGGCATATCCTGGAAATAAGCCCGCCAGGTGCGGCCGCTGGCTTCGATCTGATCCGCCAGGTTGGGCGCGGGGACAAAGCATTTTTCGCAATCCGAGGTGATCCCAAAGGTATCCCCACCGAAAACGGCCAGATAATTGGGCAGGCTGGGATGCATGATGGCATAATATTGCGTCAGGATGGTATTTTCGTCCGCATATTGGTTGTAATTCGGCATCGCCGGATTTCCGATCACGGAGCCATACTCATGATTTTCAAAAAAGAACACGATGATATGTTTAAAATTCGGCACCAGCGGACGAACGGTCGGCGTCGGCAGGGGGGTCGACGTCTGGGAAGGTGCCTGCGTGGGCTCGGGCGTCGATGTCACCGTGACCAGGAAAGTTGCCGATGGGGTCACCGTAGCTGCCAGGTTGGTTTCGCTCCCCGCTGTACAGGCAGCCAATCCGATCAGGAGAAGGCCGCAACAGATCACTGCTATTTTATGAATCATGGGATGCCTTCCGTAAAATCGGGATTTCTGGATCAAAAGGGAATTGTACCCCCTCTCGGCAATTCTCGAAGCGAAGTGGATCGGGAGCCCTGCCCGAGAGTAGTGATAGAATGAACAACCGAAATCACTGGCGGAGGAAAATCATTGAGAAAAACTCTCTGGACTCCCTGGTACCCCTTTCTTTTGGCCACTTATCCGGCGCTGGCCCTGCTCTCGCACAACATCACTCAGGTCAAATACCTGGCAGGCCTCCGGCCCCTGCTCTTCTCCCTCCTGGCCGCCGGTCTGCTATATTTAATCTTCCGGCTGCTCTACCGCAGCGCCCACCGGGCGGCATTCATTGTGGCGACCTGGATGCTGCTCTTCTTCACCTACGGTCAGGTTTACGATACCATCTGGGCGAAGTGGAAGATCCCCCATTTCACCACCTGGATGCTGGCCTCCTGGCTCTTGCTCGCCGTTCTGGTTCTCGTCCTGGCGGTGCTGCGTAGTCTGCACTTCGAAATCCTCGCCCTGGGACTGAACATCGTCTCGCTGGGTCTGGTGATCTATGCACTCTTTCCGGTGGTTAATTGGTCCCTGATAAAAACCGCCCCGACATCGGCTGTTCCACCTCCCTCGATCCAGGCCCTGAACCTCCCTGCCGGCCAGACGCTGCCGGACATCTATTACATCATGCCCGAAGATTACGGCCGCGTCGATCAGCTTCTGCGATGGGACCAGCTCGATACCGGCCCGTTCGTTCAATTCCTGAAGGACAAGGGTTTCTATGTGGCTGAGTGCAGCCAGAGCAACTACGTCACCTCAGAACTGTCGCTCGGCTCCGCCCTCGATATGGACTATTTGCAGCACCTGGGTCCCGGCTTCACAGCGACCAACCAGGACCAGAACCCGATCTGGAACGCCATCCGCTACAATGCCATCGAGGCAGACCTCAAAAAGATCGGCTATAAGACCGTTGCCTTCGCCACCGGTTTCGCCTGGAGCGAGCTGGACAACTCGGATGATTACATCACCCCACCGCGTTATTGGGCCGGCATGACCGGTTTCGAGAGTATGCTGCTGGGCACCACCCCGATCCGCCAGCTCGAAGATGTGGGCGTGCTCAACCTCTTCAACCTCGACGCCGAGCGCTACCGGGAGCGCACCCTGCTGGTGTACAACAGCGTCCCCAGGCTGGTCGGCATGCCGGGCCCAAAGTTCGTCTTCATGCACATCATCAACCCCCATCCGCCCTTTGTCTTCGCCCCGGACGGCACCCGGATTGACGCCTCCAGCTTCCTCAACCAGGACAGCCTTTACACCGAGGAGAAGTATCAGGAAGGCTATAAGGACCAGGTGCCCTTCACCGACCAGGAGCTCGAAAAATCCGTATCCACCCTGATCAGCAAATCCACCCGCCCGCTGGTGATCGTCATCCAGACCGATACCGGTCCGTGGTTCACGAGCGGACCGGATCAATTCACGATCTTGAACGCTTATTACATGCCCGGCCACACCGCCCAGCTTTACCCGGGCATCTCACCGGTGAATACCTTTCGCGTCATTCTGAACGCCTATTTCGGCACGAAACTACCCCTGCTCAACGACGTGAGCTACTATTCGCCCATCCCCTATATCTACAACTTTTCACCGGTCCCAAACCCCTGCACGGGCAATTAGCTCGCGGGGCGGTTATATCCGGGACCAGGCGACCGAACCCCTGAACCAAAAAATCTGACGGGCCTTCCAGCCCGTCAGATTGGGTGTTCTTGACCGAATGGATCCCCTGCCAGGTCGACCGAATCCGTTCAACCTTTTCATCCTCATCCTACGGCTTCGCACACGCTGGATCAGGCTCCGGTTTTAGAGTGCAGCGATACGGATCATGATCACCTGAACTACAGGTTTGATCCTTCAAGAGATCCAGGTGCCCGCCGAAGTAGGTATTGAACACCACGCGGAAGGTATTCACCTGGCTGAGGGATGGATAGAGATTCTGCCTGCCTGCGCCCGGGAAATAAATGGCAGCGAGATTGGTGTTCACCCACTCCCCGATCCGTGTGGAACCGGTGTCGCTCTGGATAATGATGATCGGAGGCGTGGCTGAGGTGGCCAGGATCCTGGAGACGTCATCCAGCATGCGAGAGTTAAGGTAAGTGATTTCGCCGGTATATCCAGCCGTGTAGTCGTTAAAATTCATTGCATCCAGATCATCATTTAGGGTAAAGGGGTAATTCCGCGTCAGGATCTCACCGTTTGGACCGAAGACGAAAGGATTGTGCGGGCCCAGCATATGGACGAAGACGAATTTTGGGCCGGGGATGGAGGTGGCGATCTCGGGGAGTTTGTTGAGCTCGTACAGGATCCTGTTCCGGTCCAGCAGGTAGGCCGCGCTGAAGAGGGTATTGTCCAGGGCGCGGGGGAAAACGTGGCTGTTGTAGAGAGCATCCAGGGCGGTCGTCTGAAATAAGAGGGCCTCGAACGGGGTGAGCCCGCCGAACAGCTGGAGGTTCTGGATATCGGTCTGCGGGGAAAGATAGACGTCCGCGTCCCGGAACTCGGTCGGTGTGTAACCGGATTGGAAGGAAATGAATTTGTAGCCGAGATCCTTCAAGGTCTGACGCACGGCGTTGTTATCCAGGTAGGGATCGAGGTCGTCCTGGTCCGTATTCGGCGGTGAGAACCGGCTGCTCAGGGTGTCCAGATATTGCATATTGAACGCCGCGGCGATGGACATGTTCGAGAACACATAATTGCTCAAGCTGCAATTGATCGGGTAGAAACCTTTCTGCTGGAGGGCGGCCAGGAAGGCGGAGTTGTCATAGCTATAGGACTGTTTCAGGCCGTCGGCGCGCGTGTAATCTTCCGGAACAATGTAATAGATATCGGGCAGGGTTTTCCCCGCCGGCGGATGGAGCTGCGAGGCGACCGAGCCACTTCCGGTCATTTGCAATTGTTGCATCAGGTTTGAGGAGCGCATCTCGAAAAAGGTGATCTGGATCAGGAAAAAAACCACCAGGGCGAGGCTGACGCTGTTGAGCGGCAGGGTCCAGGCCTGGGGTGTTTTGACCTTCCTGGCGATCCACCAGAGACCTGCGGCCAGAAGTATGACCCATAAAGTGACCAGATAGCGGTTTCTGCTGATGACGATTCCGGCTATTTGCACCTGGCTGATCACGTTGAATACATGACCGTACAGGAAGAAGAGCAACAAAGTCAACGTTGCCGCCAGGGCGCTCCTGCTCCAGTCCCTGAGGAACAGCCAGTAAATCAATAAAAAGAGGCCGGCCAACACCAACGCAAACAGCAGCGGGCGGACCGCATAGATCGGGCCGATGATCTGGCCCAGGTTGTTCGCCAACAAGGCCAGTACAGGGTAGGCCCCGAGCAAAAACGGATACAGGATCCAGCGTTTCAAAATATTCATGGCGATCTCTCATCTTCGACTTTAGATCAGAATGGGTACGGCCCTGCCCTTAAGCAAAATCAAACCTTTACCGTAACTTGGAGTTGTAGAACCACAGATCATATCCAAGGAATACCATTCTAACCGATATCAATACTTCCCTACCCAGAACCAGACGATTATCGCACATAAATGCCTATCGCATATCAGCCTGAGAACTTCCCCATTGAAAACCCGTCCCGCCTTCAGAATCAGATTCCCCTCGCCTTGAATCCTCTCGGCCCTTCCGCCGGTGATGACTGCTGATGCAAGATATGCCGCGACTAGGAGGGTTGCTATGACAACCTCCGCCTAGATGGTGAAGTCCCTTCATACTTCAAGCTGATGCTCGGGATATTCTTCAATGCCTCCTGCCCTGCCATGACATTTTACGACATGAATGAACCCGGGAGGAAGATCTCCCGGGTCTGACCTACAACTTTTTCCTTGGATTGATCCGGACCCGCCAAACCCCACCCCCACCAGGTCCCTGATCCCGTTGTTCAAAAAGGGTAAGGTCCTAACTCAGGACCTTAAGCCGCCCCGAGGATGTTATCCGCGGATCAGTGCCACGATTGCGACCAGCACGGCCAGGGCCCAGCGGTAATAGACGAATACATCCGTGGAATGCTTTTGCAGGTAATTCATTAAAAAGCGGATGCACAGGTATCCGACGATGGCCGCCATGACAAATCCGATCGGGAACAGCAGCAGGTCGCTGTGCGGGATGGCCCCGGCCTTCATGCCCTTGTAAATATCCCACAGGCTCTTCAAACCCGCTCCGGCGATGATGGGGGCAGAGAGTAAAAAGGAGAATTTCGCAGCCGAGTCCCTTTTCAAGCCGAGCGCCAGGCCGGCCGAGATGGTGCTGCCGGAGCGCGAAACCCCTGGGAAGATGGCCAGAGCCTGGGCCAGGCCGATCAGCAGCGTTTCTTTAAGGTTAATGGCGTCGATGGCTTGCAGGTGACGAGCCAGGCGGTCTGCCAGAAAAAGCAGCGCACCCAGCAAGGCAATGATCCCGGCCATGACGAGCATCGCCGCCGGCTTGATGGGGACCCCCGGCTGGTGAAAGAGAGCCTCAATGGCGTTCTCACCCAGGATGCCTGCGATCCCGCCCGGGATCGTGCCGATCACGATGAACCAGGCCAGGCGGCGCTGCGGGTCGTCGCCGATTTTCCATTCCCGGATGCTCAGGAACCAGGCCCGGATCAGGCTGATCCAGTCCCGGGCAAAGAAAACCAGCACGGCCAGCAGGGTGCCCAGGTGAAGGGCGACATCGAACGTCAGGCTGGTCAGCGCCGGGTCATTCCAATGGAACAGCCACGGCACGATGATCAAATGGGCCGAACTGGAAATCGGCATGAACTCGGTCAGGCCCTGGATAATCCCCAACACAACGGCTTGTAGAATCGTGGACATGATGATAAGCCTCGCTCGAAGAAAGGATGGATGAATTTGGCCGCCAGCCTCCCGCCCCAGGCCTTCATGGCGGCAGCGGGTCAATCTCAGCTCAAGGGTCTTATTATAGTGTTTTTTAGGACTCCGGTCGGATGATCTTCTTAAGACCCCTGACGGGCGGCAGGCGCAGGGAACCTCTCCTCAGGAATCAGGATCTGGCACTCACCTCGGAACGGGATGTCCGGTGTTTTAATACCGAAGACTTCACCGAATTTTTGTGCCACCGGGCACAAACAGAGCTCTTCCCATCTGGAAAAGAAACCACGCACAGGATATTGATTTCAGGGCAGATTTATCCTATACTGCATGTACATTCCACCGTCAGTCCGCAAGGACGCAACTCCTTTCAGGTCGTTCGCACCAGGAGTCCGCGCGGCGCACGTGATGACCCGCGGACCATCAACGGCGGAAGGCGCCATCGAGAGCTGAGCTATGGCTGATTTCCTTTACCCATTTCTGGCCAGTGTTTTGGACCTCACCGTCTGGGGGGGTAAGCTGTACGGGGAGGAGAATCTCCCCAAACAGGGTCCGGCTGTCTTCGTTGCCAATCATCTGGACGCGTTGGGTCCGATTGCCGGCCCCTGTTCCATCCCCCTGCGCCTGTACACCTGGATCCAGGCAGATATGCTCGATAAGGAATTGGCCATCGACTGGTTGAAATGGGATTTCGTCGAGCGGCAGCTGCATATCAAACCGCCGCTCAGTCGGTGGGTTTCCAGGGCGATCTGTTCGGTCTCGGTTCCGATCCTGCGATCCCTGGGCTGCATCCCGGTGTACCGCGGGGACTATGAACGCATGCAAACCACTCTGCGCATGAGCATGGACCTGCTGCGCGCAGGCAAGTTTCTGATGGTTTTTCCTGAGGACAACCGCCATCCTGCTGACCCGTTGACCAAGATGATGCCCTTCCAGCACACCTTCGCCCGTCTGGGAGAGATCTATTACCGGGAGACGGGCAGGCGGCTGGATTTTTATCCAGTCATGATCCACGGCTCGGGGGTACTGCAAGTGAACCAGCCGGTGGCTTATAATCCGCTCAACCCGCCTGGTCAGGAACGCCATCGCATCAAGGACCTGATGGAAAACACGATCACCGCCGCCTACCTTCAGCTGGAAAATGGGGAAGTCAGCGGGGCCCTCACCCCGGAGAGGAAATAACGCCTCCTCGCTCGCAGGGAAGAGCGGACACCTCCTCGAACCCGCCGGCCACCGGAAGGGTTTGCCATCCGCGGTCGAGAGCAACCAGCCTGTCGAATGATTCGTTCCTTTTATCTGAATTTAAGGATAGCTCGACAGACAGAGGATATAATCGTGGGATAGTTTCTGCGCCCTTTGTTTCCATCGGAATGGGGGAACAGATCGGCGAGCAGGTGGCCGACAGCCTCGATGCCATTCTGCACCCGCACAGCGTCGCGGTCTATCTGGAATTCCATCCTCGCGGCGCGGAGATGCGCGGCGTTCGCGCAACGGCCCCGCAGACGCGCCCGACGCCGGGGCACGGCTATTCTGCGGACGATCCCTCCTTTCGCTCTGAATTTCTCAGTACCTGCCGGCTGCAGAGCCGATCCAATCCTAATTCGTGTGGCAGGTCATCCATCCCGTCCGATGGAAGGACGATCTGCTCCCAGGAGCAAATTCATGAAAGACAACCCCCTTTTAAATCTGGAGGCGCTCGGCCAGAGCGTCTGGATGGACTTTATTTCCCGCGGCAGCCTGGCTTCGGGCCAGCTGAAGCGACTGATCGATGAGGACGGCCTGTCCGGGGTCACTTCCAACCCTTCCATTTTTGAAAAAGCCATCCTGCTCAGCCGGGATTATGAAGAGACCATCCGTTCCCTGTCCCAGGCGGGCAAGAGTGCAGAGGAGATTTACCAGCAGGTGACCGTCACCGATATCCGCATGGCGGTTGACCTATTCCGTCCGACCTTCGACCGGACCGATGGCAGGGACGGTTTCGTGAGCATCGAGGTCTCCCCCCATTTAGCTCACGATACGGCAGGAACCCTCGCCGAGGCACGGCGCTTGTGGACAGCCGTGGATCGCCCGAACGTGATGATCAAGGTCCCGGCGACACCGGAAGGTCTTCCGGCCATCCAGGCCCTGATCGCGGCGGGCATCAACGTCAACATCACCCTGCTGTTCGGTCTGACCCGTTACCGCCAGGTCGTGGAGGCCTACTTCTCCGGTCTGGAAGCCCGGTCGGCCCAGGGGGGCGCCCTGGGCAGGGTGGCCTCGGTAGCCAGCTTCTTCCTGAGCCGGATCGATGTGCTGATCGACCCCCTGCTCGAACAAAAGATGAAAATGAGCACCCCCCAAACCAAAACCGCCTCGGAACTGCGTGGCCAGATCGCCATCCAATCCGCCAAGGCGGCCTATGGAATCTTCACCGAAATGTTCCACGGCCCGCGCTTCCAGAGGCTGCTCCAACTGGGGGCCCGTCCCCAACGGCTGCTGTGGGCCAGCACCAGCACGAAAAACCCCGCCTACAGCGACGTCATGTATGTGGAACCCCTCATCGGCCCACAGACGATCAACACCCTCCCGCTTGAGACCATCGAAGCGTACCGGGATCATGGAAAGCCTGCGGGGCGTCTCGGCGAAGGCCTCAACCTGGCCCGCCTATCCCTCGACCGGCTGTCGCAATTACAGATCGACCTGGAAGCGGTCGCCGGGCAATTGGAGAAGGAGGGGGTCGAAAAATTCAACCAGGCCTACGATCAGACCCTGGCAACACTGAGGGAGAAGCAGGTCGCTTTGAAAGAACCTAAATAATTAAGGTTCGCATCGCCAGGACGGAACAGAAGATATGACGCTAGACGGGAAAAGGATTCTGATCACTGGGGCCGCCCTGCGGATCGGCCGCAGCCTGGCCCTGGCAGTGGCCCGCGCCGGCGGGGAGCCGGTCATTCACTTTCACACCTCACAGAGTGAAGCCGAACGCACCCTGGGTGAGGTCCAGGCGCTGGGCAGAAAGGCATCCTTGCTCCAGGCCGATCTTGCCGATCCAACCCAGGTTAACAGTCTGGTCGGGCGTGCCCTGGAGCAGGGCCCTCTGTTCGCTTTGGTCAACAACGCCGCGGTTTTCAAAAGGCTGACCTGGCAGACCACGAGCCTGGAGGATTGGAACCACCATCTGCAGGTCAACCTGACGGCCCCTTTCCTGCTCAGCCAGGCCTTCGCCCGCAGTCTGCACCCGGGAGAATCCGGACGGATCGTGAACCTGCTGGACTGGCGCGCGGCGCGCCCCGATGCCGACCACCTGCCGTATACGATCAGCAAATCCGCCCTGGCAGCGCTGACCCACACGCTGGCGATCGCCCTGGCACCACAGATCACCGTTAACGGCCTGGCGCTGGGAGCAGTCCTGCCGCCGGTAGACCGCCCCGCTGCTTCCGATCTCCTGGAGCGTGTCCCTGCCGGGCGGTGGGCCAGCCTGGAGGAAGTCAGCCAGGCCTTGATCTTTTTACTGGATGGACCGGCTTATTTGACCGGCGAGATCCTGCCTCTTGACGGGGGCCGACACCTGACCTAGAAAGGAACCCCTCATGGACCAGATTTTCATCACCGACCTGATTGCGCGCGGCATCCTCGGGATCAATGATTGGGAGCGGGAGAAGCCACAGGAAATTCTGATCAACCTGGTCCTATTCGCCGATCTGCACTTGGTTGGGAAGAGCGATGACCTGCATGACAGTGTCGACTATCGCTCGGTGTCAAAAAGGGTGCTGACGCATGCCGAAACCGCCCACCGGCTGACGGTCGAGGCCCTGGCCGCGGACTTGGCGGATCTCTGCCTGGAGGACCCTCGCATCGAGAAAGTCCGGGTGCGCGTGGAAAAACCGGGTGCGGTCCGTTTCGCCCGGTCCGTGGGGGTCGAGATCGAGCGGGGCAGACAGGGAACCGAATGAGACGAAGGCAACACCTGGTGTGCTTGCTGCTTGGTTCGAATATCCAGCCCGAGCATCATTTGGCGCTGGCCGCGGCGCGCCTCCAGGATCTGGTTGAGGTGGTGCTGAGTTCCTCGGTCTGGGAAACCCCTCCGGTCGGGTCCGACGATGCGGATTTTCTCAACGCCGCCCTGTTGATCCGGACCCCCCTCGAGGCAGCTTCCCTTAAAAAACATATTCTCCTGCCTCTGGAAGAGCAGCTGGGGCGGGTGCGCAGCCGTGATAAATATGCCGCCCGGACCATCGACCTGGATCTCATCACCTATGATGACCTGCTCCTGGATCCGACCCTGTGGCAGTATGCCCATCGGGCGGTCCCGGTATCCGAAGTCCTGCCCGGCTATCGGTCGGAGAGCGGGGAATCCCTTAAAGAAGCGGCTTTACGCCTGGGCCGCCAAACCCCCCTGCGGCTGCGGCCGGACGTGGCGATGCCCGGATCCGCACAGCCGACCCGGAACCGCGCCTGACCCTCCGCCCAGTTGCTCCTGCGGGATGGTCAGGTCTCGTCCAACTCGGCGCCTTCCTCAGGCGCCACTTCTTTCTTCAAAAGCGCATACGCCCCGGTCGATCGATCATTGATATCCAGGATCAACTGGCGGCGGGGGATCAAGTTGACCACTTCCCACCCGGCCAAGCCTGCCTCGCTCAGGTCGAAAAGATCGATGCCCTCTTCAAGCAGGTCCTCCTGCAGAAGGTCTTCAGCCGGGATGAAGACCACCTTGTAACGAAAAACCTTTCTCCCTTTTTGCAGCCGTTTTTTCGCCTCCCCGACCCTGGCCTCGTGTTCCCGTTCTTCCTCGGCCTCCATCGCTGCGCGCATCCCCTTCATCCCTTCAGAATCAAGGAGCTCCTCGGCAAACTCGCGCAGGTGCTTGTCCCCGCTGGTTTCGGCCAACAATAGAAATTTCAGGCCGCGTCGATCGCCCAGCTTGATGAGCGCTTCCGCCGCATCGACCTGCACGACTTCGTCATCGCTGCCGGTCATCATCTCGATCAGCGCATCGGTATCGTGCCTGGCGAGCAGATCCTGGATATGGGTTTCCATTCCTTCTGACCTCCATTCCAAATCGCAACATGCCTCTCCCGGTCCATTCCGGAAGGTGATCCTTTCTAGAAGGTGCAACGCCTGCGAATCGGGTTGGCCCCTGCCGGTCCCAGGCGGAAAAGGACACCGCCCGCGACGTGCAGACCAGCAGCACGAGGCGAGCGGCGGGGATGTCTGGAAATTGCGCTCCTTAAGCGGCGAGGAAGACTCCGGCCAAAAATGCTCACCCTCCCTGGAGCAGGGCTTTCATCATATCGTCGGAGGGCTGCATATGCGGCGGCTTGACATGGGCCAGGTCAGCGCCCTCCTTGCGGCGCGCCTCCATGTACCGAGTGAAGGAGCCCTTCGCCAGGTGGGTCACCTGGAGGTGATCGCTGCCCAGGATGTATTCCAGGTCGATGAACTCCGAACGGGTCTGTTTAAATCCCGCGCGGATCGAGGTCTTTGAATCCTCCTCGGTCGAGCTGCCCTGGCCGTCGAGTTCAAGGTACAGGTGCAGAACCGGATTGCCCTGGAACTCTTCCTTCCGGGCGATCCAATCCGAATAAGCCACCTTCGAGGCCTCGATCACCTGCCAGACCATCCGTTCGGTCAGGCGGGCCAACCCCGCCAGATCGATGATGTCGTCGGCACGCGAGTAAAAACGCACCTGGGGCAGGTTGATGTTCAATTCCTCATCGCGCAGCGCGATCACCTGGATCAAATCACCCACCCGGTAGCGGGTGAAGACCCCCCCCATCAAATTGGTGAAGACCAGCTCATAAACTCCAAGCTGAAGCTCATTGAAAAGGACCGTGCCCGGCTGGAAGGTGGGATCCTGTTTATTTTTAAGGTGTTCCTCATAGGGGATGAATTCCAGGAAATTGGAATCGGGGTTGAAGGTCATCCCTTTGCAGTTCCAGGCCTGGGATGCCAGAATGCCGGCTTCCGTGCACGCATAGCCCTCCAGAGGCTCCTTGCCCCAATAGTGCTTGATCCGTTCCCGGTAGATGTCCGTATCCGTCCCGCCGGTCAGGATGCCTTTGAGCTTCCAGATATCCCGGGGCAGCATATTGCGCTTCTGCAGCCTGGCGGTGATGAGTCCCCGGACCAGCCTGAAAAACACCGACGGGTGCAGCATCTTTGAGGAGAACTTGGAACTCCCGGTGTCGCCTTCAAATCGTTCCCCGATCTTAGCGAGGATGCTGGCAAGGCCATAGAAGTAATCCAGCCCGGTGCGCATGGCAATATCGAAGCCGACGGCAATGCGGGAGCTGAAATCCATCGCCTCCCCTTCTTCGAGGGAGGGAACAAAGATGGCGTTCGACTGTTCTTTGACCGAGCGGCTGAGATGGCCGGAGACGTATGGAGGCGGTGCGGTACCGAGGAGCATCACGGCCTCCGGCTCCAGGTGGACCTCGCCTCTTTGCGTGCAAGAGGACATGATGATCGACCCCACCGAGGCTTCCCCGAGTTGATCATACATCTTTTTGTTATAAGGCGCCCATTTGATCGAATCCACCCCGGAATGGCCGGAGGTGCGGGCCCAGACATAGGGCTCGGTCGGCAGGACATCGGTGCGCTTGTCTTTGAGGAAGAGCTGATAGTCGGCGTAGGTGGTGAGCGGAACCGTCCGGCGAAATTCCGCCGCACTGACGGGAGGCTTCTCCCCGAGCAGCTTTTTCCCGATTTCGCTCTTGCTCAGCAGATCGATCTGCTCCAGCAGGAGCCGCTCCTGGATGCGCATGAACTCATCCAGGCTGAGGTCCAG
>Ga0209039_10000267_pt1 | contig 49939 bp, 53 predicted proteins | sample BogFormECP12_OM1_FD_188238 | JGI IMG/M metagenome (GOLD analysis project Ga0209039, IMG submission 188238) | Bog forest soil microbial communities from Calvert Island, British Columbia, Canada - ECP12_OM1 (SPAdes) (version 2) | ecosystem: Environmental > Aquatic > Freshwater > Wetlands > Bog ...
CTTGGGGAGAGGGTGGCGAGCGTAGCGAGCCGGGTGAGGGGTATTGATTTACCGGGTCCCACCCGAGCCCCTAGTCGCCGCGATCTGCTCCCGCACTTGGCGCACGAACCCCTCGGGGTCCTCCAGCACCAATCCATTCGGAATCCGCAACAGGCGTACGCCGATCGTTCTGAGGTGATCTTCTTTTGCGGCGTCTCTCCGCATTTGACTTGGCTGCGAGTGAACGCCACCATCAAGCTCGATGGCCAGGCGATGTTCGAAGCAATAGAAATCGATCACCCACTTCTCGATGCGACATTGGCGTCGAAATTTGGCGCCCAGCCGCCGGCTCCGCACCAAGTGCCACGCCGCTTTTTCAGCTTCGGTCTGGTTATGCCGCAGCTCGCGGACTCGCTGAGTCGGGATGCGCATCCGCAGAGTATAACAGCACAGGCAACAAGCGCTAAGACTTTAGCTGGACGGACAGACCCCTCACCCGGCTCGCTACGCTCGCCATCCTCTCCCCAAGGGAGAGGGCTGAAAAACGCACCAACTCAGATTCCTTTCCCAAGGGAGATGGCTGAAAAACGTACAAACTCCAGACCCCTCTTTCCAAGGGAGAGCAGGCCCTGGCCGATCAAGGGCGCCTCCCGGCCTGCAGGGCTGACAAACGTAGAAACTCAAACTCCAGCCGCAGGTTTCACCTACGGCTATTCACCGTGCCCCCGCTTCGCGGGACTGCTTCGCGGAACTCGGACTCACGGCTCCCGGTTCGGGGGAGTCGGACGAGTCGGCTCGCTAAGCGCAGCAGAGAGAGCCGGGGCTCGCCTGCCTTCACGCCGCCTTTCGCCTCTGCGCCGCCTTTTGGCCCTCGGGCTTAGGCATGAAGATGTCCTGCCGCGTCAGTCCGCACTGCTTGACCATCGCCAAAGCGTACTCCATGCGTCCCAAGTTGGGGTCGCCGTTATTGGTGCCAAAAGAGAATTTCACCCCCGTGCTTTTGGCACGCTGGATGAACGCAGGGCTGGGAATCCGGTAGCGGTTGTTGATCTCAATTGCCACGTCGTTTGCCTTGGCGGCTTCAATCACCCTCTGCATCCGCTCCGGCGTCCACAGGCGATCGTAGTCGCGCGCGATGGCGTCCGGCAAGAACGTAGGATTGGCGTGGATGTCGATGGGCTCGTGATTGAGAATGCCGACAATGCGGTTGACCAGCATTTCCATGAATTGCTCGGGGTCGGAAATCTCCCCCACCTCTTCGGGAATCCACAGACGCCTGCGCACGCCGCCGTCGTCGGTGAAGGTCATGCAGTCGGTAAAGATGTAGTCAAACTTGGCAATCGTTTCCCGGGAAAAGAGGGTTACCCACTCGCGGCCTTCCCCCTGCAACCCTATGAACGCGGGCGTGCCTTTCATGCTGGCCAGAAAATCCAGCACCCCGGCGTCATTAGTGATGGGGAATTTCAACCCGCCGTTGACCGCGATTCCATACATGATCCCCAGACGGCGCGAGTTGGCCAGAGCTTGCTCCAGGGTCAGCCCGCCCTTGAGGTGAACGTGGTAGTCCACAACGGGAAAGCCCTCCTGGTTCATTTGCAGCAACTGGCGGTAAACGTCATCCACCTGCGGCAGTTGCTCCGCGGGCGTCCGCAGGTCATCGGGCAAGGGCTTGACCACCAGGTTGCGGAAATACGCCGGGGGTGACCCGGCACAGCATTCGAGGGCGAAGGTGCCATGGCCGAGCTTTGCCGTTGTGGCGTCCGGGGGCGGGCTTGGCTCAACGTAATCGACGATCGGCGTGCCGTTCAGCCAAACCTGCGCCTGCTTGTCGCGCACTTGGACGCGCAACTCGAACCACTCGTCGTCATTCACCATTGCCTTGTAAATGTTGCGAATGCCGGAAAGCGAGCCGGTCTTGCGGCGATCGCGCTCGTCACCTTCGCCGGCATATTTGTTGTAGATTTGCAACTTGAAGCCGGTTTTGAGCGGGCCACGCGATTGAAATTGCGTGTGAAAATAGATGCCGGAACACGCCCCCGGGCGCGTCAGCACTTCCGCCTTAAGATCCAAGTTTTTGAAATTCGCGCTCCCTGCGGTGCCGGCGTAGAAAAGGTGCGCGCGGGGTCCGGCAGCCACGATTCTTCTGTCCTCAACTCGGAAAGACCGGTGGTGCTCTCCGGCTTTCCAGCCTTCAAGCGAGTGGCCGTTGAATAGAGGGATGCCTTCGTCGTCGCCGCCGCGCAACGCGGCGGGCAGCACTAGCAATGAAGCCAAAAGATCACGCCGGGAAATCGAAACCATGGAACCGTCCTTTCCGGACTACGGGTCGCGTACTGCCAGTATAAGCGCGTGTCCTCCAAACGCCAAATCCAGGCGGTTGTCGGTGGTGGTGTCATTTGGAACAAAATGGAATCCACATATTACGCAGATTCGGAGATTAAAGGAAGAAATCGTCTCCCGGGCAAAAAGTAACCAGCACGTCGCGTGTTTCATTGCGCCTGCGACATCGCCGAGTTCTCGCCTGTGGCTGTTTTCTCAATCTGAGAAATCTGCGTAATCTGTGGATTCTATTCTTTCGTCAAATGACACCACCACCCGGTTGTCGCAACACCATTTCGTTCCGGCCGGAAGGGTGCTACGATTTCCCTCGGAGAGGGGTGGACGCTGAAAGGTTGGCCCGCCATGGAGACGCGCAAGCATCACCGCAAGAAGGAAGATTACAAGCTCCGCACGCACCTGATTCACGGAAACTATGACAGCAAGAAGTGGGACTACGCCCATCACGTTGTGCCTCCGGTTTCGCACTCCACCACCTTCCGTCTGACTTCTCTCGAGCGAGGCGCGAAGGGTTTTGTTCAGTTTGCTTCCGCCGATGAGGCCCTGAGCGGGCACATCCCGATTTACATCTACGACCGCCTGGATGAGCCGACGCGCGGCATGCTGGAAGAGAACTTGGCGTACGCGGAGGGCGGGGAGATCTGCGTGACTTTCGCCACCGGCATGGCGGCGATCAGCGCGGGACTGGGCACGGCGATGCGACAAGGGCAGGAGGTGCTGGCCCACGAGATCCTTTACGGCTGCACCTACAGCCAGATGACCAACTGGCTGCCCCGCTTCGGCATGCAAGCCCGCTTCGCCAATTTTCTGAAGCCGGAGTCCCTGCCGGGGCAGATCACGCCCGCCACCCGCGTACTCTACGCTGAGACACCCATCAACCCCACTCTCGAATTGATCGATATCGCCGCCCTCCGGGCGGTGGCCGATGAGGTGAATGCGCGTCGTGGCGAGCAGGATCGCTTGCTGGTGATGGTCGACAACACCTTCGCCACACCTTACTGCCAGCGGCCGCTCCGGCTGGGCGCGGATATGGTGGTGGAGAGCCTCACCAAGGCCATCGGCGGGTTCGGCACGGATATGGGCGGGGCGGTGATCACCTCGTCCGACCGGTACAACGACATCATGCTTTACCGCAAGGATTTCGGAGGGGTCCTGGCCCCGCAAAGCGCCTGGGGAGTGCTGGTCTACGGCCTTCCCACCCTCGCGGCACGCATGGCCAACATGCAGAAGACCGCCTTGCGCGTGGCCGAGTTTCTCTCGAAGCATCCCAGGGTTGCGTCCGTCAGCTATCCCGGCGCCGAGGGCTTCGCGCAGAAGGAGCTTGCCCGCCGTCAGATGGTGAGCCCCGAAGGCAAGTTCGCCCCCGGCAGCATGCTCTACTTCGTGTTGAAGGGTGCCGATGGCAAGCCAACAAGAGCCGAGAAGCTCGTGGATTACCTGGCCGAGCACGCCTACTCCATCACCTTGGCCGTCAGCCTGGGGCAGATTAAGACCCTCATCGAGCATCCCTTCTCCATGACCCACTCGGCTCTGCCCGATGAGCAGAAGCGCGCCTTCGGCATGCACCCCGAAGGCATCCGGGTGTCTATCGGCCTCGAGGATTGGCACGATATTATCCGCGATCTGGAACTGGCGCTGGAGAGGGTCTGAGGGGCTGGGGTTCGGCAAGCGGCAACCCGCTACCCTGTTAGAGATAGGCTGATCGCGTGTCCCAGATATTCAATTCGAGGGTAGTGGTGTCATTCGGAAAAGAATGCAATCCACAGATTACGCAGATTTGGCAGATTAAGAGAAGAAATCGCCTCCTCAGTGGACAAGCCGTCAAGTGCTTTGCTGTCGCTTTTGACGGCTCCGACGCGTGGTCATCGCCTCTCTTCTCAATCTGCGAAAATCTGTAGTACAAATCCCGAGCTTCCTCGTGAGTCGAGAAGAAGTTGGGGTGCGTGTAAGGTGGAGATTCTCCGGGGCGTCGGAAAGATAAGAGCCTAACACAGAGATCACCGAGGGCTCACCGAGGCCACAGAGAACAGCGTGCCAACGCATTCAGCTCCGGCTCACCAATACCGATTAAGCTCATTCACGCTGAACCGACGGTCACGGAGGCGTACCCAAGTCTTTCTTCTCGGTGGTCTCCGTAAGCCTCTGCGACCTCTGTGTTGAGATCCTCTTTTTGGTTGCGGCCACACGCCGCGCTGTGTAATCTGTGGATTCTGTTTGTAAAAATGACACTAAAACGAATTCGACAACCCTCTTGACACTCTAACCCTCTCGCCAGTATCTTTTGCCTTCTGGGCTAAATTATTCCAACTACGAGCAGGAGGATCCGGCTATGAGACGAACCCTCACCTTAACGCTGGCGATCGGCCTTTTGGTGGCTTGGCCCGTCAGCTCGTTGGCTGATTCAATCTCGCAACTGGTGGTCTTTGGAGACAGCCTCTCCGACACCGGAAATGTCTATATCGGCACGGGCGGAGCAACGCCCGCTCCTCCATTCTACACGGCAGGACTTTACACCGATGGCCCCGACAGCTTCCCGTCCACCCCCGGCCCGCAAGGGGTGTGGGTGCAGCAACTGGCCGGGATGCTAGGCGTCCCCTCGCCCACCCCTTCTCTGGCCCTTGGAACCGACTATGCCTTTGGCGGCGCCCTCACCGGCCATGACCCGGGCTTTCCCGGCCCTGGCATTGAGCCCTTCGTGGGCGACCAGCTCAATCTCTACCTGACAGGTCACCCGTTAGGAGTTCCCTCCAATGCTCTCTACGTCTTCTGGGCCGGAGCGAACGATATCTTCACCGGACTGAACACGCCGCAACAGGCGGCGACAAACCTCGCCGCAAACATCAACACCCTGTATGCAGATGGCGGCCGAGACTTCCTCTGGCTGGATATGCCTCCGTTGGGAGAAACCCCGGACGGCCTTGCTTTGGGTTCGGTCGTGAGCGGAGAGCTTAACCTGGCTTCGCAGGCATATAACGCGGCTTGGTCATCGAGTATCAGCGTGCTTGAAGCAACCGACCCCGGCATCAAGATTGTGGGCGTGGATGTTTACGGGCTGGTCGACTCGATGCTTGCTGATCCTTCCGCATATGGCTTTGTCAACGCAACCGACAAGGCGCAGAGTCAAAACGTTGATCCCAACACGTACCTCTACTGGGACGGCGTGCACCCAACTACCGAAGGTCATTACCAGGTGGCAAAACTTGCTTACCAGGATTTGACTACTCCTGAGCTGCCGGCGTCTATGCTTCTCGGCACTGCCCTGCTGGTGGGGCTGGTTGTGCTCGGACGGCGCCGGTGTGCGTCAGCCTAACCCATAACAAGCGCGCTAGAGATCCGCGCCCTCGCGTTGAGAACGTGTGAAAAAATTCGCAGCCGCGGATTAGCACGGATTCGCACGGATCAAAACGAAAGACTTATCCGTGCCAATCCGTGTTGATCCGTGGCCGGAAGCAATTTCCCCACCTGCTGAGACGGGAGGTCGAAGGCCTCCCCTACCACGCGGTTAAATTGAGGGCTTGCCCGACTTCCGTCTTCTGTCTTCCGCCTTCCGCTTTTCCGCCATTTCCAGGCCGTTCATGCCACAATCGGGGTTCGCATGTCTGGGCCCCAACAAACCGCGTCCGTGACCAGCCACCAGAACCAGATCCTCGGCCGGGAAGTGGGTCTGCGCCGCCAACTGACGTCGCGCCAGCTCTCCATGATCGGGCTCGGCGGCGCCATCGGCACCGGACTCTTCCTCGGCAGCGCCATCTCCGTGCGGGTGGCAGGTCCGGGCGTGATCCTGAGCTACACGGCGGGCGCGGTGGTGGCGCTGTTGGTGGCCTGGGCCCTGGCGGAGATGGCCGTGGCCCATCCGGTGGCGGGATCGTTCGGCGTCTGGGCGGAGATGTACCTGCACCCGTGGGCGGGGTTCGCCGTGCGCTACTCCTACTGGTTGTGCCAGGTGGTGGCCATCGGCAGCGAGATGGTGGCGGCGGCCATTTACTGCCGCTTGTGGTTCCCGGGCGTGCCGGCGTGGGTGTGGATTGCCGGGTTTTCGGCCGCGTTGGTCTACGTGAACGCGAGCGCGGTGGGCAACTTCGGCAGGTTCGAATATTGGTTCGCGATGATCAAGGTGGTGACCATCGTCGTCTTTCTGATCCTGGGCGGCGCGCTGCTCTTCGGCGTCGGCTTCAAACCGATCGGCCTCGCGAACTACACGGCGCACGGCGGCTTTTTGCCGCACGGCTGGCGCGGCGTTGGGCTCGGCATCGCTATGGCCATCTTCAGCTACCTGGGCACGGAGTCCATCGCGGTGACGGCGGGCGAAGCCAGCCATCCGGAGATCGCGGTGCCGCACGCCCTGCGCACCATGGTGGGAAGGCTGGCGCTGTTCTATGTGGGTGGCGTTGCCGTGCTGGTGGGCGTGATGGCGTGGGACCAGGCGGGCCTCGCGGAGAGTCCATTCGTGCGCGTGTTCCAGACGGTGGGGATTCCGGCCGCGGCTGGCGTGATGAATTTCGTCGTCCTGACGGCGGCGCTTTCCAGTTCCAACACCGATCTCTACCTGTGCGCGCGCACCATCTTCTCGCTGTCCCGCGGGGGTTACGCACCGAAGATTTTTGGGCGGCTCAATCGTCACGGCTCGCCAGTGGCGGCGGTGCTGATTTCCAGCGCCGGCATGGCCGCGGCCGTCTTTCTGAGCTTGCGATTCAAGGAAACGGCCTTTGTGCAGATGCTGGGTGCGGCATTCCTGGGCGGCCTCTTCGTCTGGATGATGATCTTCCTCACTCACCTTGCCTTCCGCCGCCGCTACCGAGGCGCGCTCGCGTTGCGGGCCCCGTTTTATCCGTGGGCATCCATCGCCGGGTTCGCCGCGCTCGCCGCCATCACCGTATCGACGTGGTGGGTGCCGGGCATGAAGATCACGTTGATCGCCGGTGTGCCGTGGTTGGGGTTTATCAGCGTGTGCTATCTTGTATGGGCGCGGGCCAACAGATTGCCCGTCGCTGGTTCGCAGTCGTCGGCTGCGGATGGTAATGCGCGCCGGTGATGGTTTCTCACTTTTATCCGAATCGGCAGACAACGGAGGTTTTTCGATGGCAGGTCTGGTTTTCATCGGAATCAACGGTAGGGTTCTGGCGCTGGACAAATCGACCGGCAAGGAAGTATGGAGAACGGACCTTCCCGGCTTGGATTTCGTGAACGTAGTGGTTGAAGACGGCAACGTTTTCGCCAGCAGCAGGGGAGAAATCTTGTGCCTCAGGCCGGAAGACGGTGGGATTCGTTGGCACAATAAGCTAGAAAGATTGGGGTGTGGTTTCGTGACTATCGCCGGCGGCGGGCAGAATACGGTGGCCTCTGCCGGCGCAGTTGGCGCTGCGTGAACCGGCGCCTGGGTCAGGGCGTCCTTCCGCGCACCAGGCGGCATAGCGGCTGAGCACTGTCAAGAATTCGGTGTCACGCAACACCAGATGAGAAGGACAACATGGACGTGGAGCGAACGATTGAGTTCTTGCTGAAGAATCAGGTCCGCATGGACGCCCGCATGGATGCCAAGTTCGCCAAAGTGGACGCCCGGCTGGACCGCATGGAGCGCCTGGTGGGCCAGAACAACCGGCTCGTCGCTCGTCTGGCGCGCTACGGTGTCTCCTTGCGCAGCGACGTGCGGCGGATCGACCGGACGCTGGCCAGGGCGGAGAACGCTTGGACGTGATTACCGAACGTTTGGACGCGCTGGCTGTGAGCCACGCGGAAACCGACGAAAAGCTGAACGCTTTGATTGATTTCGTCGACCGCCAATCGCGTCGTAACGGCCACCGGGAGAAGGAAGAGTAGCCAGGCCCGCATGCTGCTGTGTCAAGGGTTTGCCCTATGGACGACCTGCTGAAGTGGCGAGACGAATTCCCAATTCTCGCCGACACCACTTACATGATCTCCAATTCGCTCGGCGCCATGCCCCGCGGTGTCTACGATGCGGTTCGCGGCTACGCCGACATCTGGGCGACGCGCGGCGTTCGCGCCTGGGAAGAGGAGTGGTGGGACTTGGCGGCCAAAGTGGGCGACAAGATCGGCGCGCTCGTGGGCGCCGAGCCCGGCTCGATCTCGCTGCACCAGAACGTGACCACTACCCAGGCCGTCGTCACTTCGTGCTTCGACTTCCGGCCGCCGCGCAACAAGGTGGTGATGGTCGACCTTGAATTCCCCTCCATCGTTTATTTCTACCTGGAGCAGCAGCGGCGCGGGGCGCGCGTCGAGATGGTGAAGAGCGAAGACGGCATTCGTATCCCGCTGGAAAAGTTGCTGGCCGCGATCGACGAGGAGACGCTCCTGGTGCCCGTGTCGCTGGTGCTGTTCCGCAGCGCTTGTATCATGGACGCGAAGGCCATCCTCGAGCGGGCGCGTCGCGTGGGGGCGCACGTGATCCTCGATGCTTATCAGGCCGCTGGTACCGTCCCGTTCAACTTGAGCGAACTGGGAACCGATTTTGCCGTGGGCGGCGTGTTGAAGTGGCTGTGCAGCGGTCCCGGCGTCGCCTATCTCTACGTTCGCCCGGACTTGCGGCCTAAGTTGCAGCCTACCCTCACCGGCTGGCTGGCGCACAAGCGTCCCTTTGACTTCGAGGTGGGTCCCATCGATCGCACCGAGGGATCCTACCGATTTCTGAACGGAACGCCGCCGGTGCCCGCCCTCTATGCCTGCCAGCCCGGGCTGGATGTTATTGCCAAGGTGGGAATCGCGTCCATCCGCGAGAAATCCATCCGCCAGACCGAGAGGCTGGTGCAGGGCGCGCTGGAGCGCGGCTGGGAGGTAAATACACCGCGCGATGCCGCGGAGCGTGGCGGCACGGTCTCGGTGGATTGCCCGCACGCCTACCAGGTAATGCAGGGACTGCTGGCGCGAAACGTCCTGGTGGACTACCGACCCAAAGCCGGCGTTCGGCTCTCTCCCCACTTCTACAACCGCGACGAAGAGATTGACTTTGCCCTCGATCAAATCAGTGCCATCCTCTCGTCCCGCGCCTGGGATTGACGATTGCAAAAGCGATCAGCTATCAGCCGTCAGCTATCAGCAAGAAACCGGACTTTTGGTGCTGAGAGCTGAACGCTGATAGCTGAAGGCTGTTTCCAATCTGCAATCGTCAATTCTCCCTTGGCCTGATGTCGAATTGGACTACTTGGCTCTTTACAGATGGGATCTCCTGGCGTAGATTGGACTGGCAGGGTAGGCCAGGAGGTGACCAAGTGTTGCTGACGCTCGATTCCAGCTTGCATGAACCCCTGTACCTCCAGATCCGCAATCAGATTCGCGAACGGATCGTGGGAGGGGGGCTCAAAGTCGGCGACCGCCTGGAACCGAGTCGTGAGCTGGCGAAACGCCTCGGTGTTCATCGCACCACGGTCGGCAACGCTTATGCCGAACTGGAAGCCGAGGGTTTGATCCAGGGCACGGTAGGGAGGGGGACGTTTGTGTCGCCGCTCGCCAGGGAAGTCACCGCGTCCGACCGGTCGCGGCGTAAAGCGAGCAACGATTTCTTCTGGGACAGCTTCTTCATCGAGGAGCCGCGCGACGACTCTCTCGGACGCTTGATGGCGGCGGCGCTCCAGCCGGGTGTGATTTCCTTCGCGGCCACACACGGTTCCGCTGATCTCAACCCGGCAGACTTGGTGCGCCGGGCCACCGACGTCGTCCTGCGCCGTGAGGGCGCCAACCTTCTCGACTACGGTTCGAGCGACGGCTATCCGCCGCTCAAGAAGTACCTCCAAGGACGTCTCGGCCGCGACGGCGTTTCCGTGGAGCTCGACGAAATCCTCATCACTAATGGCTGCCAGCAGTCTTTTGATCTGGTGCGCCGGTCGATGGTGGCGCCGGGCGACACCGTTGCTTGCGACAATCCCACGTACACCGGTTTGTGGCGAGTGTTTGATTCCCCGGGCGTTCGCCTGATCGGCGTTCCCGTGGGCCCGCACGGTATGGATCTCGATTTCCTTACCGCCGCGCTCGAACAGAATAAAGTGAAGCTGATTCTGGCTAACCCTAACTTCCAGAATCCCACCGGGCGCACGATGCCTCTCGAAGCGCGCAAGCGGCTGCTGGACCTCGCCGCGCGGTTTCAAGTGCCGGTGGTGGAGGACGATATCTACGGCGCGCTTCGTTATCGTGGCCGCGATCTGCCGTCCCTCAAGGCGCTGGACGCAACCGGCCTGGTGATCTATCTGAACAGTTTTTCCAAGATCGGCTTTCCGGGGCTGCGCGTCGGCTGGATGGTGGCTTCGCGGCGCGTCATCGAGCGGCTGCGCGGGGCCAAGCAACGCGCGGACCTGCACACCAATCTGCTAGGACAGGCGGTGCTCAACGAGTTCGGCCGGCGAGGCTGGCTCGACAAATGGATCCGGCGCACGCGCAAGCACTACGCGATGAAGCTGGAGTTTACACGGGCGGCGATGGGCCGCCATTTTCCTCCCGAGGCACAATGCACTTTTCCGGAAGGCGGCATGGCCGTGTGGGTGGAGTTGCCGCCGGCCCTCGATGCGGCCGAAATATTGGTGAAAGCTCAGGACCAAAAGGTTAATTTTGCCCCGTCGCGCTACTTTTACTTCCAGCAGCCGCAACACAACGCCTTCCGGCTGTGCTTCACCACTCTGCCCAACGAGCAGATCGAGAAGGGCATTGCGATTCTCGGCTCGCTGCTGAGGACGGAAGTGCGCAAGGTCGGTGCGAGGCGGAAGTCGCCAGGCGCCGCGGCGGTGGCGCTGGTTTAGTGCGAAGCGTTGTCTGGCGTCGGCCGAAGAGGGATCGAGGACACATGGAATTGGCAGCACGCAGCGTCGAAACCGAACGGCGGGAGTCCCCGCTGGAAATGAGCCCGGAACAATTTCGGGCGGTGGGCCATCGCCTGGTGGAACGGATCGCGGACCTCCTGGGCTCACTATCGACGCGGCCGGTGACGCCCGGCGAGTCTCCCAAGGTGCTTCGCGAATTGCTTGGCAACGGCTCGCTTCCCGAGAGTGGCGCTCCCGCTGACTACCTGCTTGATGAAACGGCGAGCCTCCTGATCGAGCACTCGCTGTTCAACGGGCATCCCCGCTTCATGGGATACATCACGTCGCCGCCGGCGCCGATCGGCGTTCTGGGCGAACTGCTGGCGGCGGCCGTCAATCCAAACTGCGGCGCCTGGATCCTCGCCCCCGTCGCGACAGAGATCGAGGCGCAAGCGGTGAAATGGATCGCCGAGCTGATCGGCTATCCCAGCGATTGCGGCGGCCTGCTGGTGAGCGGCGGCAACATGGCGAATTTCGTCGGTTTCTTGGCAGCGCGTCGGGCCAAGGCCAAGTGGGATATCGGCGCCGCCGGCGTGGCGGGTGCGGTCGACGTGGCTTCGGGCCCAAGTGAGAAAGGCAGGCCAACATCCCTCTCCGGCCTCTCCGGCCTCTCCGGCGCTGCGCGGCGGCTGCGTGTTTACGTTTCGAATGAGACTCACACCTGGATTCACAAGGCCACCGACCTGTTCGGTCTGGGGACCGAATCCATTCGTTGGATACCAGTGGATGATCGCATGCGAATCGCGACAGCGCTGCTGCGCCGGCAGATTCGCGAGGACGTCGAAAGCGGGGACGTGCCGTTTCTGATTGTCGGCAACGCCGGGTCGGTGAGCACAGGCGCGATCGACCCGTTGCCGGAGCTGGCGGCCATCGCACACGAAAACGGGTTGTGGCTGCACGCGGACGGCGCTTACGGCGCGGTTGCCGCGGTGCTTCCTGACGCGTCGGCCGACCTTCGAGGCCTGGCCGAAGCCGACTCGGTAGCCGTCGATCCGCACAAGTGGCTCTACGCTCCACTCGAAGCCGGGTGCGCGCTGGTGCGCGATCGCAAGGCGCTGCGCGACGCTTTCAGTTACGGCGCACCCTATTATCACTTCGAAGGCGACGGGAGCGAGGTCTTCAACTACTTCGAATACGGGATGCAGAATTCGCGCGGCTTCCGTGCCCTTAAGGTGTGGCTGGCCTTGCGGCACGCGGGTCGCGAGGGCTATGCGCGCATGATCGCGGACGACATCCGCATGGCCGAGGCGCTGCACGCGTTCGCGTCGGACGAGCCGGAACTTCAGGTGTTCCCGCGCGGCTTGAGCATTACCACATTTCGCTACGTGCCGCGTGATCTCAGGCCCGCTATCGCGCCGAATGTGGCGCCGGGCTTCAGCCCGGCAGGGTCCCCCAACAACGTGGAATCCTATCTCAACCAACTCAACACGCAGCTTGTGAATCGATTGCAGGCGAGCGGTGAGGCGTTTCTCTCCAATGCCGTCATCGGAGGAGCCTTTGTGCTACGCGCTTGCATTGTGAACTTTCGGACCTCGCGGGAGGATGTTCGCGCGGTAACGCAGATTGTGGTGCGGATGGGCCGGGAGCTCGATGCTGCGCTTCGCCCGGCAAAACTGAAGATGTAGCGCCGGCGTCCCGCCGGCTGAAAGGTTTGAAAACGTAGCGCGGCGTGTGGCCGCAACCAAAAACAAGAGCTCAACACGGAGGTCGCAGAGGCTTACGGAGACCACCGAGAAGAACGACTCTGGGTACGCCTAGTTGACCGCCGGTTCAGCGCGAATGAGCGTGATGGCTATGGGATGAGCCGGAGCTGAATGCGTTTGCAGGCTCTTCTCTGTGGCCTCTGCGAGTCCTCGGCGGTCTCCGTGTTAAGCTCTTATCTTTCGAATGCCCGTTCATTCTGCCCAAGCAAATATGATGGAGGAGAATGGCCATGTTTGAATATGACGAAAGGATGAAGTTGAAGGTGGGTCTGGCCGAAATGCTGAAGGGAGGCGTCATCATGGACGTTACCACCGCCGACCAGGCCAAGATCGCGGAAGACGCGGGCGCTTGCGCCGTCATGGCGCTGGAGCGCGTACCGGCGGATATTCGCAAGGAAGGCGGTGTGGCGCGCATGGCGTCGGTGAAGATCATCAAAGCTATCATGGAAGTCGCGACCATCCCAGTGATGGCTAAGGCACGCATCGGCCACTTCGCCGAGGCCCAGGTGCTGGAAGCGATCGGCGTCGATTACATCGACGAGAGCGAGGTGCTGACGCCGGCCGACGAAGAGCACCACATCGATAAGTGGTCCTACAAAGCGCCCTTCGTGTGCGGCGCGCGCAATCTGGGCGAAGCGCTGCGGCGTATCGGCGAGGGTGCGGCCATGATCCGCACCAAGGGCGAGGCGGGCTCGGGCGACATTGTGGAGGCGGTACGCCACCTGCGCGCCATTACCGGGGAAATCCGCCTGCTCACCACGCTCCGCGACGAAGAACTGATGGCCAAGGCCAAGGATCTGGGCGCGCCTTTCGAGCTGGTGAAGTGGGTGGCCAAGAACGGCAAGCTGCCGGTGCCCAACTTCAGCGCCGGCGGCATTGCCACGCCGGCCGACGCGTCGCTGGTGATGCAACTGGGAGCGGAAGCCGTCTTCGTGGGCTCTGGCATCTTCAAGTCGTCCGACCCGGCCGTGCGCGCCAAAGCCATCGTCCGTGCCACCACCCACTATAACGAGCCGCAAGTGATCGCCGAGTGCTCGGAGGAACTGGGCGAAGCCATGCGGGGGATCGATGTGGCGAAGCTCAAGCCGGAGGAGTTGCTGCAAACGCGGGGATGGTGAGTTTGCATCGTGGCCGGCTTTGCGCTTTCGGCGAAGAGTGCTGAGCGTTATGCTAGGTACGTGAAGTACCGTGAAGTCATCCAAATGCTGGAGCAGGACGGTTGGCGCCTTGTCAGGACAACTGGTAGTCACCGGCAGTTCAGGCATCATACCAAGCACGGGTCGGTGACGGTTGCGGGTAAGCCAAACCTCGATGTTCCGCCTGGTACGCTGAATAGCATTCTCAAGCAGGCCGGGCTGAAAGGACGAAAGCCTCAATGAGATACGCAGTGATCGTGGAAAGGAGCGCCAACGGGTTCGGCGCCTACGTGCCCGACCTGCCGGGTTGTGCAGTCGTCGCTGAAACGAGGGATGAGGCGGTGAAGCTGATTCGCGAGGCCGTCGAACTTCATCTTGAGAGTTTACGCGAGGAAGGTAGCCCGATCCCCGAGCCGGTCTCCACGACCGAATACGTCCAGGTGTGATTATGCTCGGCACATGGGCCATAAGTCTGCAATTGGAGCAGTGTACGGGATAGTCGGTGAATGAGAATGAGCGAAGAGCGGAAACCAGAATCGGTGCCGGACGGTATCACAAGTATCAGCGTCGCTGGCTATAAGTCGATAATTCAGCCTCAGTCCATTGAAATCCGGCCGCTGACGATTCTGGCGGGCGCCAATAGCTCGGGCAAGTCCAGTATTATTCAGCCGATTCTCCTGTTGAAACAGACCCTCGACGCTAGCTTCGATCCAGCAGGGCCGCTGAAACTCGACGGACCCAACGTGACGTTCACTTCGGCCGACCAGTTCCTATCCCGCACCGCTACCCCTGAATCTCGCGGGGATTTTGAGATTGGAATCGTCGTTGCGCCCTCTGCTTCTCTTAAGCTCACTTTCACGCGGCTTCCCGAACGAGGGGTGCAGATCCGAGAGATGAGTTGCTCGGATGGGACGGGAACCGCGACCGTGCGTCCGGACATGACTGCCGCAGAACTACAGGTAGCTCTTGGGTCTTGGCCAAACTATCTCGAAGAGTTTCTTGAGAGCCTAGGCAAGGCCCAATACACGATCCACCGCAACCGAGCCTTCTTGGATGTACGTGCTAACTTCACAGATTACGACGTTACGGTGAACACCGGTGTGCCGCCGGAAAACATCGCACGACAGGTCAGCAGGTTGATTCATCTTCCAGGGTGGAGGGGGAGCCCCTTAAGGACCTACCCTGTTACTGGGGTCGGGGTAACATTCCCCGGAACATTCGACAACTACGTTGCTAGTATCATCAGCAAGTGGGAGGGCGAAAGCAACAGCAAGCTCGACTTGCTGAATAGGGCGCTTGAAGGTCTTGGTCTCACCTGGAAGATAACGGCCGTGTCGGTTGCTGAGACGCAATTTGAGTTACGTGTTGGTCGTTTGGCGCACGGCAAGCGAGGTTTGGAGAACGATCTGGTAAGCATCGCCGATGTCGGGTTTGGAGTTTCTCAGGCGGTGCCCGTTCTTGTTGCACTTTTGACTGCGGAGCCAGGACAAGCTGTCTACCTGGAGGAACCGGAGATTCACTTGCACCCCAGGGCGCAACGTCAGATGGCGCGAATACTGGCTGACGCGGCGGCGAGAGGGGTGAGGGTGATTGCTGAAACCCACAGCTCCTTGCTCCTGCGCAGCGTTCAGACTCTCGTTGCGGCTGGTGAATTGGCTCCTGAGCTTGTCAGGCTCCATTGGTTTACGCGAAACGAGAAGGACGGGGCAACCGAGATTCGCAGCGCCGACCTTGACGAAAATGGCGCTTTTGGCGATTGGCCAACGGACTTCGACGAAGTCGAACTCCGCAGTGAAAATGACTATCTGGATGCGGTGGAATTGAGGAGCAGGGCGTAGTGGCCAAGAAGGAGGGAAGACCCCTTGTTATTGATGCTTCAATCGCCCACGCCGCAGGGGAGAGCCGACATCCCGTGTCGAGCGCCAGTCGGGCTTGCTTGGACGCAGTTCTGCGAATCTGCCACAAGCTCGTGTTGACAGAGGAACTTTCGGAGGAGTGGAGGTCTCACGCTTCCCTTTTTACGAGACGATGGCAGCGCTCGATGGAAGCCAGAAAAAAAGTCATCCGTCTGGGTTCGCTCAAGGATGATGAGTTGCGCGGAGAGGTTGCGATTGGCGTTCCTACGACCGCGGCGGGGGAGGCAGCCCAGAAGGATATGCATCTCGTGGAGGCTGCATTGGAGACGAAGGCGCCGATCATTTCAATGGACGATTCCGCCCGCGAATTGTTCAAGGGAGCGACACAGACGGCGCATCGGCTGAGGCAGGTTGTTTGGGTAAACCCCGTCAGACCTGAAGAAGAGGCGCTTGAGTGGCTCAAAGATGGTGCCAAGGCCGATCCAGCTAGACGGCTAGGGGCGGGTCAGGGCGGCATGTGACTTGCCACCCGGCAAACTTCCACAAGAGGAGTTTGTCATTGGTCTGGGAGGTCTACAGCATCAATTGAGGATGGGCTAGCATCAGATAAGCTAGCGGGTCAAAATTCATCGGATTTCAAGGAGAGAGCTATGCCAATTCGAACTGCGGAAGCGGAATGGAACGGAAACCTTTTCGAAGGTTCGGGCCGGATGAAGCTGGGCACGGGAGCTTATGAAGGTCCGTACTCCTTCAAGTCGCGCATGGAGAACGGAGCGGGGACCAACCCGGAGGAGTTGATCGCCGCCGCCCACGCCGGGTGCTTCTCCATGGCGCTCTCGGCTCAACTCAGCGGCGCGGGCCATCCGCCCAAGAGCGTTCATACCAAGGCGAACGTTCACTTTGATAAGGTGGAAGGCGGCTTTGCCATCACCAGCATCGATCTGAACACGGAGGCTGACGTACCTGGAATCGACGCCGCCAAGTTTCAGGAACTGGCGGAGAGTGCCAAGAAAGGCTGCCCGGTGTCGAAGGCACTTGCGGCCACCAAGATCAACCTGGATGCGAAGCTGGTTTCAGCAGCGCACTGATGCCGTTATCGGTGATCAGTTGTCGGTTGTCGGCAGACGCCGTTTCTCAGGCGTCCTGCTCAAGCCAGACTGCTGATTACTCCCTCAAATGACCAACGGCAATAAACTTGTCGGTATCCTCGCCGTCCAGGGTGACTTCGCCATGCACGCGAAGATGCTCGACCGCATGGGCGTCCCCTGGAAACTGGTGAAGCACACGGCGGACCTCGACGGCACGAGCGCGCTTATCATGCCCGGCGGTGAGAGCACCACCATGCTCAACCTGTTTGCCGACGAGGGTCTGGGCGATGCCATCCAGAGGTTCGCGGCGGCGGGCAAGCCGGTGTTCGGAACGTGCGCCGGCACGATTCTGCTGGCGAAAGAGGTGTTGAACCCGCCGCAGGACCACCTGGGTTTGCTGGACGTGACGGTGGAGCGGAACGCCTACGGCCGCCAGATCGACAGCGCGGTGCGGCGCGGGGAATGCCCCGAACTGGCCGACCAGCCCGTGGAGATGGTGTTTATCCGCGCGCCCATTATCCGCCGCGTGGGTGAAGGCGTCCGTGTCCTCGGCAGATCCGACGGGTTGCCGGTGCTGGTTGAGCAGAATAACGTGCTCGCCGCCACGTTTCATCCCGAACTCACCGAAGATCAGACCATCCATCGGTACTTTCTTAGGAAGATTGAGTGATATCCTCGCCGCCGGGAGAAAAGTTGTGGAACATCTTGTTCGTCTGTTACGGCAACGCCTGTCGCAGCCAGATGGCAGAGGCGTTCGCCAACCGACTGGGCGAGGGATGGGTGAAGGCTTGGAGCGCCGGCTCGCGCCCCTTTGGCAGCATCATCGAGGAGACCTACACGGTTCTGGCGGAGAAGGGAATCTCACTCGTTCGGCATCGGTCTAAGGGGCTGAAGGACGTTCCGCTTGCCGCGATGGACCTTGTGGTGACGATGGGCTGTGAGGTCGCGTGCCCTCTTCCCCAGGACTTCAAAGGCAGGCTGGTGGAGTGGGAGATCGCCGATCCCTACGGTATGGAGCTGGAGTTCTTTCGCAATGTCCGAGACCAGATCGAAGCGGATGTCGGGAGACTCCTGGGCAGCCTGAAGGAGAATGAGCCAGGAGTTGGGCCTGGTACTCAGAAGTGAGAATGGGTCGAAAATCGAAACTCGCCCCCCACTGCCGACTGCCTACTGCTTTCTGCCTTCTGCTTTCCGCCTCCTGCCCTCTGCTCCCGTGCTACGATAGCCTCTGGCACAGGAAACTGAAGGAGGTTCGAATGCAAGAGCACCCCGATCATCACGACGCCGAGTTGATGCTGCGTCTCTACGATCTGCGGCGGGAAGAGAAGCTGCGGCAGGCACGGGAGTGGTTCAGCCAGGAGTTTCAGGCCGAGTCGCTGCCGGCCTTCTTGAAGAACTTTCCCCCTGGAACCCAGGAAAACGCCTACTTCCGCATGGTGATCGGCTATTGGGAGATGGCCGCTTCCATCGTGAACCACGGGCTGATCAACGAGGCGTTTTTCTTTGAGAGCAACACCGAATTCTACGGGCTGTGGACCAAGGTAAAGCACTTGTTGGGGTCGGCCCGCGAGGCGTTCAAGAATCCCCACCTTTGGGCAAACATCGAGACGCTGTCCGAGAAGTATGAAAAGTGGATGGCGGCGCGCGCTCCCGAGGCGCTGGCGTCATTCCGCGAGCGTTTCGCCCAGATGCAGGCCCAGGCGCGCACCAAGTAATGGCCAGCGGCTTCGCCGCCCAGCAGAGCCATCAGCCGTAAAAAAGTCGAGAGTCGAAAGTTAAGCTTCTTTCGACTTTCGACTCTCGACTTCTTCTGGAGCCCCAGCTATGACCGTGATGATCTCCATGCTGCGCGGCGTCAACCTGGCGAGCCACAACAGGATCAAGATGGACGCGCTCCGAGGGCTCTATGAGTCCCTCGGACTGCGAGACGTCCAAACCTACGTCCAGAGCGGCAATGTTATCTTCAGGGCTGAGGCGAGGGATCTCCCTCTGTTACCCAAGCGGATCGAGGACGCGATCGAGCGGAGCTTCGGGTTTCGCACTGATGTGATTGTTCGCACGTCTTCTGAACTGAGGGACGCGATTGCGCGAAACCCTTTCGCGGGGCGGCGCGGCATCGATCCCAGCAAATTCCTTGTCACCTTCCTCGCCCGCGATCCTGACCCGGAAGCTCGGCACAAGGTTCTCCAGATCAAGGCTGATCCCGAGGAATTGCGGATCGACGGTCGCGAGCTCTATATCTATTTTGCCAACGGCTTGGCGCGCCCGAAGCTATCGTGGTTGGCGATCGCAAAGATGCTGAAGTCACCCGGAACAGGCAGAAACTGGAACACCGTTACCAAGATGCTGGAGATTGCGGAGCGGCTGGAAGCTTCGGAATGATCTGCCAAAGATGTGCGGCAGCATGCCTTGCGTAAAGGTCGAATCAAGGCTGGACGCCGGCATAGACAGGAATCGCGCCGCGCGCTACGTTCTTGTAAACAACGCCGACCTTCATCACAAACACGACGCGCCGAACGGCCGTGATGTCTTTCAACGGATCGCCATCGAGTGCAATGATGTCCGCTTGGAGGCCGGGCGCGATGGAGCCGATCTGATCGGCCATGCCAAGCGCTTCCGCACCCAGCGAGTTGGCGGAGACCATCGCCGCCATCGGGTCCACTCCGCCGTCGCGCACGCGGTCTATGAACTCCTCCGCGTTGCGCCCGTGGGCGCCAGCCACCGCGTCCGTGCCGAAGACAATTTTCAGTCCCGGAGTCTTCACCGCACGTCGCATCAGGTCGTGGTTCATCGGCAGGATCTTCTTTCTCTTTCGTTCGATGTTGAAGCTGAACCTATCCTAAGAAATCGGGATGGAACAGTGAGTAAGTAAGGAGTTCAGCCAAAAAGACCTACCGTATCCCTTATCCGATTGCTGAACTGGGAATCGGATTCCGAGGCTCCCTTTCATGGGGCTGGTTGCGATGGCTGATAGGCTGGACCATCGAGAGTTAGCATCGGCAAGGAGGCCGATTTGGCCGCTGCACCACCCGCGGTGATCGCGGCAGGACACAGCGGCAGTCCCGCTTGGTGGCCGCGCTGCAAAGATTGACATCGCCGCCATTCCGGCATATATATAATGCTGTCCCCTGAGAATGTATTCAAACCAGCCGATCTTGGGCCTCGGCTGGGCGCCGAAACCATCGTTCAAGGAGCACGCCGTGAAGATCCAACTCAAGGTGAATGGTACCCTGCGCGAGGATGACGTGGAGCCTCGGCTCCTGCTGGTTCACTACCTTCGCGAGCTGGCCGGGCTCACCGGCACACATATCGGCTGCGAGACTTCCATTTGCGGCGCGTGCACCGTCCTGGTGAACGGCGAGGCCGTGAAGTCGTGCACGATGTTTGCCGTGCAGGCGGACGGTGGCTCCATCACCACCATCGAGGGGCTGGCGGTCGACGGTAAACTGCACCCACTCCAGCAGGGTTTCTGGGAGGAGCACGGATTGCAATGCGGGTTCTGCACTCCCGGGATGATCCTGGCGGCGGCCCAATTGCTCAGCCGGAACCCCCATCCCTCGCGCGATGAGATTCGCAAAGGACTGGAAGGCAACTTGTGCCGCTGCACGGGGTACCAGCACATTGTGAAGGCGGTGGAATGGGCGGCAGGACATTGACGATTGAAGAGCCGCTATCAGCCATCAGCGGTCAGCCATCAGCTATCACGCTTTGCTTCTTTCTTGCTGAGAGCTGACGGCTGAAAGCTGAGAGCCAGTTGGAAGAGGTGGACCATGACCAAACTCCTGGGTGAACGCATCAAGCGCAAGGAAGATCCCCGGCTGATTCAGGGTCGCGGCCACTACGTGGACGACCTCAAGCTGGACGGGATGCTCCACATGGCGTTTGTGCGGAGCATGCACGCGCACGCCCGCATCCTGAGCATCAACGTCTCGGCGGCGCGCGCGCTCCCCGGCGTGGTGGACGTGATTACCGGGAGCGACATCAAGGGTCACCTGGGGTTTGTTCCTTGCGCGGCGGGCATGGAAGGCCTGAAGGTCCCCGATCACCCGTGCCTGGCGGACCTGAAGGTCTGCTACGTGGGCGAGCCCATCGCGGCGGTAGTCGCCACCAGTCGCTATGTGGCGCGCGACGCTCGGGACCTGATCGAGGTCGATTACGAGCCTCTCCCTGCGGTGACGAATCCGGAAAAAGCGCTGGAAGCGGGCTCGCCCGTGATCCACGAGAAGCTGGGCGACAATCTTGCCTTCGTGGCCAAGCTGGATAGCGGCGATTGGAAGTCGATCGAAGCAGACGCAAGCCTCAAGGTCGTCAAGGCGCGCTTCATCAATCAGCGACTGGCGCCGGTGGCGATGGAGACGCGCGGCGTCATCGCCTCGTACTCGCCGGGCGAGGACACCCTCACCGTGTGGTCCTCCACGCAAATTCCCCACATCCTCAAGACGCAACTCGCCATCATGAGCGGGGTCGACGAAGCGCGGTGCCGCGTGATCACGCCGGAGGTCGGCGGCGGGTTTGGCAGCAAGCTGAACGTCTACGGCGAGGAAGCGCTGGCGTGCTTTGCGTCGCGCCGGGTCGGCAAGCCGGTGAAGTGGATCGAGGGCCGTCGCGAGAACATGCTGGGCACCATCCACGGCCGCGATCAGATTAACGACGTCGAAGTTTACGTGCAGCCCGATGGCAAGGTGGTCGCGCTTAAGTGCTGGATCATCGCTGACCTGGGCGCGTATCACCAACTGCTCACCCCAGCCATCCCCACGCTGACCACCCTGATGATTCTTGGCTGCTATGACATTCAGAATGTGTTTGTGGAGACCAAGGGAGTCTTCACCAACAAGATGGCCACCGACGCCTATCGCGGCGCCGGGCGTCCCGAAGCCACCTACATTATCGAGCGGGCGATGGACCTGGTGGCGCAGGAGCTGAAGATGGACCCGGTGGATGTGCGGGTGAAAAACTTCCCCGCTTCCAAAAAGAACATCGTGCTGCCCACCGGCGTCACCTACGACACGGCAGACTATCCGAAGTCGCTCAAGAAAGCGCTGAAGCTGGCGGGCTACGCCAAGCTGCGTCGGGAGCAGGAGCGGTTGCGGAAGGAAGGGAGGTATCTTGGCATCGGGCTTTCCACCTACGTCGAGATCTGCGCCATGGGACCCTCCAGCCGCATGCCGGCCGGCGGGTGGGAATTCGGTTCGGTGCGCGTGGACCCTACCGGCAAGGTCACGGTGATGAGTGGCACCTCGCCGCACGGCCAAGGCGAAGAGACCAGCTTCGCCCAGATCGTGGCGGACGGGCTGGGAATTCCCTACGACGACGTCACCGTGTTTCACGGCGACACGGGCTCCGTTCCGATGGGGATCGGGACCTTCGGTAGCCGGACCACGGCCGTTGGGGGCACCGCGATCTACAACGCGACGGAGCGCATCCGGAAGAAGATGGCCCGCATCGCGGCCGCCAAGCTGGGCGTGAAGGCGAGCCAACTGGTATTTCGCGACGGCAAGATTCAAACCGAAGACGGCCAGAAGTCGATCGGCTTCGGCGAGGTGGTGGCAGAGGCTATCTTCGCCAAGCAACTCCCTCCCGGTATCGAGCCCGGCCTCAACGAGCAGTGCGTGTTTGAACCGGCCAACTACACGTTTCCCTTTGGCGCCCACATCGCAGTGGTTGAAGTCGACGCGCAGACGGGCGAGATCGTGTTGCGGAATTACTACGCCGTGGACGACTGCGGGCGCGTGCTGAATCCCATGTTGGTAGACGGGCAGGTCCACGGCGGCATCGTGCAGAGCATCGGTCAGGCGCTCTATGAGGAGCACATCTACGATGAAAACGGCCAGGTGGTGACTGGCGAACTCTTGGACTACGCGCTGCCCAAGGCTCACCAGGTGCCCTGGCTGGATACCCAGACCACCCAAACCAGAACGCCGGTGAACCCGCTGGGCGTGAAAGGGGTGGGCGAGGCCGGGACCATCGGCTGCACGCCGGCCATCGTCAACGCGGTGGTGGATGCGCTGGCTCCGTTCGGCGTCAAGCATATCGATATGCCGCTCAAGCCGGAGAAGATTTGGAACATTCTGAAACAGGGAGCGGTGCAGAAGGCTTCATAGGAATTTTGGATTTTGGATTGAAGAACCGTTCGCGGTAGACATGTTCCGATGGAACGAGACGTCTTCAATCCAAAATCCAAAATTAGTCAAGTTAGGTGAAGATGGCTGAAGCAGACATCGATATTCGCAGCTCGGATGGAACCTCCGATGGCGTCCTTCTTCGGCCGGAAGGCGACGGCCGGTGGCCCGGAGTCATCTTCCTCACCGACATCGGAGGCATTCGTCCGGCCCAGCGCGAAATGGCGCGGCGGCTGGCTGCGGAAGGGTACAACGTGCTGATGCCCAACGTGTACTACCGCACCTCCCGCGTGCCGATCTGGGACTTCAAGCCGAGCTTTGGAGCCGACGAGCGGACGACGAAGCGGCTTGCTGAACTGGCCGGCCCGTTGACGCCGGAGGCCGTCGAGCGCGACGCGGCGGACTACGTCAACTTTCTTGGCGCGCAGGAGTCCGTCAACGCCGGTCCGATGGGCGTGGTGGGTTATTGCGCGACGGGAAGCGTCGCCATGCGTTTCGCGGCCGCGAGGCCGGACGAAATCGCCGCCGCCGCGTCGTTCCACGGAGCCAGGCTCGTGACCGATGGTCCCTCGAGTCCGCATCTCCTCCTGCCGCGCATCAACACCAACGCGCGGCTCTATTTCGGTCACGCCATCGAAGACCGTGGAATGCCGAAAGAGGCGATTGAAAAGCTCAACCTTGCGCTCAAGGCTTGGGGCGGCGAATACGAGAGCGAGATCTACGAGGGCGCCTACCACAGTTGGACCGTGCCGGATAGTCCGGTTTATAACCATGCTCAGGCCGAGCGCGCCTTCGGAAAGTTGACGGATTTGTTTGCGAAAGCGCTGAAGCGACAAGTGGCGAGTGGTTAGGGGCTAGTGCCTAGACTAGCTATCAGCTGTCAGCTCTCAGCAAGAAGAATCCGCTTTTTGCTGATCGCTGACGGCTGACCGCCTCTCGCCCCTAGCCACTCGCCCCTAGCCACTGCGCTCGGCGCAGGAGCGAGCCGTAGATTGGAGACTCATGATTCCACAACCCTTTGAGTATCACGTTCCGAAGACGGTAGCCGAGGCCTCGCAACTTCTGGCCGAGTTCGGCGACGAGGGAAAGGTGTTGGCAGGCGGGCACAGCCTGATCCCTTTGATGAAGTTCCGGCTGGCGGCTCCGGAACACATCATCGATATCGGGCGCATCGGCGGGCTGAGCTACATCCGCGAAGAGGGCGACAAGATTCAGATCGGCGCGCTCACCACGCATTACCAGATCGAGTCCTCGGAACTGCTCAAGGCAAAGTGCCCGCTGTTGCCGCAGACAGCGGTAGAGATCGGCGACCCACAGGTGCGCAACAAGGGGACGCTAGGCGGCGCCCTGGCTCACTCGGACCCTGCGGCGGACTGGCCGGCCACGATTCTGGCGCTCGATGCCGAGATCCATGCCGAGAGCACGCGCGGCGATCGGTGGATTCGCGCCCAGGATTTTTTCTTGGACATGCTGGCGACAGCACTGGAACCGGATGAGATTCTGACGGCGGTTAAAGTCCCGGTGCTGCCGGCGGGCGGCGGCGATGCCTACACCAAGCTCCATCAGCCCGCGTCTGGATTTGCTGTGGTCGGGGTGGCGGCACGCGTGGTGTTAAACGCCAGCGGCGAGATTGCAGAAGTGAGCGTCGGCGTCACCGGAGTAGGCTCGAAAGCTTATCGGGCCAGTGGAGTGGAAGAGACACTGCGCGGAAGACCAGCCGCGACGAAACTCATCGCCGAAGCCGCGTCACACGCTGCCGACGGGGTCGACGCGAATTCAGATCTGTTCGCTTCGGCGGAGTATCGGCGTCACCTGGCGAGCGTCTACACGCAACGGGCCATCGAGAAGGCAGTGGAAAGGGCCGGCAAGAAATAGCCATCAGCTTTCAGCACTCAGCGTTCAGCCATCAATCTTCTGACTGACAGGCGCTCGATAGCGCCTTGTTTGCTGACGGCTGATGTCTGACGGCTGACAGCCTTTTTTATGAGAGTCGAAGGCGCCTACATCATACCCGCCGACCGCGATGTTGTGTGGCAGAGTCTGCTGGACCCTGAAGTGTTGTCGCGCTCCTTGCCGGGCGACGGGAAGCTGAAGCCCAACTCCGATGGGAGTTTTCACGCCGAACTCAAGGTGGGGATCGCGGCGGTGAAGGGCACCTATCACGGCCACATTCAAATCCTGGACGCCGTGGCTCCCGAACATTACCGGATGAAAGTGGAAGGGCAGGGAACGGGTGGCTTTGTCAGGGGAGAAGGAACACTGACTCTCTCCCAGAATGGAGCGGGCGGAACCGTCATCGCGTACGCCGGAGACGCGCAAGTGGGCGGCGTGATTGCCAACGTCGGCCAGCGGCTCATGCAAGGCGCCGCCAAGCAGATTGTGGGCAAGTTCTTCCTGGAGTTTTCTAAGCAGCTCCAGAGACTCGGATCAGAACGCGCGGCCGAAGGGACTGTAGCGACGGTGTCCTCACCGCTGCTCGCGGCGGCTCCGTCGCCAGCCTCAATTTCGGTCTCTGCGGCCCCCGCGACTGACCCGGAGCCTGCCGTCGCGTCTCCGCCCGAAGAACCAACTGGAGGCCTTCATGCAGGCGACCATCCGAGTCAGGCGAGTCAGGCAAGTCAGGCGAGCGAGCCAAGTGAGCAGGCTCTGCCAACTCTTCTTGATCAGCGCGCTGAGCTTCGCGAGCCTGAGCATCGTCAGGACGACCGCGCTCCCACCGGCCCCACCGATGAGCTCCCCGATGGTGCCCAAAACCAGTCCGGTCGATGACTGGCCCTACTACGGGCACGACCCGGGTGGCACCCGATACTCACGTCTTGCGGAGATCAATCGGCAGAACGTCTCCCAGCTCAAAGTCGCATGGGTATTCCACACTGGCGATATCTCGGACGGCAGCCGCAAACGGCGGCGGAGCGGCTTTGAGACGACTCCCATTCTTGTGGACGGGACGCTCTACCTCACCACGCCGTTTAATCGGGTGATCGCCCTCGATCCTGAAACGGGCGTGCAACGTTGGGCCTTCGATCCCAAGATAGATCCTACGTGGGGCTATGGCGACGGCCTCATTAACCGCGGCGTGGCTGCCTGGCTCGACCCGGTGCGAGCCGGGCAACTCGACAGGATCTTGAAACCCTGCGACCGTCGTATTTTCGAAGCGACGCTGGACGCGCGCCTGATCGCACTCGACGCGGCCACCGGCACTCCTTGCGCCGACTTCGGCAAGAACGGTGAAGTGAGCCTGCGCGATGTGCCTCGCTATCGCCCCGGCTGGTACCACATGACCTCGCCGCCGGTCGTGATCGACGATATCGTGGTGGTGGGCTCGGCGATTGATGACAACGGCCGCGTGGACATGCCTGGCGGCGTAGTGCGGGCCTTCGACGCGCGCTCGGGCGCCTTGCGCTGGAGTTGGGACCCAATTCCGCCGAATCCTCCAGAGCAGCCCAGTCAGACCGGTCCGACAGGCTCCGCCACGAGGGGTGGGGGCAAAGGCACGTGGCGCACCGGCGCGGCCAACGCCTGGTCCATCATGACCGTGGACGCGGAGCGTGACCTGGTTTTCGTTCCCACCGGCAGCGCCAGTCCAGACTACTACGGTGGTCTGCGGCTCGGCGACGACAAGTGGGCGGATTCGGTGGTGGCCTTGCGCGCCAAGACCGGTGAGCTGGCATGGGGGTTCCAGCTTGTCCACCACAATCTTTGGGACTACGACACGGCCTCGCCACCACTGCTTGCTACAATCCGCCGCAACGGTGAGAACGTTCCGGTCGTGATCCAGGGCAACAAGACCGGCTTCCTCTACGTGTTCAATCGCGACACGGGCGCGCCGGTGTTCTCCGTGGAGGGGCGTCCCGTACCGCAGAGTGATGTGCCGGGCGAGGTGACCTCGCCTAACCAGCCTTTTCCCGTGGCGCCGCCGCCGCCGCTTGCTCCGCAACGGCTTCCGCCCGACCAGGCTTGGGGCCTCACGCCCGACGATCGCGAAGCGTGTCGCAAGCGCCTCCAAGAACTTCGCAATGAGGGCATTTTCACTCCGCCCAGCCTGCACGGTTCTCTGGCGATCCCTGGCAACATCGGCGGCATGAACTGGAGCGGATACGCTTTTGATCCCGAGAACAGTCTTCTAGTGGTGAACTCGAACAATTTTCCCACGCAAGTCCGGCTGATTCCCGGAGCTGAGTTCAGCGATGCGGCGCGCCAAGGCGAACCGGGTGAGTACACGCGCCAAGTGGGAGCGCCCTACGGCATGTTCCGGCGCCCGCTTTTGTCCCCGGGGGTCCGCCTGCCCTGCGGCCCGGCGCCTTGGGGCATGTTGACGGCGGTCGACATGACCACAAGCAGTACGTGGTGATTGCCGCCGGCGGCCACGCCAAGATCACGGAAGAGAAGCAGGACGACGCCGTCATGGCCTTCGCCCTGCCCTAACCAAGGAGTTCCGGTGGAGACAGGCCTGCGAGGGAAAGTGGTGATCGTGACCGGGGCTGCCGCCGGCATCGGTCGCGCGACGGCGCGCTGCTTTGCAGCAGAGGGAACGCGAATAGCAGCGTGGGACGTGCGCGATTCCGACGCGGCATCGATCACGGAAGAGCTTCGCACTGCAGGCGGTGAGGGGCTCTTCCGTGCCGTCAACGTCACCGAAGCTGCCGCGATCGAGTCCGGGATCGAGGAAGTGCTTGCGCGTTGGGGCCGGATCGACGTCCTGGTGAATAACGCCGGGATTGTGCGTGACGCTCAACTGGTGAAGTGGAAGGACGGGGCGGCAGTTTCCACTATGGGCGAGGCGGAGTTTGACGCTGTCGTGGCGGTGAACCTCAAGGGTGTTTTTCTCGCGACGCGAGCCGTGGTGCCCCACATGGTTGCAAGCGGCGGAGGCGTGGTTCTGAGTGCTTCCTCAGTGAGCGCCCTCTACGGAAGCTTCGGCCAGACCAACTACGCCGCCACCAAGGCGGGCGTCATCGGCATGACGCGCTCGTGGGCGCGCGAACTGGGGCGCTACAACATTCGGGTCAACGCGGTGGCGCCCGGGTTCATCGCTACCGATATGCTGAAGTCGATCCCACCCAAGGTGCTGGAAACCGCAGCCGCACGCACGCCGCTGGGGCGCTTGGGACGGCCGGAAGACGTCGCTGCGGCATACGTGTGGCTGGCATCAGACGCCGCCGCTTTCGTTCACGGTATCGTGCTTTCGGTGGATGGCGGGGTCGTGCTTGGCACTTAATCGGGAATTGCCGATCGCAGATTGACGATTGGAAGAGCAATCAGCTATCAGCCGTCAGCTATCAGCAAGAATCAGACCTTCGTGCTGAGAGCTGACGGCTGATAGCCGAAAGCGGTTAGCCTTCAACGCGCAGATCGTTAGTGACAGAGAAAACTCCAGGCACACTGTTGGCCTGAATGTTAGCGAGGCTCTTATCCATCTCGTTCCCCACCACGCCGACCAGCGTCACGTGGCCATTGTCCACGATGATATGGATCGACGGATTGGCTCCCATGGCATAGCGATACAACGATCCTCGCCCGAACACGGCACGATACTCGGCGCGACGGATCTGCCAGTCCATGCCGGAGAGCGGCAGAACCTCGATGTGGTTGGTCACGTGCTCGACGCCTTCGATGTGCTTCACCGCGTTTTCGGCGTCCGACTTAAGAATGGGCCTGGTCACTTGCCCGAAGAGCTCCACCGTGTACCCGTTCACCCGATACTCCAGGTTGTCAAAGACACTGTAGTAGGGAAGCATCACGAGTTCATGGCCCACCTGCCGCGCGATGTACGGATCGCTTCCGGCGGGAGTGTTCCAACCCCGATCGGCCCCTTTGGCCGACGCAAACCCCGGCGTTACGGCTAGAATGACTCCAAGAACCAATAATTCACTGCTTCGCTTCCAGTTACTGTTCATCGTTTCCTCACTCCTCTCTTCGAGGCTCTCGTCTAGCCTCGGCATTTCCCTTCGTTCGGTTGGATGCGAGTCTTGCTCCTGGGATTCCTCACGAAACGCGTTCCAGCAAAAATATATTTCGCTATTGACCTGTAACCCGCGGCGGCTCTCTGTCGTCACCGGGTGCCTTGAAAATCCGGTGGAGACGGCGCGGAATGAAATGTGGAACGGCGATGAAGGGTGGGAAAAAAGGGTGAATGCCGAAAGGAAGATCTATTTGCCAAGCCTGTGGTTCATCATTCCGTATGTTTCCGCATCAACTCGCGGCGACAATCGTAGGTTCTTGCTAGCCGCTGCTTTTCTCGTAGCACCCGAGCACTCGCAGGAACGAGGTGACCTCGCCAAGGTGGTCCAATGCCTTCCGGCAGCGCTCCTCTTTGATGTTGCCGAGAAAATCCAGGTAGAAGAGATACTCCCACGGCCGGCCACGCAAGGGACGCGACTCCATTTTGGCTAGATCGATATCGCGCAGGGCAAAAACGCTCAGGCACTTGTAGAGCGCCCCGGGAACGTTGCTTGTAGAAAAGACGATCGAAACCTTGTTGGCCTTGGGCGTGACCTTGGCTGTTCGGGAGAGGAGCAAGAAGCGCGTGTAGTTCTCGCGGTGATCCTCCACATGCGTGGCGAGGATGCGCGCGCCGTAGACGTCGGCAGCGATCCGGCTGGCGATGGCCGCCGCGCCGCCAATTCGGCGCTCAGCCAGCATCTTAACGCTGCCTGCCGTATCGTAGAAGGGCACTTTCTCAACCTTGGGGTGACGCTTGAAAAACTCGATGCATTGCGCTAGCGCGACAGGGTGCGAGTAGACTTGGCGAAGATTGGCGAGCGTGGTTCCCGGAAAAGCGATGAGGTTGTGCACGATGCGCAAGCTGACCTCGGCCACGATGTGCAGGTCGTTGGCCACCAAATGGTCGTAGTTCTCGTGGACGGATCCCGCCAGGGTGTTCTCAATCGGCGCCAGGCAATACTTCGTCTTTCCGCCGGTGACGCTCGAGAACATGGCGGCGAAGGTCTCGCAAGGCTCCACGCGCACACTTCGCCCGAGTAGTTTGTAGGCAGCTTCTTCGCTGAACGAGCCTCGCTCTCCCTGGAAGGCGACTGTGGCCATTTCGATTCGCTTCCTTACCAGTTCTCAGTTTTCAGTCCTCAGTTGTCGATCCGAGATCTGTCCCGGCTAAGCACAGGGCACTGAGAACTGAAAACTGAAAACTGAGAACAACTGAGAACCATGGTCAAGGCTCTGGACTCAAGAGTCCTCGAAAGAAAAAATCGGTCAGCGCGCGGCTCAGTTCAGCCTGGTTCACGGGGCCCTCCGGGTGGTACCATTGGTAAAGCCAGTTGATGGTCCCCAGCAGGAAAAAAGCCGCCAGGTGCGCGCTGACGAGAGGCTTCTTCCCTGACCTCTGCTGCGTCTCAGCGATGAGTCCTTCTAGAAAGTGAATGTATTCCTTCTTGCGCGCGTCGATCCTTTTCTGCAGCGTCCCCCTGAGGGAACGGTTTTCGTGCAGGATCACGGTCAGTTCGAAATCCCGCGCCCGCACAATCAAGTTAACGTGGCCGGCGATAGTCTGGCGAAGTCTCTCGGCGGGATCATCAATGTCCTTCAGTCGCTGAAGTACCACCTCGTCCAAGATGTCCATCCCGTAGTTCATGATTTCGAATAGCAGGCGGTCCTTGCTGCCCACGTGATGGTAAAGGCCCGCCTTGGTGAGGCCTACCGCCGCGGCGATATCCTGCATCGAGGCGCCGCCGTAGCCTTTTTCGTAGAAGACGCGCGCCGCCGCACGGCAGATTTCACGCAGCTTGTGCCTGGCTTCTGTGTTTTGCGCCATGAGCGAACACCGACCTGGCAGTGAGGGCAGAGTCTAGCACAAAAAATGGCTCGGAGTTGAAGCCGATCCTCCAAACAGACTCCCGTCTCGGGCGGGTTGGTGGTCGACGCTGACTCCTATAGGATCGGTTGCGCGAACACAGGTGTGGGTCCGGACACCTTCACTTATGTTCCTCGCGCCGGGTCTCGGCCTCCGCCAGCCAACCTCGCTTCAACTCTGAATCGGGCACGTTGCTCAGATAGGGCTTGATGTCGAGGATGGGCGTGCCGTCCAACATGTCCACGCCACGGACGCGGAGCCGGTTGCCTTCGCGGCCGAGCAGCCGCACCACGGTCAAGCCGATTGGGTTGGGGCGACGGGGCGACCGCGAGGCAAACACGCCGTGAGGGTGCGTATCACAGGGCGGTGTGCCCACTAAATCGCAACCTTGGCTGCGATCGAAGACCCAAAGAACGTAGAGATGAGAAAACCCTTCCACGTCTTGCAGGCCGGCCTCGAATTCGGGAAGGACCTCAAGCAATCCCTCTTCCTCATGCTTCGCCCCCAGCCCGCGCGGAACCTCGTCAGTGTGCGCGAAAGGGCTGTGAACGAAACCAATGGCCCGCACGGTCCAGTTCTGCATGGTCTCCTCAAATGGGCGCTGCCACAAAGCCCAGCGGCGCCGTCAGCCTTTCTATCGTACACCCGGCGCAGATGGAAGCAAGTGCAGCGCAGATCGGTTTTCCAAGAGCCCGGCCTGAGCGGAGCGGGGAGTTTGCGGTTCTTTCTTTGTAGCCCTAGGTCAAAGTCTTTCTTTGTTCCGGTCACCGACCGCGCTGGATTGTGTTATGGTAAAGTACGTTCTGAATGTGACGACGAAAGGATGCGCCGGACGCGCCTTCGATTTTTGCCTCGCCCGTAAGCTCGTCGTTTGGGAGGTTTTCGATGCTCGAATTGAACCGCCGTAACTTTATCTATTCTGCAATAGCTCTCAGCTTCAGCTCCCGTCTGGGATTCGCAGAAGGACAAAAGCTTCGTATTGGCGTGACTGACTGGAACCTGAACCTGGGCGCTAACCCGGGCGCAGTGTCGCTGGCAGCGCAACTCGGCTTCGACGGGTTGCAAATGTCGTTCGGACGAAAGATAGTAGATGACAAGATGCCTGCCGACAATCCGGAAGTGATCGCCCGTTACCTGAGCCTTTCGAAGCAATACAACATTCCGATCGATGGGACGTGCGTCGATCGACTTCATGATAATGGCCTGAAAAGCGACAAGCTTGCTTCGAAGTGGGTGCTTGATTCCATCCGGCTGACTAAGGATTTGAACGCGAAGGTGCTTCTTTTGCCGTTTTTCGGCCCAAGGGCCCTGCAAAGCAAAGACGAGATGGATCATGTGGGCGATATGCTGCGCGACCTGGCGCCGGAAGGAGAAAAGGTCGGCGTCGTTCTTGGGTTGGAGGACACCATCTCCGCGGAGGACAACGTCCGAATCATGGATCGGTCGCGGTCGGCTAGCGTGTCGGTGTATTACGACGTGGGGAATTCCACCAAGGCAGGCTTTGACGTGGTGAAGGAGATACGCTGGCTCGGGAAAGACCGGATTTGCCAGTTTCATCTCAAGGACAATCCGCACTATCTCGGCGAAGGGAGTATCCAGTTCCCAGCCGTCATGCACGCCATTCGAGATATCGGATTCTCCGGCTATGCGAATTTAGAGACCGATGCCCATCCAAACCAGTTGGAAGCGGACATGCGCCGGAATCTCACGTACATCCGCAAGGTCATCGAGTCAGGGAACAGTGAATAGGGAACAGGGACTCAGCACTCGGGAGTTACTGTTTCCTGTTCACTATTCCCTGTTCCCTATTCCCTACTTGGAGGTGACCTATGACGCAAGACGAACCTACCGTACTCACTCGTCGATCGTTCCTTAGCCGGTCGTTAGGTGCTGGAGCGGCGGCATCGGCATTTACCATCATCAAGCCCGAACTGGTGCGTGGCGCGGGAAAGGAGCGCCTGCGCGCCGGTTTGGTCGGCTGTGGTGGGCGCGGCACTGAGGCAGCAATCGACCTGCTGACGGCTGATCCCAGCGTAGAACTCATGAGTATGGGAGACATATTTGAGGACAAACTCCAAAAGTCCCTGGCCAACTTGCGTGATCCCAAGTTTTTGATGGACGTAAGCCCGAAGCGCGCGGCCGAATTCACGGGCAAGCCTTTGGCGGACTTGGTGGACTCGGTGCGTAAGCGAGTCAACGTCGATCCCGACCACTGCTTCAGCAGCTTCGACGCCTACAGGAAGGTGATTGCGTCCGACGTCGACGTGGTTTTGTTGTGCACTCCCCCAGGCCACCGACCGGAGCAGTTCGAGGCCGCCGTTCAGGGTGGGAAGCATGTCTTCACCGAAAAGCCCATCGCTACCGATCCGGTTGGAGCGCGCCGGTTCATCGCCGCGGTGAAAATGGCCGAGGAGCGGAAGTTGACGGTGGTCGCCGGTACGCAGCGTCGTTCGCAAAGGGAGTATATCGAAACCGTTCAGAAGATCCATGATGGTGCCATTGGAGAAGTGGTAGACCTCAGCGCGAATTATCTCAGCGGACCGGTCTTGCCCGTGGACCATCGTGACCCGGCGTGGGGCGACATGGAGTGGCAACATCGAGACTGGTACTCCTTCGTGTGGATTTGTGGAGATCAGATGGTGGAGCAACACATTCACACGATTGATTTCTGCAACTGGGTTGTGGGGGCTCATCCTGTCAGCGTGGTAGCGTCAGGCGGTGTGGCGTGGCGTCCTCGGGAGGAACTCTACGGAAACATCTACGACCACCTGACGGCCGATTTCGTTTACCCCAACGGCGTTCACCTCGGGAGCGCTTGCCGACAGTATCCCAAGGGTTGCTACCGAAAAGTGTGGAACACGATAGTCGGCTCCAAGGGGCGCAGCGATGGCATCGACCTGGGCTCGAAGGGCCTGGATCCGTATGTCCAGGAGCACGTTCGCCTGGTGAACAGCATTCGCGGCGACATTCCATGCGTCAACGATGGGATGACTGTAGCCGAAAGCACGCTGACCTGCATCATGGGCCGGGAGGCGGCTTACTCGGGCATGGAAGTCACTTGGGATATGATCATGGCCTCGAAGCAAGACCTTCAGCCGAAGGCCCTTGATTATAAGCTCGCGATGGAGGTGCCGCCCGTGGCTGTACCGGCCCACTACACGTTCGTTTGAGGGACGCGCCAGTGAATTGCGGATTGCCGATTGGAAACAGCCTTCAGCTATCAGCGGTCAGCTCTCAGCAGGAGAGTCCGGTTCTTGCTGAGAGCTGATGGCTGAGAGCTGATGGCTTTAGGGAGGGACCAGTGGAATACCGGGAGTCAAACAACGGCTTAAGTCGCCGCCAGTTCCTGGCGGAAAGCAGTGCAGCCGCATTTTCATTGACGCTCATGCGACCCGGACTGGTTTCGGGCTCCCAGGTCAACTCGAAGATCGCGATTGGGGTGATTGGCTGCGGTAGCCGGGGTACCTGGATCACCGACCTGTTCCTTCAACATGGAGGTTACCAGGTGGTGGCCGCAGCGGACTACTTCCAGGACAAAGTGGATGCGTTCGGTGAGAAATTCCGAGTAGACCCCGCGCGTCGTTACACCGGCCTTTCCTGCTACAAGAAAGTCCTCGATAGTAAGGTAGACGCGGTGGTGATTGAGAGCCCGCCCTATTTCCATCCCGAGCAGGCGGCCGCGGCCGTGGACACGGGCGCGCACGTCTACACTGCCAAGCCCATCGCGGTTGATGTTCCGGGGTGTCAGAGCATCGCCACCAGTGGTGAAAAAGCTGCCGCCAACCAGCGATGCTTTCTGGTGGATTTTCAGACCCGCACCGAACCGCTCTATCAAGAGGCGGTGAAACGCGCTCAGGGAGGCGACATCGGCCGGTTTATTTGCGGCGAGGCGTCCTACTTCGCCGACTCGCCCTGGACCTGGCAAACTGAGTATCTTCGCCTTCATCCTCAAGATCCTGAGGGTCGGTTGCGAGCCTGGGGCGTGGACCGTGTGCTTTCCGGGGATGTCATCACTGAACAAAACATCCACTCCATTGACGTTGCGACCTGGATTCTCGATCACCATCCCCTCCGCGCCAATGGCAGCGGCGGGCTGAATTCACGCACCGAGGGTACTTGCTGGGATCATTTCTCGGTGGTCTTTGCCTTTCCCGATGATGTGCTGGTGAGCTTCTGTTCCAAGCAGTTCGGAGCTGGCTACGACGACATCCTGTGCCGGATGTACGGAACCACGGGAGACATTGAAACCCACTATCAGGGTGAAGTGAACATCCGGGGGAGATCACCCTACGCTGGAGGAAAGTGCCCCACCCTTTATCGAGACGGGGCTGTCCGGAATATCGCCACATTCTATGAAAGCGTCGTCAAGGGGGATTTTTCCAACAGCACGGTCGCCCCGAGCGTGCGGAGCAATCTCACCACCATCCTGGGACGCACGGCTGCCTATAAGGGCAGTGAGGTGACCTGGGACGAAATGATGAAAGCCGGCGAACAATGGGAACTGAAGACCGAAGGTCTGAAGGCCTAAGTATTATGTTAGCCTGCTTCTTTTGAGTCTCATGCCCTACATGGAGGTGTAACTGGTGCTCAAGTCCATCGCCGTCGTCGTCGGCAGCTACCTGCTCTCGATCGTTCTTGTCGTGGCGACGGACCCGTTGCTCTCACGCCTATTTCCGGGCGATTTCGTCAAAGGCCGTGTCCCCTCCGACACGGCTCTCATCGCGAGCACGGCGCTCTTCGTCGTTATCTCGATCCTTTGCGCCTGGCTCTGCGGCCGCTTTGCTCCGAGCCGCGCCGCACGGCATGTCCTCTGGTTCTTCATCATCGGGGAAGTGATGGGCATCGGCGCGATTATTCCTAACTGGAGCAAGGGCTGGCCGCACTGGTACTGGTTGTCTTGGCTGCTCACCTGGCCGGTGAGCTGCTGGATCGGCCTGCTGCTTGCCGGGCGCCGGGCTGATTCGCCCTCCGCCTGAGAAGGTGTGAAGAAATTGGAAAAGCAAAAAAGTTTCTCGCCAAGGCGCAAAGTTCGCAAAGCATACAACGAGTTTATTCTTCGCGACTCTTCGCTCCTTGGCGGCCTTGCGAGAAACTCTTCATTTTTTCGCACCTTCTGAGTTCTCACTCAGCGGAAGCATCCCAGCGTCGCCTCGTTTCGCACGTACAGCATTCCGTTTAAGTACGGCGCCTGCTTTCAGTCACAAGCTGCATCTCCCCGGAGCGAGTGACCTATGTCACGCCTGCCTGTGAGTCCTGTCACGTCTAATGCTGGAGGTTTGAAGTACAAAGAACAGGGGTGTGTTTCCGGGCGATTAGCCCAAACCCTCGCGAAAGGAGGGCCTTCCAATGACTACTACTCTGGTGCTTGCAGTAGTGGGAGGGTTGGTGTTCTGGGCCATCGTGGCCTATGCCATTTGGCAGTGGGGCCCAGGCCTGAGGAAACGCTCCGTGAGGTGTCCGGAGCTGAAGCGACGAGCCAGGGTTCTCGCCGACCAGCGGGAGCCAGAGTTCGGCAGCTTGGCGGTGACCGACATCAAGTCCTGCTCGCTGGTCAATGGTCCGACGCTTACGTGCAGTAAAGAGTGCCTCTCGCACCTGTAGACCTCTGGCCGTGACACACGGTCGCCGAAAGCCGGGCGCTACGTCGGAAGTCAGGACACTGCCCGCGACTCCCGTTGGCGTGAGGTGAGTTCTGTGTACGAGGCCGTAAGACAACTCTGGCCCGAGCTCGAGTGGATTGGAGACTCGGAGCTTCGCGAGCGAGTCACGCGGACGTGGGTCCGGGCCTTCGAGTTGAGCCCCCTGAAGCCGGAAGACTTGAATCGCATTCCCTTCACCCTGCTCATCCCCGATTGCCCAGCCACCTTCATGGAACATAAGCGCTGCGTGGTGCACATTGCGCGCCGGGCGGCCGAATCGATGCGCGAATTCATGGGTCGCTCGCTGGCTATCGACATGGACATCGTGATCGCTGGCGCCATCCTGGCCGATGTGGGCAAGCTCCTGGAATATGAGAACGTGGACGGCAAGACTCGGCAAAGTGAGCGCGGCGAATTCCTGCGCCATCCCTTCACCGGCGTCGCCTTGGCCATGGAGTGCGGCGTACCTGACCGGGTCTGCCACATCATCGCGGCTCACGCTGCCGAGGGGGACCTGGTCAAGCGCAGCACGGAAGCGACCATCGTGCATCACGCCGACTTTATGAGTTACCTGCCGTTCAAGGGGAAATAGGGAGTAGTGAATAGGGAGTGGCGAACAGGGAGTGAGGAGTCGGGAATAGGCAGTCGCGAATAGGGAACGTTTTTCCCTACTCCCGACTCCCTACTCCCTACTCCCTTCAAAATATGCCTCCAACCATCACTTCCAAAATGGCCCAGTGGGCAGCCGACCTGACGTTCGAACACCTTTCCCCTGAAGCCGTCTACCAAGCCAAGCGCTTTCTGCTCGACTCGCTGGGGTGCGCGCTGGGAGGCTATCGCCAGCACGACGTGCGCATCGCGCTCGGGGTGCTAAAGGAAATCGCCGGTCCAGGGCCGGCGACGGTGATCGGGTCCGGCGGCCGGATGGATCCCGTCTCGGCCTCCCTCGCCAACGCGCTCATGATCCGCGTGATGGACTACAACGACATTTATTGGAAGCAGGACCCGTCGCATCCCTCAGACCTCTTCCCGGCCGCTCTGGCCTGCTGCGAGCGTGCGCAGAGTGATGGGCGCGAGCTGATCGTCGGCTTGGTGCTGGGTCACGAGTTTGAGATGCGGTTTTGCGAAGCCGCCTTTCCCGGCATCCGGGAGCGTGGCTGGCATCACGCCACGCTGACGGCTTTCGTCTCGCCCATCGTCGCCGGGCGCGCGCTTCATCTGGGTTGGGCGCAAATCCAGCACGCCATCGGCATCTCGGCCAGCCGCCACGCCACGCTTGGTGCGGTGACCGCGGGCAAGCTCACCATGATGAAGAACACAGTGGACCCGATGGCCACCCAAAGCGGCGTCTTCGCCGCGCTGCTGGCGGAAAAAGGCTACACGGGCCCCGAGCACGTGTTGGACGGCAAGGAGGGGCTGGCCCACTGCTTCGGCCCCGAATGGAAGCTAAACCTTCTGACCGACGGACTGGGTCAGTCTTGGCGCATCACACAATGCGGCATGAAAGCCTTCCCGACCGAGGCTCTGACCCACACTCCGATTTCGGCCGTGCTGGATTTGGTGAAGCAGTACGACCTACAACCGGACTACGTGGAGAAGATTCAGCTCCGCTCTCTGGCGCGCGCCGCCGACATCCTCGCCGATCCCAGCAAGTACGACCCGCGCAGCAAAGAGACGGCCGACCACTCGCTGCCCTACGTCATTGCCGCGGCGCTGGTGGATCGGCAAGTCACGCCGCTCCAATTCACGCCCGAGAAGATTATGGACTCGGCTATCCGCGCCCAACTCAAGAAGGTCGAAGTTGTGGCCGACCCGGAGATCGAGAAGGTGTTCCCAGCGCTTCAGCGCGTGATCGTTACCATTCGCACCACAGACAGTCGCGAACTCACACGGCAGTTGGATTATCCCAAGGGCGATCCGCGCAATCCCCTCACCGACCGTGAAGTGGAAGAGAAGTTCGAGGCATTGGCAGAGCCGGTACTTTCCCCTGCGGCGCGCCGCAGAGCCATCGACGCGGTGTGGAATCTCGAGAGGTTGGATTCGGTGAGCGCGCTGATGCAGTTGCTCAAGGCGAACAGAGGAGCTTGACCATGGGGCAGACCATCGTCGAAAAGATCGCCCAAGCCCATATGGCGGAGGGTCCCAAGCGCCTTTTGCGAACCGGTGACTTTGTTTCCATCCGGCCGCGGCACGTGATGACCCACGACAACACGTCGCCGGTGATGAAGAAGTTCAAGGCCATCGGGGCGACGCGCATCCGGGACCCCCGCCAGCCTGTATTCGCGCTCGATCACGACATTCAGAACCAGTCGGAGGACAATCTTAAAAAGTACCGCGGAATCGAGACTTTTGCGCGCGAGCAAGGCGTGGACTTCTACCCAGCCGGCACGGGCATCGGCCATCAGATCATGGTGGAGAAGGGCTACGTCGCGCCGGGCTCGTTCGTGGTGGCTTCGGACTCGCACTCCAACATGTACGGCGCGCTGGGAGCGATTGGCACGCCGGTGGTGCGCACGGATGCCGCCGCCATCTGGGCCACGGGGGAGTTCTGGTGGCAGATCCCACGCAGCATCCAGGTAGTGCTCGAAGGGAAGCTACCACGGGGCTCGACGGGCAAAGACGTCATCATCAGCCTCTGCGGCCTCTATAACCACGACGAAGTGCTCAACGCCGCCGTGGAGTTCAGCGGCCCCGGTGTCGCCACCCTGACCATGGACGAACGGCTGAGTATCTCGAACATGACCACCGAATGGGGCACGCTGGTGGGCTGGTTCCCGGCTGACGATAGGACGCTTGCTTATCTAAGCGAGCGTCAAGCCGAAATGAAGGCGCAGGGTGTCGAGCGGATTCGCGACGGGGATCTGGCGGCGTGGGCAGTAAACCCTCCCGCGCCCGACCCGGACGCACACTATTCGGCGCGCATCGTGCTGGATCTCAGCGAAGTGACTCCCCATGTTTCCGGACCCGATACGGTTCAGGCCATGACTTCGCTGGCCGAAATCGAGCCCAAGCGCGTGGCGATTCACAAGGCTTATCTGGTTTCCTGCGTCAACTCACGTCTGGAAGACCTGGCAGCGGCAGCGCAGGTGCTGGCCGGTAAGCACGTCGCGCCCGCGGTGAAGCTTTACCTTGCTCCGGCTAGTCGCGCCGTCCAAGAGCGAGCCGAGCAGCGCGGTATCTGGCAAACGCTGCTCAATGCAGGCGCGATAACCCTGCCGGCGGGCTGCGGTCCGTGCATTGGTCTGGGGACGGGGCTGCTCGAACCGGGCGAGGTCGGCATCTCAGCCACCAACCGCAACTTCAAAGGGCGCATGGGCTCGCGCGACGCTCAGTGTTATCTCGCCAGCCCCGCCGTGGTGGCAGCATCGGCCGTTGCCGGCTACATCTGTGGACCGAACCGGACCGCAGCGGGAACACCCTCCCGGCACTATACGGAACTGATAGCACCCGTGAGCCCCGTGGGCCCATTGGGCTTGGAGAGCCCGGTCGAGACCGTGGAGATCCTCCCCGGCTTTCCCCGCGAACTGCGCGGGCGCCTGGTTTTCCTGCCGCCGGACAACCTCAACACTGACGGCATCTACGGCAAGGACTATACCTATCGCGACGACATGACGCGCGAGATGATGGCCGAGGTAGTTATGGGGAACTACGACCCGCAGTTTGCGGGCTTGGCGCGGGCGGGCGACGTGGTGGTGGGCGGGTTCAATTTCGGTACCGGCTCCAGCCGCGAGCAAGCCGTCACCGCGCTCGCCGCCAAGGGCATCCCGCTGGTCATCGCTGGCAGCTTCTCGCAAACCTACCTGCGCAACGCCTTCAACAATGGATTCCTCTGCATGGAGATTCCGGCGCTGATCAAGCGCCTGCGCGAGCACTTTGCCGATCGTCTTAAGACGGAGCGCACCATCATCCCTGGCGATGAGGTGCAGATTGACTTCACCACCGGCACCGTGAGCTATCGTGGAGAGTCGTTCCACTTCCCGGCCTTGGGCACCGTGCCGCAGTCGCTGGTGATTGCCCAAGGGGTGGAGAATCTGGTGTCGAAGCGGTTGGGATTGAGTTAGTTGGGTGTCACACTTAATCCGCGTGCCGTTGCGGAGCGCTATCCCATACCTTGCAATACCGTGTAATGCCGGCGCAATTTTGACAGATTAAGCATATGCGCTTACACTGAAAGCGATATGACCGCTACCGTAAAAAGCAAAACACCGCTCATCGTACCGGATGAACTGCGTCGCCGTGCTGGCTTCAGGCCTGGCGACCAGGTGGAGTTCAAGGTCTCGCCGGGAATGGTAACCATCTTTACCAGACGCCCCGTAGCCGATGAGCCCGACGATACCTTGACGCCCGAGGAAGCGAAGAAGGCGCGACACGCCATCAAACAGGTCCGCGAAGGCAAAACAACACCATGGTCCCAGGTCAAACATGAGCTGGGTTTGTGAACTCACGGATGACGCAAAACGGGATCTCCGCTACCTGCCAACGGCCATTCAGAAACGCGTCGCCCGCGTGCTTGACCAGATGCACAGCGATCCTTTCCAGGGGGATGTGAAGGCCCTCCAGGGCGATGAGTGGAAGGGCGTGTTCCGCCGACGTCTCGGGGACTATCGACTGCTTTTCCTCCCAGACTGGGGACAACACACTGTGCACGTCCTGCGCATCATTATCCGGTCTGGGAAGACGTACCGATAAGCGTCACAAGCCATGTGAAACGGCTTTCGAATGGCACGCATAGTTGACATGCACAAGAAATGGCTGAACGAGCCGAAGTACCAGAAGGCTTACGAGGCGCTTGAGGAAGAGTTCCTCCTCGCTTCGGCCGTGATTGATGTGCGGACCCGTGCCGGTCTCGCACAAGAGGAGCTAGCCCGGAAGATGGGGACGACACAGCCTGTTGTCGCCCGTCTGAATGTGGGCGAGGGCGCCCGTCGATGCGGACCCTGGAGCGTCTGGCGGAAGCGACCGGATCGCGTTTGCTCATCAAGTTTGAACCGATCGACGCAAAGAGGCCCGCAGGGGGAAGTGGGACGCTAGGCACATGAGGAACGACCATGCGTGACCGATGGTATGGGGACAAGCGGGACATCGTGAAGTGGGGGGCCCTCCTCGCCCTCGCTCGCAAACGGTCCATACCTACTGTGCTGCAAGTTGCGCTCTATCGGCCCGACCGGCCAAGTTACAAGCTGACCATCGACGGGGGCACGGAACCGCTTCCAGTCGAAGTGGTCCGGCACTTCCGCAACATCGACCAGATCCAAGAACTTGCGACGACGGCGAAAGTGACGATAGACGTCCACAAGGATGTTTTTCAGCGGTGCCCCGGGTTCCGGGGCAGCCGGGAGGCCTTCCGCAAGAGCTACTTCGATGGAGTTGCTGAGAGAATCGAAAAGTACGCCGATCCTGTTATCGTGTTTTTGGATCCCGACACGGGAATTGCACCCAGGAGCTACGATTATAAGCACGTTACTCGCCTTGAGATTCAGACGGTCCTACGAGCAATGAAGGCTGGCGACGTGTTGGTGTTCTACCAGCATGCTCGGCGGGGAGATCGTAATTGGCTGAACTCCACCAAGATAGAGTTCTCACAGGCGGTTGGTCCCCATGTCCCTGTAGATACAGTTACGTGCAACGAGATTGTGAACGACGTAGCTTTCTTTGTGGTTGACGAGTGGAGCAAGTGGGTCGAGACTCCCGCAAAGGAAGCCAAGGCCGGGACTCAAGAAGGTGCAGCTAACTGAATCCGCTCTCGCTCCACCGAGCTTTGGAGAAACGCATATGCCACACTACACTATCGTTACCATGCCGGGCGACGGCATCGGCAACCAGGTACTTCCGGAGGCGTTGCGCGTCCTCGACGCGGTCGGCCTCGATGCAGAATACGTCCACGCCAACATCGGGTGGGAATGTTGGAGGACTGAGGGCAACGCACTGCCGGAACGCACTGTCGAACTCCTCGCCAAGCACAAGTTGGGGCTCTTCGGGGCGATCACTTCCAAGCCCAAGAAGCAGGGGTAGCGCAGAGCTGCTTTCCCAGCTCTGCGGTACTTTCTTGCCGGGGGCAACCCCCAAGGCAACCAAGTCGAAAAGCCGCAGAGCTTCGAAAGCAGCTCTGCGCTACCCTCGCTACTCTGACCAAGGGCGGCTCGCGAACCGCCCCTACGGCGACGCTCGGAAATCGGCGATCCCGCCTTATAGGTTGGCCTCTTTGAAAGCCTTTTCGAGCAGGTCCTCGACATGCAACTCGCGAGCCCACTGATGCAAATAGGCCAAGTCCAAGCTGTCGGCCTGCACCTTGAAAATGCCCACCACGTCCTTCCACTGATTCTCAGAGACTTCACCTCCCACGCGAAACCACTCCAGCTTTGATAGGATGGTGTCCTCCGCCGTTGCAACGTACGCAGGTGCAATCGATTCTTTTAGAAGGAGGCGAGGTTGACGGCGGGAGAATTCCTGTTGGCTGAAACTCCTTTTCCGAAGCGGGAAGAAATCTATTTTGAGGGAGGATTCGAAATGAATGAGGTTGAATGAACCGCCCATTTCGACAGCACGGTGGATTGACGCCCGATCCAGATAGAACTCAGGCGCGAAAGCAGAGGCGAACGTCTCGACTTGATCGGGACCAAGGGCCACGACCATATCCCCATCCTGGGTGGTTCGCACGAAGGCATGAAAGGAGCTCGCTGCGGATCCGCTCACCATGTAAGGAATTCTCAACTCCTCCAGTTTAGAAATCACCCGTTGGAGGACCTCAAGAATCTCCATTCGTCTACCTGATGGTGGGGGGATCGGATTCAGAACCGTACGCTTGGGTGGCTAATTCCGGCCCCAAGAGAATTGTCGCCAGCCGTCGGCGAAGTTCCTGTGGGGTGGCGGAGGGGAATCGTTCGCGGAGACCTGCCAACGCCACCTGACGCATCGCCATATTCAGGTCATTCCACAACTGGAATTTTCGCCACGAAGGCATGGAGCGCAGGATTTCGATTTGTACGCGCTCGGCGTCCCTCGAAGTGTCTGTGAGTCGTGTCGCCATCCGTCCTCAGTTTATCATGCTATAAGTTCCTCACCCGAGCTTACGGGAGGAGTGGTAGTGACTCTCAAAATGAGTCACTACCGGAGGAGTGGGAGGAGTGGCCTCAGTATGCTGCAACCGACGCACCAGTGCCAAGCTTGGCGCTCTTCATCAGAAGCATACGTGGTGCTGCCACCTTGCCTCGCTCCGAACGTTTCGGGGTATATTATGCGAGGAACCCGGAGGGTTGCATGGCGGCAAGGTACGTTCTGAGCGAATACGTCGAGCAGGCCATGGCCGAAGCCACGTACGACAAACTCGAAGACGGCACCTACGGGGGGCGTATTCCGGCTTGCCAGGGTGTGGTTGCTTTTGGCGGTTCCTTGCGCGAGTGTGAGGCTGAATTGCAGTCCACCCTAGAAGACTGGATTCTGCTTGGCCTGCGGCTGGCGCACGCTCTTCCCGTCCTTGCCGGCATCGACTTAAACCGGGACGCTCGGGCCTCGGGCTAAACTCTCCCGCCCCACCGAGCTTTTGGAGAAACGCCTATGCCACACTACACCATCGTCACGATGCCCGGAGACGGCATCGGAAACCAAGTACTTCCGGAAGCGCTGCGAGTATTAGACGTGGTCGGACTCGATGTCGAATGTGTCCACGCCGACATCGGCTGGGAGTGTTGGAGGAACGAGGGCAATGCTCTTCCGGAGCGCACCATCGAGCTTCTGGCCAAGCACAAGCTGGGGCTCTTTGGCGCCATCACTTCCAAGCCCAAGAAGGCAGCCGAGGCGGAGCTGAAGCCGGAACTGCGCGGCAAGGGATTTTCCTACTTTAGCCCCATTGTGAGCATGCGTCAGCGGTTCAACCTCGATATCTGCGTGCGGCCCTGCATCGGGTTTCCCGGCAACCCGCTGAACTTCATCCGCAAGAAGGCCGACGGCGGTTTCGAAGAGCCGCAGGTGCGGACCGTGGTCTTTCGCCAGAACACCGAAGGCCTCTACGCCGGGGTGGAGTGGACGAACCCGCCGGAAAAGGTCCGCGAGGCCTTGGCGATCCATGGTAAGTTCAAGCCGTTTGCCAACGTCCCGGGCCAAGATATGGCCATCTCGGTTCGGGTCATCACCCGGCCCGCGGCGCGCCGCATCGTCGAGGCGGCGTTTCAATACGCACGCCAGCACGGCTACAAGTCGGTCACGCTGTGTGAGAAGCCGAACGTGCTGCGCGAAACCTCCGGGCTGATGGAGGAAGTTGCAAAGCAGGTGCAGAAGGAGTATGCGAAGATTGCGCTGTGGTCCACTAACATCGACGCTCAGATGATGTGGCTGACCAAAAACCCGGAGGACTATGGCGTGGTCGTGGCCAGCAACCTTTTCGGTGACGTCATCTCCGACGCCTTTGCGGGGCTGGTCGGCGGCCTGGGGTTCGCAGCTTCCGGGAACATCGGTGAGGAGGTGGCCGTCTTCGAGCCCACCCACGGCTCGGCGCCCAAGTACGCTGAACTCGATCCACCGATTGTGAACCCCATTGCGATGATTCTGGCTGCGGCCATGCTGCTGGAACATATCGGCGAGAGCGACAAGTCGAAGCGGGTTTGGAACGCGGTGGCCGACGTGGTGCGCGAGGGCAAGGTGCGCACTTATGACATGCTGCGCCTGAGCGGCGGACCCAAGGTGATCCAGCAGGGTGCAGCGACCACCCGGCAGATGACGGACGCCATCGTGGCCCGGCTCGTCTAGGCTTGTGGTGCGCGACATGAAAGTGAACACAGGAGCGCTTATCGGTTCGATACCTAAGGAGGAATAGTAAAAGAAGGACTTGACTTTTCTATAATTACGTGATAGGCTTAGTTGATGATCCGGCTACCCGCTTCCGCTCGTGAGCAGGCGTATTACTCAAGCGGTTTCACAATTAGCGTAAATAGGCCAAGTGGACTCACGGGAGCGTCCGGCATTGGTGTGGTTACCTGTATGATAAAACTGATAAAATTAACATGGGAGTTTAATTACCATTTATCCCGGACCCTAGTGAGGAGCCGGCATTGCAAACAAACTGGTTATTCTAAATTATGTCCGTTTTCGGACGATTATGGGGTGAAAAATCTTACCAAATTTTACCAATCTTTACCAAAAACGTACACCGAACGGGCACGAACATGGCAGATAACGGCAGATAACGGGGGATTTTCGCGGCCGACTTTATTAAAACGTGTCAAGTCCGGGCGGCTCGTGTCAAGCTGTCATTGGTGGACGGCGCCGCTCCTCCAGAAGGTAAAGGCGGAAGGAGTGAAGAGCTTTCGACTCTTATGCGTCAAGCGAGAAATATAGGTCTACGCGGATATCGGACCGAGGGTTGCAGCGGCCTCCGGTCGGCCCCGGGAAGGTCGCCCCAAGGATCGGCCCTACGAGGGCACCAAGTATGACTGCATCGACGGACTTGGACGCACCGCGAACTGCTGAGGCCGGACACTGGGGCGAGGACGTGCGGTCCGATCTCCACGTGGCGCTGGACCCGCGGGAGGCGGGCGGCATCGATATCGAGCTGGAGTCGCGGGTTGCGCCCTATTATGGCAAGGCGATCCGCGCTCAGGCGCGAGACGTCCTTGAAACACTCGGCGTCGCGCACGCGCGGGTCGCGATCCACGACGCCGGTGCTCTACCCTTCGTTATTGCCGCGCGCCTGGAAGCAGCGGTGCGTCGAGCGGGCCTCGGTGAAGGTCGGCGCGCCCTGCCAGAAAGGACCGTGGCGCCGGTTGCTTCTCCCCGCGACCGGCTGCGGCGCTCGCGCCTCTACCTGCCCGGCAGCGAGCCCAAGTATTACATCAACGCCGGCTTGCACGGTCCGGACGCCATCATTCTCGACCTCGAAGACTCCGTCCATCCCGCCGAGAAAGATGCGGCACGAATCCTGGTACGCAACGCTTTGCGCGCGGTCGATTTCGGCGCGGCCGAGCGCATGGTCCGCATCAATCAGTTGCCGCTCGGGCTGGCGGACCTGGAAGAGGTCGTGCCCGAAGCGCTGGACGTCATCCTGATACCCAAGGTGGAGCGCGCCGAGCAGGTAGTGGAAGTCGAGCGCCGAGCCGCCGAGATTCTGGCTCGCCACGGCATCGATCGTCATCTCTGGCTGATGCCGATTCTCGAGTCTGCGCTGGGGATTGAAAATGCCTTCGTTATCGCCACCGCCTCGAAACAGGTGGTCGCGATAACCATCGGGCTCGAAGACTATACTGCGGACCTCAGCGTGGTGAAGACGGCCGAGGGGCGCGAGTCACTCTACGCGCGCATGCGGCTGGTGAACGCGGCCCATGCCGCGCACGTCCAGGCGATTGACTCGGTCTATGGCGATGTCGCTGATATGGAGGGCTTGAGGCGTTGGGGCGAAGCGTCTCGCGCTCTAGGCTTTGAGGGTATGGGATGTATTCACCCGCTGCAGATTGCGATCATCCACGAGGCTTTTGCTCCCTCGCCTGAGGAAATCGAGAAGGCGTTGAAGATCGTCGCCGCCTACGAAGAGGCGCAGCAGCGCGGCCTAGGCGTCGTCAGCCTGGGCTCCAAGATGATCGACCCGCCGGTGGTTCAGCGCGCGCTGCGGCTGGTGGGCCAAGCAAAGGCCATGGGAGTAGGGAGTAGGGAGTAGGGAATCGGGAGTCGGGGAAGAAGAATCACGGAGGTTGGGGGGCAAGCGCAATGAGTGACGCATCAATCAGGTCCTATCGGGACCTGAGAGTCTGGCAGGGTGGAATGACGGTGGCCGAAGAATGCTATCGACTGACTCGTCAGTTTCCCAGGGAAGAACTCTACGGCATGACGTCGCAGATTCGGAGAGCCTCGGCTTCTGTGCCGGCCAACATTGCCGAGGGACACGGCCGCGATACTCGCGGAGAATACATCCAGTTTCTCCGCGTGGCGCAGGGATCGCTAAAGGAATTGGAAACTCACCTCTTGCTCGCCCAGAGGGTGGGCCTGTCATCAACGAACCTCGTAGAGCCGGTTCTAGACAACTGTGACAACCTCGGAAAGATGTTGAGAGCCCTGATTCGTTCCTTGCAAAGCGCGACCAGGGAGTCGAAAGTTGGGAACAGGAAGTAGGGAGCCGGGAAAGCAGGGAAGCGAGTCCCGACTCCCTACTCCCGATTCCCTACTGCCTTTTGGAGGCCAGCTTGTGGAGCTAGTTCGAAACGCCGCCGGACGGCTGGTGCCGATAATCGTCAACGGCCGGCCCCAGCACCCGTATGAAGGTCCCAAAGGTCGCCCGCCAGAGGGCCGCAGGCAAGCGCCGCCGGTTCGCTCCTGCGCCGATTGTCCGGACAATGGTGACAAGCGCGTGCCGGACCTCGAGACCGCGCTGAAGAAATGCGGCCTGCGCGACGGAATGGTGATCTCCACGCATCATCATCTTCGCGACGGCGACCGAGTGGCCGTTATGGCTCTCGAAGCCGCGGCTCGCTTGGGCGTGCGCGATCTGATGTGGTTCCCCAGCGCTTCCTTCCCCAGCCAGGCTTCCGTGATCGGCCTCATGGAGTCCGGCGTGGTGCACCACATCGAAGGCAGCATGAACGGTCCGCTCGGCGACTACTGCACGCAGGGTAGAATGCGCGGCATGGGCGTGCTACGCTCGCACGGCGGCCGCTGGCAGGCCATCCAGGACGGCGAGGTGCATATCGACGTCGCGGTGATTGCGGCACCCGTGGCGGACCCGTTCGGCAACGCCGACGGTGCGCGCGGTAAGTCCGCTTGCGGGTCGCTGGGCTTTGCCCTGGCCGACTCGATCTACGCCGATCGCGTGATCGTGGTGACGGATAACCTCGTGCCGTTCCCCTGCATTCCGTCGCAGATTCAGGGCAACAACGTGGATTATGTGGTGGAAGTCGATTCCATCGGCGACCCGACCAAGATTGTCTCCGGCACCACCGAGATCACGCGCAGCCCCGACCGGCTGCGGATCGCCCGCTTGGTGGCCCAGTTCCTTCGTGACGCCGGAATCATGCGCAACGGATTCTCCTTCCAGGCGGGCGCCGGTGGCATCGCTCTGGCGTTTGTTTCCTTCCTGAAGGACATGATGAAACACGCCGACGTCAAGGCACGCTTCGTCCGCGGCGGCTCCACGAAGTATCTCGTCGAACTACTTCAGGAAGGCCTCACGGACTACATCCTCGACGGTCAGACATTTGACTTGGACGCCGTGCGCTCCATTGCTACCGACCCTCGCCACGTGCCGACTTCCCCCTTTACGTCCTACAATTTCCACGGCAAGGGGAACTTCGCTACCATGGTCGACGCGGTGGTGCTGGGCGCCACCGAGGTCGATGCGGAGTTCAACGGTAACGTAGTGACGCACTCCGACGGCCGGCTGCTGCACGGCATTGGCGGCTGGCAGAACTGCCTCTTTGCTGGTTGCACCATCCTGGCAGTGCCTTCCTTTCGCGACCGCATTCCCGTGATCGTGGACCGTGTGACCACGCTAACCGGGCCGGGCGAGCTAATCGACGTAGTAGTGACCGAGCGCGGCATCGCCATCAACCCGCGGCGGCAGGATCTGATCGAAGCCACGCGCGGTTCGGGCTTGCCCATCCGGCCGATCCAGGAAATCCAGCAGGAGGTGGAGCGCATCTGCGGGGGTAAGCCGGAAAAGCCCATCTTTGGCGATCGCCCGGTCGCAGTGGTGAAATGGGTGGATGGAACTCTGCTGGATACCGTGCGGCAGGTTGTCTGATGCGTGCCGCCAAGCGGGGTTCGGGATTCGGGGCTGGGGATTCGCGGAGGAAGATTCGGGTTCGGGCATTTGTTCTGCGAACCCCGAACCGCGAATCCCGAACCCCACACAAGGGGAGAAGCCAATGGATTTTAGCGGCAAGGTAGTGGTGATCACGGGAGCCGGTTCGGGCATCGGCCAAGCTTGCGCCCACGAGTTCGCGGACCGGCATGCTGCCGTCGCGATTGTGGACCGCGATGCCAAGGCGGGTGAGCACACAGTGTCCGAACTGCGAGGCAAGAACCAACGTGCTGAGTTCTTCCCGGCCGATACGAGTGTTCGCGCCCAGGTGGAATCCGTCGTCCCCGAAATCGCGGCGAGACTTGGGGGCATCGATGTTCTGGTGAGCAATGCCGGAATCCAGCGTTACGGTACGGTGACTACCATCTCCGAGGAGGAGTGGGACGAGGTGATGAGTGTGAATCTCAAAGGTGCGTTTCTGATGTCGAAATACGCTATTCCGCGCATGATTGAGCGCGGCGGTGGCGCGATTGTCCTTACCGGATCGGTGCAGTCGGTGGCCGCGCAGCGCAACTCGGTTCATTACGTCGTCAGCAAGCACGGACTCCTGGGACTTGCGCGATGTCTGGCCCTGGACTACGGAAAGCAAAACATCCGAGCTAAACATAGCGTCTTAAGTAATGCCGCATAATCGATGCAGCACCGAGTTCGGTTTTTGCCAAGCGGCCATCTGCTGCGAGACCGCATCGAGCAAAT
>Ga0209039_10000268_pt1 | contig 49843 bp, 41 predicted proteins | sample BogFormECP12_OM1_FD_188238 | JGI IMG/M metagenome (GOLD analysis project Ga0209039, IMG submission 188238) | Bog forest soil microbial communities from Calvert Island, British Columbia, Canada - ECP12_OM1 (SPAdes) (version 2) | ecosystem: Environmental > Aquatic > Freshwater > Wetlands > Bog ...
CGTCGAAGTCCGAGCCCAGGCCGACGTGGTCAACGCCGGCCACCTTGGCGATGTGGTCGATGTGGTCGATGAGGACGGAGAGCGGCGGACGGGGGATGCGGTCGGCGAATTGGCGCTGGATTTTCGCGATTTCGGCGTAGGGGAGTTCTTTGCCTTCGGCTTTGGCCTTGTCCTTCAGCGTCTGGATGGCCTTCTCCGCTTCCGGCTCGATGGCTTTCTGCGCGTCGCGCCAGGACTGCGACAGGAAACCGGAGTAGAAGTTGACCTGGACGACGCCGCCCTTGGAGTTGGGACCGCCGGAGCGGGCCACGGCGCGGAGCATGTCGTCGGTCATGTTGCGGGGGGCGTCGCAGAGGGCGCGGGCGGAGGAATGCGAGGCGATGACCGGCGCGCGGCTGATGACCAGAGTCCTGTAGAACGTGCGGTCGGAGACGTGGGAGATGTCCACCATCATGCCCAGCCGGTTCATCTCGTAGACCACATCCTTGCCGAACTCGCTGAGGCCCTCTTTGGTGTGGGGGATGGTGGTGTCGTTGATGTCGCCGGAGCTGTCGGCCCAGCCGTTCGAGTTGTTCCAGGTGAGCGTCATGTAGCGGACGCCGAGGGCGTAGTACTGGCGGAGGAGGGCGAGGGAGTCCTCAATGGAGTGGCCGCCCTCAATGCCCATGAGGGCGGCAAACTTATGAGTCCTATGGGCATACTCGATGCCGGCGGGGGTGGTGACGAACTCGATCTCTTTGGGATGCCGGGCCGCCTGCTGCTTGACGGAGTCGATCAGTTCGAGGGTGCGGCGGGCGTAGTGGCCCTTGTAGAGAGTGGGCTCGACCCAGATGGAGAAGAACTCGGCGCCGAGGTTGCCTTTGCGGATGGAGGCCAGATTAAGGTTGCCGCCGCCGAGGGGGTCGGAGAGGTCAAAGTGTTCATCCACAAAGCGTTGCGGGGTGTCGGCGTGGGTGTCGATGACGAGGGCGGAGCGATGAACGCCTGCGGGGCTTGGGGATTTTGGAGTCATTTTGAGGGCCGGTTGAGACGGGGTTTGGGCGCACAGCAGGGCTGGGACGGCGAGGAGCAGGAGGGTGAGCGAGAGAGGGGTGCGCATAGGCTTGGCGTCAGTATAGACCGGAAAGGCGGGGATCAGAGATCAGCCACACCTGCGACGGCTTTCGTCTGAAGACAAAGCTGGTGGGGCTCGCGTTTTCCTAAAGCTCCGCCGAAGCCGGAAACCGAGGCGCGCGGCGCGACAAGGGGTGGGATTCCACAAACCCCGTTTTTCGTTCGGAGGCTCTAGCGGCGATTCGCCGCTTCAGCAGCCTGTTTTATTTCCTCGTATGCCTTAACCAGGTGCTCTTTCGCTTTAGCGGCATGGCCACCCATGTCATACTCGTTGGCCTGCTGTGCCGCGTCAACTTTGGCGATGGCCTGCTCGATGAAGCGCTGGGCGGCGAACAAATTCGGATGGCGGCGGGGGCTCACGTCCTGCCCGACCATTACGCCGGAAGCGAAAAGTCCCAGGCCCAGGACACTGCCCAACACCAGATTGCGAATTCTCATATGAAAAACCTCCACAGACAAAGTACCAGATTCAGGCGGCACCGGTGCAACAGGGTGATTTTTCTGGATGACCGTGGCAGGCCGCACGGACCAATCGGATGGAAAAGGCCAATACAGGCTGCGCTCGGGGCGATTCCGGTTTCGCTACGACGTTGCGGAGCGCGAGGTGGTTCTGCTGTATTGCGGGTTGCGGCGGGGCTCCCCGAGCGCCGGTCTCTCATACCAAAGTAATGCACTCGGACTCATGGGTTACCTTGGATTACTCAAGTTCAGGGGCATCAGGCGCGATGAGCAGAGGTAGGAACAACCAGAACCGGCTGGGGTTGCCTCGAAGTGTCGAAAGGCAGCTAGTTTCCGGTCGAAAGGAGGACTAATGATTTTCCTTCTGCTCCAACTTGCGGCAATTGCAGCAGTGGCAGTTTGCCTTTATCGTTGGAGAGCCAGTGTGCGCCGCCGGAATGCGCAGACGTGGGATTCGCTTCTGGCCCGGCTGCGGCCGGACTGGAGCGCCCGCGAGTGGAGCGATCGCTGCTCTTCGCATGAAGGGTCGAACGCCACGCCGGAAGAAAAGTGGAAGAGCGTTCAAGGCGCTTGTGGTCTGTGGGCGATGTTCGAGAACGCCCGCGTGATGCTGGAGATGGCCGACTATGCGGCCCGCAACAGCGACACGGTGGACTGCCAGCTTCTTGCCAGCCTGCGCAGCGACGCCATGCAGATCCGGGTTTGCGTTATGACAGCTCTCGGGAAGTACGCCTTCACCCAGGTCAATGAAAGCATCTGCGCGAATGCGTTCCGCGCCGCATCTGCGTATGCAGAGATGACGGCACGGATGACCGAACTCCTGCAAGTGAGTGCGGCGGGCATGGTTCCCGATTTTGTAGCCGCGACGTAGTCCAGCGTTCTCTTCAACGGAAAAGACCCCGGTCGTGGCCGGGGTCTTTTTCTGTGGGCTTTAGAGCGGAACCAGAGCAAACGTGTCCTTGCCGAGAGTCTTCTGGGTGGCTCGCCACGGCGAGCCCCTTGGCGGGCTTGCTTTTGGGGTACATCTACTCTGGTTCCGATGCAGGGGCCCAGGAAATAGTCTTTTCTATACCGGGTTTGTACTACCGGCGCGGCCTGAGCGGAGCATCCTTCACTGGTCCCGGAAACTTGCCGGTCTCAGGCACAAAAGAACTCGCGCCGTCCAACCCCCGCTTTGGCCGGAAGAGGAAGCGAAAGAAAAGAACTGAGCTGACGCGGGTAATGGCCTGCGCCAGCTCAAGTCTGTGTTGAGGGGCTGCCGGTTACTTCGCCGCAGCAGCCTTCTGCGCCGCCCACCGCTTTTTGACAGCTTCGGCGATCCGTCTCCGTCCCTCGGCAGAGAGATGTCTCTTCTTCTTTTTCGCAGGTTTCGTGGCGACGGGCGCCACCACCACTACCTTCTTGGGTCTGCCTGCTTTCTTCTTCGGCGCCGTTGCGGCGCCACTGCCCAGCAGAGCGCGCGCCTGCTGTAACTTGGCAATCTCGTGATCGATTACTGCCAGAATTTCCGATACTCCCATGTATTCCTCCCTGATTGATGCCGGCAACTGGTCCAACCTCTGGGAGGCTAAGTCACAACACAGCGCAGGGTCAGCCACTTGCTCTATGAATACCATACGCAAATGTTGGTTCTTTGACAAACAACAATTTACGGCTGCTGCTCAAAGGTGAAACCGTCCTTCAGTGGACGATGAGACCAAACCCAGCTTCCCGGCCGCAATGGGAACCGGCACATGGCGTTCACAGCCTTCCCCCGCCCTGCGGAGAGATCGGCCCGCATCCGGAATGAGCTGTTCCGGATATCCTGGTTCTCAGGCTGGCTTTGAAGGCCGAAGACGCCCAAACTCCGATGGGTGGCCACCAAACTACGGAGCGACCGCAAATGGGTCAGAGCGTGGCGCACGACCGGGTCATTGGCCTTGGAAGCAATGCAAAGAAGATCGCGAGCGGAGGCAAATGGGGGTATATTGGTTCGCAGCCGAGGCGCAAAACGGAAATCCCTATTCATGGGATCAAGCCTCCCATTCAGACCTCCTCCATCTGCGTAGATAAGAAGCAGCCTCGTTGAGTGGGGCCTTTCCTTCGTGCGCGCCGGCCAATGGCATACGTGATTGCAGTCACTTTGAACGGCGCTCGAAGGACATACGATGGCATTGCAGGCTGGATCACGGCCGGCATTTGAGCGGGGAAGGAATTTGTATGAATCTCGGGTTTATCGAGAACAAGACATACGACGAGATTTCAGTTGGCGACACAGCCAGGACGGAGCACGTTTTAACCATGGAAGACGCGATGGCATGGGCCTCGATTTCCGGATTCAGCTCCGTTCTGGACTCCGATGAACTCACCGGTCGCGCCGTGAGCAGCATGCTTCCGACAGGACCAAACATGTGGTGCGCCTCGCTCATCTCCGGTCTCTTCGCCACGAATCTACCCGGGCCTGGATGCTCACTTACGAACGTGTCGCTCGCATTCCATAATCTCATCCGCGTCGGAGAACGCATTTTCGTCAGTGTCGAGGTTACGGCCAAGGAGGATTCTACAAAGAGGATTACATTCGATTGCAAGGCAAGCAATAGCGCCGGCGCGTCCATTTTTTCGGGCACTGCACAGCTCATCGCGCCTTTGGAAAAGCTCCGCTTGTCTACGCTTCCGGTACCCCAACTCATTGTGAACAATCCGTATCGTCACTACCTTGACTTGATCGCACGCGCGAGCGCCATGCCGGCTGTGAAAACCGCGATCGTCTGGCCGTGCGACGAACTATCTCTCGGAGGCGCCATCCAGGCATCCAAAGAGGGGTTGATTGTTCCGGTTCTTGTGGGTTGCGAAAAGAAGATGCGCGCCTTGGCGAGCACTTTGCAACTCGACTTGGGAGGCATTCAGATCGTTGACATCGACGATCGCTGCGCGGCTGCCGTGCGGGCCGTAGAGATGGCTCGCAAGAGCGAGGTCCAAATGCTCATGAAGGGTTCTCTTCAGACTGAAGAACTCATGAGCGCTGTCGTGTCGCGCGAAGGAGGGATGCGCACCGGGAGGCGCATCAGCCACGTATTTGCTTTGGATGTGCCTTCCTATCACAAGACTCTCTTCGTAACCGATGCGGCCATGAACTTCCAGCCTGACCTGGAGACCAAGATCGACATTCTGCAGAATGCCATCGACATGATGCTCACGCTTGAGGTCGTGAACCCCAAGGTGGCCATACTGTCGGCGGTGGAGTCAGTCAACCCAGGCATTCCATCGACGCTTGATGCCGCCGCCTTGTGCAAAATGGTTGATCGCGGACAGATTACCGGCGCCATCGTCGATGGCCCTCTGGCATTCGATAATGCCATTTCAAGCGACGCCGCGCGGATCAAAAACATCAAATCGCCGGTCGCGGGAGACCCGGATCTTCTGCTGGTCCCCAATCTGGAAGCCGGAAATATTCTCTTTAAGGAGCTTCAGTACCTGGCCGGAGCGGTAGCGGCAGGAGTTGTGGTGGGAGCTAAAGTCCCGGTGGTCCTGACGGGCCGCGCCGACGGAGAACTGGCTCGAACGGCGAGTTGCGCCCTGGGCGTGCTGCTGGCGAAGCCGGCGCCCGACCTGGGGTGAGCTCACGGTTTCATATCAGACGGCCTCGCGAACTGAGGCCGGCAACCGATGATTCGTGCGCGGACCTTGATGTCGAGCAGAACGATCCTTTCTGCCTCGATAGTTGGCGGGAGTTTTACCGCACCCATTAAGGCCAGAGCTGCTGCAACCAAAGCGACGCCCGCTGCTGCCAGCCTGAAGAACCGATTCTCACTTTCCAGTCCCATAATGCGGTTCGTCGAGCGTTCGATCTCAGTTGCCGCGTTGCCTCTCCAACACCACTGAATCGGAGCCGAAAAAGGGAATTCCGGCTGAAGAAGCGCGCCTCGGGACAAAGAATCGAATCGGGCCACAGCCGTGCCGATGCTCAGAGAGATTCTTTTGTGAATTGCACAACAAATGCGGCATAGGGGCTTTACAGCCGCTCTTCAGTTGCGTTAGCGTGATGTGGTAGCTCCCTTGCAATGAAACGGGAATGCCAGAGAGTAGACAATTAACCTCTCTGGCCTCGCGGTTCCTTGTAAACTAATCTGTCGTGGCATCGCGATCGATTCGACGCATCCAGGACAGCGAGTGAGTGTGATCCTATGGCGACTGTTTCTTCTCCCACGCGCGGCCTCAACAAGCTCTATCCCGATGCGCGCACGGCGCTGGACGGCGTGGTTCACGACGGCATGCTGCTGGCCGTCGGCGGATTCGGCCTGTGCGGCATTCCGGAAGCGCTGATCCAGGCGCTGCGCGAGACCGGCGTGCGCAACCTGACCGTGGCCAGCAACAACGCGGGCGTGGACGGCTGGGGCCTCGGCGTGCTGCTCGAATCGCGGCAGATCAAAAAAATGATCTCCAGCTATGTGGGCGAAAACGCCGAGTTCGAGCGCCAGTTCCTTACCGGCGAGCTGGAAGTGGAGTTTAGCCCGCAGGGCACGCTGGCCGAGCGCATGCGCGCCGGCGGCGCCGGCATTCCCGGCTTCTACACGCGCACCGGCGTGGGCACCATGATCGCCGAGGGCAAGGAGCTCAAGGACTTCGACGGCGTGACTTACGTCCTGGAGCGCGGCATCGTGGCTGACGTGGCGCTGGTCAAGGCCTGGAAGGCCGACGAGTACGGCAACCTCGTCTACCGGCGCACCGCGCGCAACTTCAACCCCGTCGCCGCCACCTGCGGCAAAGTCACCATCGCGGAAGCGGAGATTATCGTCAAGCCCGGCGAGCTCGACCCGGACGAAATTCACACGCCCGGCATCTTCGTCCACCGCCTGGTCCACAATCCGCATCCGGAAAAACGCATCGAGCGGAGAACCGTTCGCGAAGGCTGAGCACCGAAACCCGGCGTCTTTTTTTGAGTCACCACCGCCTCGATCGCCAGCAACGAGGCTAAGAGCTAGAAGCTAGCAACTAGGAGCTGTTTCCCATGCCCTGGACCCGTCAGCAAATGGCCGCCCGCGCCGCCCGTGAGTTAAAGGACGGTTACTACGTCAATCTCGGCATCGGCATTCCCACCCTCGTGGGCAACTACATTCCCGAGGGCGTTACCGTCGCCCTGGAATCGGAAAACGGACTGCTCGGCATGGGCCCGTTCCCGCTCGACTCCGAAGTCGACGCCGACCTCATCAACGCCGGCAAGGAGACCGTAACCGTCATTCCCGGCGCCTCCATCTTCTCCAGCGCCGACTCCTTCGCCATGATCCGCGGCGGCCACGTCGATGTCGCCATTCTCGGCGCCATGGAAGTCTCCGAGCACGGCGACCTGGCCAACTGGATGATTCCGGGCAAGCGCGTGAAGGGCATGGGCGGCGCCATGGACCTGGTCAACGGCGTGCACCGGGTGATCGTCATCATGGAGCACACCGGGCCCGGAGGCAGCTTCAAACTGCTGCCCGAGTGCAAGCTGCCGCTTACCGGCAAGGGTGTCGTCCATCGCATCGTCACCGATCTCTGCGTCCTCGACATCACGCCCTCCGGCTTCGAGTGTGTCGAGCTCGCCGACGACGTCACGCGCGAGATGGTCGAGCAGCGCACCGGCGCGCCCGTGCGCTTCCGGTGATTCGGAAATAAATCAAAACTCTATCGTCCCGGGCAAGTAGGCGCGGTCCGCCAGCGTGGGCTACGCTGGCGCGCGTCATTGGGAAGGGCTAGCTTCTTGGCCGTTAGCTATTAGCTTCTAGCTTGGCGGCGCCGAAATCGGCCTTGGAGTCAGCCCATTGCAGCCCGAACACGCAGGACCAGCTAACAGCTAAAAGCTAATAGCTGCTTTCTCACCACACCCGGCATGGCTTGGGGCTCACCATTGCCGCCGTCTTGCTGCAACTGAAGCTCTTCCCAAACTCCGGCAAGTCCGTCAGCACCGTGTTGGTCCGGTACTCGTCCGGCGCATGGGGATCGCTCTGCGCTTGCGTTCGCAACTGTTCGGGCCGCGTCTGCGTGCACCACTGCTGCGCATACGCGATCCAGAAGCGCTGGTCCGGCGTATAGCCGCCGGTCTTCGCATTCATGTCCAGGTGCGCGGTTTCGGCCTTGTCGAGCCACGCCAGCCAGGCCAGCCACAGCCCGCCCAGATCGGCCAGGTTCTCGCCCAGCGTCAGCCTGCCGTTCAGGTGAACGCCCGGCACGGCCTCGATGGCGTCATACTGCTTCACCAAGCACTCGGCGCGGTCGTTGAACTTCCGCTCATCGTCCGCGGTCCACCAATCCTTCAGGTTGCCGTCCTTGTCGAACTGCCGTCCCTGGTCGTCGAAGCCGTGCGTCAACTCGTGGCCGATGGTCGAACCCATGTCGCCGTAGTTGGCCGCGTCGTCCTCTCTGCCGCTGAAAAACGGCGGCTGCAAATAGCCGGCAGGGAAGTTCACGTTGTTCATCTGCGGATCGTAGTAAGCGTTCACCGTGGGCGGCGTCATGATCCACTCGCCCTTGTCCACCGGCTTGCCGATCTTGGCCAGGTCGCGCGCAAACTCGAACTGGCGGGCGCGCATCTCGTTGCCCAGATTGTCTCCGCGCACAATTTCGAGCTTCGAGTAGTCGCGCCACTTGTCCGGATAGCCGATCTTGTTCATCACGGAGTGCAGCTTCTCTCTGGCCTTCACCTTGGTCTCGGCGCTCATCCAGTCCAGCGCTTGGATGTCCTTGTCCATGGCCTGCTCGATGGCCAAGGTCATCTCCAGCGTGCGCTGCTTCTCGGCCGGCGGAAAATACCTGGCCACGTACACCTGGCCCAGCGCTTCGCCCAGCTCCAGATCCACGCGACTGGTGCAGCGCTTCCAGCGCTCCTGCTGCTTTTCCGCACCGTTCAGAATGTGCGAGTAAAAGTTCCAGGTCTCGTGGTCGAAGCTCTGTGGCAAACTAGTGCCGGCGTAGGCGTGGAGGAGTTGCCAGCGCAGATAGGTCTTGATCCGCTTGATCGGGGTATCGGCCAGCAACGCGTTGAACTCGGCGAAAAACTTCGGTTCGTTATCGTTCACCTTGCCGGAGGCGGGGGCGCGCGCGGCGGCAACATAGTCGCCCAATGAAAAATGTGTCAGGGTTTTTGAGAAGGCGGCTACATCCGCCGGGTGATTCAGATTCCGCGGATCACGCAGCTCGGTAATGGTCAGCGAGGCCTTGGCCAGCCGCGTCTCAAGCGCCAGCACGGTCTTTGCATCCCTGGCCGCCTGCGCATCCCGCTCGCCCGCCAGCGTAAAGATGGTCCGCACGTGCGCCACGTATTGCCGGCGCTGCTCCACGCTCTTCGCATCGGTGCGCGTGTAGTAGTCGCGCTCCGGCAAACCCAGGCCGCCCGCGCCATAAAACGCAATCACCGCATTCGAATCGGCAAAGTCCTGGTTCGATCCGATGCCAAAAAACGCGTTCACGCCGATCGCGTGCAGATGCGCCAGCAGCGCCGGCAACTCCGCCGCCGTGTGGAGCGCGGCAATCCGGTCCAGTTCCGGCTGAAGCGGCGCCAACCCCAGCTGGTCCACGGCCGCCGTGTCCATGCAGCTCGCGTACTCGTCGCCGATCTTCTGTTCGTTGGCGGAGCGCGGGTTTTCCTTGAGGTTGCGCGTAGTAGCGGGCGCGGCCGCCTCTTCCAGAATCTGCCTCAGGTGCAAGCGGTTCAGTTCAAACAACTCGTTAAAGCGGCCATAGCGGGTCTGGTCGGCGGGCAGCGGATTGCGGTTGAACCACCCATTGCAACTGAAGCGGTAAAAATTCTCACAGGGGTCCACCGTCTTGTCGATAAGCGAGAGGTCGAAGACCCGCAGTTCTTGTGCGGCAGGCGCAGCGGTTTGGCAAAGCGCCGGAACCCTGGCCAGCGCCGCGACCAAAACAGCCGTGAGCGCGATCGAATGAGCGGAATGTGCGGCGGTCAAGCGGAACATGCCGAAACTCTACCAGATTCCCGGCCCTGCGGGCAGCAGCAATCGGCGCAAATTACAATAGAGTCGAAGCCGCAATTCCTTCCAAGGAGCAAATCAAGTGGCGCAACGCACTCTCAGCATCATCAAGCCGGACGCGGTCCGCAAAGGCTTCGCCGGGGCCATTCTCGCCGAGATTGAGAAGGCCGGCTTCCAGATCGTGGCCATCAAGAAGCAGTCCATTTCAAAGGAGCAGGCCAGGGGCTTCTATGCCGTGCATGAGGGTAAGCCGTTCTTCGGCGGGCTCTGCGATTTCATGTCCTCGGGGCCGCTGGTTCTGATGGTTCTGGAAAAGGACAACGCCATCGCCGACCTACGCAAGCTGATGGGCGCCACCAACCCCGCCAATGCCGATGAGGGGACCATTCGCAAGAAGTTTGCCGGCTCGATGTCGGAGAATGCGATTCACGGCTCAGACGGCGAGGAGACGGCGGCGTTTGAGATCGGTTATTGGTTCGCGGGGTATGAGCTGATTTAGCGATTCACAATTGTTACGTCTGAGATTTGAAGTATCCCACTCCTGCGCCAGACCGGGGTCCCCGGAGTGCGAACTTTGCGCGTTGGGGTGGAGATAAAGGTCGCATGGTAGGCGCCCAGGGGAAAGGTGGCTCGCAAACGGCGCCGCGCGCGGTTTAGCCCAGGTTTGCGGGCTCGTCCCAGGCTGATAAGACGAATTCTTTCAATGGCTTGCGAGAACGTGGCGCAATTTCCATAGCGAGCAGTTGCGCTTGGACCAGGGCATCCGGTTCGCCCTGGTAGCCGAGTGCGATGACAGCGCCGAGGACGTAACTCGCTGGAATTTTAAGGATTTGGCGTGCGGCATCCTGGTCGTAACCGGCCATGGAGTGGGTGGAGAGGCCAAGCGACGCGGCTTGTAGGGCGAGGGTAGCGGCGGCTGCGCCTAAGTCATAGAGTGCGTGGGCGTTAGGGGAGCCGTCTTGGCTGAATTTGGTGCTGGCCACGCCCAGAATCAGCACCGGCGCCGCGCCCGCCCAGCCCTGGTTGAATTCGATGAGAGTGGAGAATATTTTCTTATAAGTCAACGAGTTACGGGTGCCGACGAGGAAACGCCAGGGTTGCTCGTTATTGGAGGAGGCGGTCCAGCGAACGGCCTCGAAGAGTCTTTCGAGATCGGCGGGGGCCACTTCGCGGTTGGAAAAGGAGCGAGGGCTCCAGCGGCTGAGCACGACCGGCAATACGCCAGCGACTCCGATGGCATGCTTCAAGTTGTGGACTTCAACAGCAGACAACGTCATGGGGGAGGCTCCTTGGGGGGAATGAGCCTGACCTCTTTGATTCATGGCGCGGGGCGAAGGATTCCTGTTCCGGATGAAAAATTTGTTTGAACGGAGTTTTCCTGGGGCTGTGCATCCGGGAAACGGCGATCCCGGAAGCCGTGGCCTGGAAGGCGCCGGTTTGGTGCAGGCGGCGACCTGCAGGTTGCCGGTTTCCCGGTCACTGTGAGGCTCCGAGTTACCGGTTTTAAAGAGAGTGCCGCAGTGCTGCGATTTCCTGGCGCAATTCCGCCACAGCCGCCTCCAACCGCGCAATCCGTTCTTCCTGCCCTGAGTCCTCGCCAGCCTCGCGTCTCACAAGCGCCGACTCAGCCGCAAACGCCGCCGACTCCACTGGCCCCGAAAGCAGATGCGCATAGCGGGACTCCTTGGTCCCCGGCTGACGCGGCAAGACACCTACGAGCGGCGGTTCACGCTCCATCAGCATTTGCAGCACGGCGAGCACCTCGCCGATCTCGTCAAAGCGATGCAGCCGGTCGGTGTGCCCGCGCAACTCGCCCGGCGTCTGCGGCCCGCGCAGCAGCAGCGCGCACATCAGCGCCGTCTCCGCGCGGTTGAAGTTGAAGGCCTCGCCCAGCCAGTGCTCGTACTTGGTCACGCGCCCATCAGCCCCGCGCGCGCGCCCGGCCAGCCGCAGGTCTTCCAGGCCATGCAGAGCCTGCCGCACCGCTTCCTCGTCCAGATCCATCACCGGCTCGCGGTTCGAGCGCTGATTGCAGGCGTTGATCAGCGCATTCAGCGAAAGCGGATAGTAATCCGGCGTGGTCACTTCTTTTTCAACCAGCGCACCCAGAACGCGGGCCTGGGCGGGAGTGAGGAATATGGGGTCTGCAGTCGTCATATCGTACGATCTCCCACTGGCAGTAGCTCGATGATCTTACGCAGTTTCCTCCGGCGCAGTCACGCGGTCACGAGTCAGCAGGAAGTACACCAGCGGCGTGACCACCAAACTGAGCACCATGGAAATACCCAGCCCGCCGATCACCGCGATGGCCAGCGGTTGCAGCATCTGAGAACCCGCGCCCAGGGCAAAGGCCAGCGGCAGCATTCCGCATACCGCGGCAATGGCGGTCATGACAATGGGCCGCAGCCGCCGTTGCGCCGCGTGCAGCATAGCTTCTCGTGGGCTGGCGCCCTCGGCGCGGAATTTCTCGTCGGCGTCGAGCAGCAGAATGCCATTCTTGGCCACGATGCCGATGACCATGATGAGGCCCATGAACGAGGCCACATTAAAGGTGGTTCCGGTAACCAGTAGCGCCAGGATTACGCCGGAGATGGAGAGTACCGAAGAGCTAAGAATGGCGATGGGCGCGGGAAAGTTGCGGAACTCGGCCAGCAGCACGCCAAAGACCAGCGCCAAAGCCAGCAGCAGGACGCGCAGCAGGTCGCGAAACGATTTTTGCTGCTCCTCGTAGGTGCCGCCGTACTCGACCCGCACCGAGGCGGGCAGATGCAGGCCTTCAACGGTCTGGCGGACCCTGGCCATTGCGCTGCCCAGGTCCGACCCTTCCAGGCGGCCGGTAACCACCACCAGCCGTTGCAGGTTCTCGCGCCGAATCTCATTCTGCGGCGGCAACTGCTCAACCGATGCCAGCGAGCCCAGGGTTGCCGTGTGACCCGAGCTGCTGTTGAAGACCGTGTTCTGGATAGTTTCGAGCGATGCCCGGTTCTCGTCGCCCAGGCGCACGCGAATCGTATACGGGCGGCCGTTCGAGATCAGCGGATCGGTCGTGGTCACACCATCCAGAATCGCGGTGGCGTCTTCGGTGACCTCAGTCGGAGTGAAGCTCAGCCGGGCCGCAACGACGGGATTGATCTGGAAGTTGGTTGCCGGCCCGCTGATGGTGTTCTCGATGCCGTTCTGCACATCGACCACGCCCGCGATCTTGCCGATGGCGTCGCCCACCCTGGGACCCAGTTGTTCCAGGAGCGCCGGGTCGTTCGAGAAGATCTTGATCTGGATCGGCTCCGGCGCATTGGACAAATCGCCGATCATGTCCTGAAGTACCTGGGTAAACTCGATGTCCAGCTCGGGTTCGGTGGCTTTAACCTGCGCACGCACATCGGCGATTACGTCGTCAATGGCGCGGCTGCGTTTAGCTTTGAGCTTCACGGTAAAGTCACCGGTGTTGGCCTCAGTCACAGCGGCCAGCCCCATCTGCAATCCGGTGCGACGTGAAGTACTCTCCACCTCGGGAGTTTCGCGCAGGATGCGCTCCACATGATCCAGAACCCGGTTGGTCTCGCTGAGCGCACTTCCCGGCGGCATGAAGTAGTCCAGAATGAAGCCGCCCTCGTCCATCCCCGGCAACAGGTCGGAACCCAGCGCCTTGTAGCCCGCCCAGGTGGCCACCACCAGCAGCAGGCAGGTTCCACCCAGCAGGAGCGGATTAGCCAGAGACCAGTCCAGGAGCCGGCGGTGAATCCGGATCAATCCGCCCATCAGCCGCCCGGCCTTGTGTTCGCGCCGCTCCTCCGCACTGCTCCGCTCGCCCAGCAACACCAGGCTCAGCCCCGGGGTCCAGGTAAGCGCCAACACCAGCGACGTGAGCAGCGCCGCGGTCATGGTGATGGCCAGTGCCCGGAAGAAGCTGCCGGTGACGCCGGCGACCGAGACCAGCGGCAGAAAGACGACCACCGGGGTGATGGTGGAACCGATCAGCGGCGTGGTGATTTCATGCAATGCCTTGCGCACCGCATCGGCGCGGCGCTCGCCGGCATCGCGGTGCAGCACAATGTTCTCCACCACCACGATGGCGTCGTCGATCACCAGGCCGATGGCCGCGGCCAGGCCGCCCAGCGTCATCAGGTTAAAGCTCTGCCCGATCATCCACAGCACCGGCACGGTAATCGCTACGGTGACCGGAATGACCAAGCCGGCGATGAGAGAGGAGGTCCAGTCGCGCAAAAACAGAAACAGAACGATGCACGCCAGAACCAGTCCGATGGCGATGGCATCGCGCACGCTAGCGATGCTGTCGCGCACGATCTTCGACTGATCGTAAAAAGGCTCCAGATGCACGCCCGGCGGTAGCTTGTGCTTGAGTTCCGCCACCTGCGCGGTCACCGCGTCGGCGACGGCAACCGTATTGCTGGAGGGCTGGCGGGCGATGTTCAGCAGCACCGCCTTCTTCCCGTTGGCGGTCACGTTGGTGTAGACCGGCATGGTCCCCTGCTCGACCGTGGCCACGTCGGCCACATGCACCGGCGCGCCCGCCGCCGTGGTCTTCACCACCAGTTGCCGCAATCCGTCGGCATCGTGAACCTGCGCGCCCACCAGTCCCAGGATCAACTGGTGGTTGGCCTCGTAGAGGCCAGGCGAGTCCACGATGTTCGAAGCCTGAATCGCGTTCACGAGATCGAGGATGGTGACGCCCGAAGCCTGGAGCAGGGCCAGGTTCGGAACCACATGAAACTCCGGCACCTGGCCGCCCTGCACGGTGACAGTGCTCACGCCGGAAACGCGGTTCAACGGCGGCTTCAGGTCGTAGGTGGCAATCTCCCACAGCCGCGTCTGCGGCACCGTATCCGACGTAAGGCTGTAGCCGAGAATCGGAAAAGTCGCAAAAGTAAGCCGGTTGGTTGTAATCCTGGCAGTGGCCGGCAATGTCTGTTCAACCTTGCCCAGCGCCGCATCCACCAGTTGCAGCGAGAGGATCATATCCTGGTTCCAGTCGAAGAAGAGGCTTATCTCGGCCGAGCCGCGGCTGGTGGTGGAGCGCACGGTCTGCAAGCCCGGCACTGAGTTCACCGCGTCTTCGATGGGCTTGGTGATGGTCACCTGCATCTGTTCCACCGGCATCACGCCGTTGTCCACGCCGATGACCACGCGGGGAAAGTTCGTCGCCGGGAAGACCGAGATCGGCACCTGAAAAGCGAAGTAAATGCCGGCCAGGGTGAGAATTGCCACAAAGAAGAAGATGGTGCGCGTGGAGCGGATCAGCCAGAAGGGCTTCTGGCGCGTCATCGCGCCTTCTTCCGTGCCGGGGTTTCCGTCGTGCATCAGTCGTTTCCCCCGCCCTTGCCGGCTGCCGGCTTCGGCTCGTCATCCGTTGCCGGTCCGACTTTGACCTTTGCGCCGTCATCCAGCCCGTAGGCTCCGCCGGTAATCACCAGGTCGCTTGGCACAAGGCCCCCGGTGATCTGCACGTCTTCGGCGTCCTGCAAACCGAGGGTGACCGGCTTGCGATGCGCCGCTCCGTCCGCGCCCACCACCATCACGGATTTGCTTCCATCCTGCGCGGTCAGGATCGACTTGGCGGGTACCTTCCATACCTGTGCATCGGTTCTGCCCGTGATGGAGACCTTCACCGGCGTCCCCACCTTCAGCTTTCCGGCCTTGTTGTCGATCCGGAGCCAGACCTCGACGGTGGTGCTACCCGGATCGAGGGCGGGACTGATGAGCGACACCTTGGCTTCAACGGGCTCAGCCACGCCGGGCACCTGTACCGATGCCGGGTCGCCCAGTTTCATCCGTTGCGCCAGACTCTGCGCCAGGTGCGTCTTGGCCAGCAAGCAGGATGTATCCATCACGGTGAGCAGCGGCGCGCTGGCGGCTGCGGTTTCGCCCGCAAAGAGAGGGCGGTCGGTGACCACTCCATTGATGGGGCTGCGAATCTCCGAATAGCTGACTTGAGCCGCTGCGCCCTTGTACTTGCCCTCCGCCGAGGTCAGTTGCCCCTGTGCCGACTTCAACGCCGCCTCGCGGCTCACACTGCGCACCGACTCCAGGTGCCTGGCCGCCGCGTCGTACGCCGCTTGGGCCGCCACCAGCGCCGCCTGCGCCGTATCAAGATCGCGTCCCGAAATCGCGCCCTCGGCGAAGAGCTGCTTGCGGCTCTTCACGATGCTCAGGTTCAGGTCGAGATTGGCCTTGGCCTGCGCCACGTCCGACTCGGCCTTCAGCGTGTCTTCCGGCACCTGCGCTTTAGTCGCCGTTGCATACGCCGCCTCCGCCGCCATGTAGGAGCCCTTATTGTCCAGGGCCGCCGCGGCAAGGTCGGTGTTTTCGAGAGTAGCCAGCAGCTGGCCCTCCTTCACCCTTGAACCGCGCTGCACGTAGAACTTGCGTACCGGTGCGCTGATTTTGGGAGCGATGGCGGCCTGCGCCAACGGCGCGAGAATCGCATCGGCGGTTATGTGTTCGGCGATCGAGCCCCGTTCGGGATGCTCGGCCTGCACCGTCACCTGGGTCTCGGGAGCGGCCTCCTTCTTGCACCCCGGCAAGAGGGCCAGGGAAAGCGCCAGCGCGCCCAACAAGAGCCAGCGCGGGTTCAGCAAAGCGGATTTTCGGTATGCATTCTTGCTCATGTTCTTTCTTGTCATCGGCTCACATTGTTCCGATTAGCGTTTCAAGATCCGCGCGCGCTTGCTGGTAGCGCACTATTCCGTCCTCGTGTGCGTTCTCAGCGCCTACAAATGCGTTTTGCGCGTCCACTACCTCCAGTACCGTGGCCTCTCCGCCGGTGTAGCGCAGCTTGGTCAGGCGCAGGCTCTCAGCCGCGGTCGCGACGCTCGCATCCAGAGAAGCCAGTTGATCGCGCGCCGCCACGGCTTCGGAATACACCTCGTCCAGCCGGGCGATCAGCCGCCTCTGCGCGGCCGTCAGCGCCACCCGTGCGGCGTCGCGGCGGATTTCGCTCTGCTTCACCTTGTGCTCGGTCGAGAGCCAGTCCCACACCGGAATATCCAGGGTCACGCTGGCCGAATAGCCAAGGTTGCGCACGCGGTCCGGGCCGTTGACGGCAAATTGCGGAGCGTCGATGCCGTAGGTCACGTTCAAGTCCAGGTCAGGCAGATAGACCGCCCGCGCCGCCAGCACGTCGGCGTTCGTCACATTCAGCGCGGCCAGCGCGCTCTTCAACTCGGGATTGTTCCTGGCAGCGGCATGCTCGATCTCGGCGCGTGACGCAAGCTCCGGCACGCCGTCTGTATCCGCAAGTGTATACGGCGTGCGCGGATCGGGGAACAAGAGCACACCCAGTTCCAGCCGCGCCTTTTCTGCTGTAACTTTGGCGTCAGCCAGGTCGCGCTCCCTCTGCTGCTCGGCGAGTTGCGCCTTCACTACGTCGGCATGCGCGGCCTCGCGCGCCTGATCGCGCTCGCTTGTCAATACGGTAAAGTCAGCCGCCTCCCGGTGGGCGCGATTAGCCACCGCTAGCTTGTTGTCCGCGGCAATCGAGCCGTAAAACAGGCTCGTCACCGCCTCCACAAGGCCGCGCCGGGAAACCTCCAGCTCCGCAGCGGCCCGCGCCGCTTCGGCATCCGCACGCCGCACGCCGGCCAACTGGCGCAGTCCCAGGGTTTCGTTGATCTCAGCCTGGCTGGCATACTCCCGCACTGCGTTGTTGGCGATGAACTTGGGAGAAGGTTGCGAACCCACGCCCTGTCCTGCCTGGTTCTGCTGGCCGTTACTCTGGGTGTAGAGCGCCTGGTTGTGGTAGACCACGCCCGGCAACAGGCCCGCACGCGCTATGGAGCGGTCCAGCGCTGAGGCCCTGCTTTCGGCCGACGAAGCTGCGTACGCAGGCTCGTTGGCTTGTGCGCGCCGGATCGCCTCCTGGAGGGTGATTGGTTTGCCGGAGGTCGATGAGTCCGGATTCGCGTTCTCGCCGGGCGTCTGGGCATTGGCGAGACCGAAGACTGCCGCCACCAGCACCGGAAGCGAGAATGCGCCGAGCAGGCACCGGGAACCGCGCTGTCTTCGCTCCCGCCGAATGTCATGCCGTGTAGTCACACTTAGGAGCATACGACTGGAACCATAATTTCACATAAGGTTTGAGGAGTATATGTACCTTCAAAGCCATAGCGATTCATTGTGGGATCGCCTCGATACCGATGAATCCGTCACCGACCCCGTCGGGCCGGAATACCTGACGCCGAGGGTGCGGGAGGACTGAAGATAGCGCATCCGCAGACTGCTTGAAGAGTAGAAATGTCATCCAGAGCAGGGCCTGGCATGTATGCGCGAAACACAGTCTAAGCCGCCGCAGTTTCCCGCCGAATCGCTCCCCATCCCGGCCCGGCTCTGCGATACTGTTTTGTTATGCCTATCGCCGACCTGCAGCAAGCCGCACAGAAAATAGCCGGATTCCTCGCCACCCTCAACAAGCTGGGTGGCATGCGCCTCAAATACCGCATCACCGCCGGCGACGGCGCGCGCGACCCCCAGGGCCTCGAGGCTCGCGTGATTTACGTCGAGTTGGCCGGCCCCGACGCGCCGCTGCTGACCCAGCACAACGGCGAGCTGCTGAGGGCTCTCGAAACCATCGCCGCGCAGATGTTGCGCCTCGACCAGCGCGAGGGCGACCTGGTCAGCTTTGACGCCGCCAACTTCAAGGCCCTGCGCGCCCAGGAACTGCGTCTCCAGGCCGAAACCGCCGCCGAGAAGGTGCTCAAAACAGGCATCCCCTACGCCTTCCCACCCATGAACAGCCGCGAGCGCCGCCTCTTGCATCTCGTCTTCCGCTCCATCGAAGGCGTTGAGACGGCCAGCTCCGGCGAAGGCCAGGACCGCTTTCTGGCCGTTTACCCAGAGGGCAAGACGAACCTGCCGGTAACACCGCCCATCAAGCCGCGCGGCTTTGGTGATCGCGGACGCCCCCGGCGGTAGCGCAGATTCGTTTGAGAGGTCCCCGGTCAATTAATCGCGGCCAGGGCCATCCTGCGCCAGATGCGTGATTGGAAGTCGTCTTGCTCGCGATTGTTCCTCTGCGTGTACTTGGTGCGTGTTATCATGCATGGAATTGGATTCCACTCATTATTCTGGCGTGGCGGAAAGGATCAATGTAAGTCGATGAACCTGTGTACGAAGATTGCAAAGAACGGAGTTTCGCCGGTCTTCATATTTGGTCTTGCGATGGCACTCGCGGGCTGCAACTCAATAACGATGGCAAATCGGTCTTCAACACCGAATGACCCCGACCAGCGCGCCGATCTTCTGATAGCTAAGATGACCCAGGACGAGATGCTTCAACTGGTGCATGGCAACCTTTCTCTTACGGTCGGCGAAGGTCCGCGAAATGCGCCCGGCTGGGTTCCAGGGATACCCGGCCTTGGCATTCCTGACCTTCTCTACGCCGACGGGCCGGCTGGAGTCGGGGATCAAGTGGGAGCGGCGACAGCGCTGCCCTCGCCTCTCGCCAATGCCGCAAGCTGGGATCTAACTGAGGCCTATAAGTACGGCCAGGTTATCGGCCTGGAGGAGAGCGCCTTTGGCATCAATGTCAATCTCGGAGGCAACGTCAACCTGATCGGCCGGGAGCCGCGCGACGGGCGCACCTTTGAGACACTGGGAGAAGACCCCTATCTAGCGGGAGAGATGAACGCGCAGCACTTACTTGGCGTCCAGGATCAATATGTCATTGCGGGCGTGAAGCACTATGCGTTGAACGATCAGGAGACGGCGCGTATGCAGGCAAATGCCGTCATCGATGAACGCTCGGCGCGCGAGAGCGATCTGCTGGCATTTGAAGTGTCCCTCAAGGACTCCAACGCGCAGATGGTAATGTGCGCCTATAACCTTGTGAATGGAACGTATAACTGCCAGAACGATCATCTCCTGAACGATGTGCTGAAGGGAGACATTGGATTCGACGGTTTCGTTCTGTCCGACTGGTACGGCACGCAAAGCTCGGTGGCCTCGGCTCTGGGCGGGTTGGACCAGGAGCAGCCAGGCGGATATTTCTTCAATGGAATCTGGGCGCCTGAGAGTCTGGCGCAAGCTCTGGCCAACGGAGATATGCCGGTTTCGCGTTTAGATAACATGGTGCATCGAATTCTTCGAGGAATGTACGCGGCAGGCGTCTTCGATCATCCTGCCACGGTCAAGCCGATCAATGCTGGCGCGGACGCGGCCATCGCCCAGGAGATCGAGGAGCAAAGCGCTGTGCTGTTGAAGAACGCCGGTGCTCAACTGCCGCTGAATCCCTCTACGGGTCAGACTATCGCCGTCATCGGATCGCATGCCGACGTAGGCGTGTTATCGGGGGGCGGATCGGCGCAGGTAACTCCGGTGGGCGGCGCGGCGCTGACTCTGCCGCCAGCGTGTCCTCCTTACACTCCGCCTCCGGGCGGCATGGCCTGCACCAATTCCTTTCAGATATACGACCCATCGTCGCCGCTGGCCGCGATTCAAGCCATGGCGCCCGGCGCCACGGTTACTTTCAACGACGGAACCGACCCTGTTGCGGCAGCGGCGCTGGCGGCATCTTCGGCAGTAGCTATTGTCTTCGAGAGCGACTGGGAGAGCGAGGGCATGGACCGCGTGGACCTGGGTTTTCCCAGCGCTCAAGATGCTCTTGTAGCCGCGGTTGCGGCGGCGAATCCGCACACCGTCGTAGTGCTCGAGAATGGCGGGGCGCACGTCATGCCCTGGCTGGCAAATGTCAGCTCTGTGCTGGAGGCGTGGTATCCCGGCCAGAAGGGCGGCACAGCGATTGCCAACCTTCTGTTTGGCAGCGTCAACCCATCCGGCAAACTACCTATTACGTTTCCCGCCAGCGTAAGCCAGTTGCCGCGGCCGGTTATACCCATTCCAACCAGCACCACCGGGACTTTCGATGTCGATTACACCATTGAAGGTTTCGATGTTGGATACAAGTGGTACGAAGCACAGAATCTCCAGCCCCTGTTTGCCTTTGGGTACGGACTTTCCTATACGAGTTTTTCAATCACGAATCCACAACTCACTCCAGACTCATCGCCAGCCGATGGTTTTCAGGTGAGCTTCACCGTGAAAAATGCGGGGAGCCTGGCGGGCGCGGAGGTAGCGCAGGTCTATCTGGGATTACCGTCCGGGATCGGCGAGCCGCCGATGCGCCTGGTGGGATGGAAGAAAGTATCTCTTCAACCCGGCGCTCAACAAACGGTAACAGTGACAGTTGACGCGGCCGGCTCGTCCCATCCTTTGTCTTACTGGAACACGAGCACAAACGGCTGGGTCGTCGCGCCCGGCGATTACACCGTATTTGTCGGCAACTCATCGGACAACGTGAAACCGGCGGGGACATTCCACGTGGGTTCGTAGAAGTTGGTTCCCGTCTGCATTTTCACCGGGAAATCGCTCGCTCCAGAGCCTGCAAAACCCGCAGAGAGCCATGATTGGGGCACGACGCGGCGCCTTCGGGCTTTTCCTGTGCGCAGACGAATGCGTGCTGATGAGACGGCTCCATGCGCACTCTCCTCAGGGCATTCTCGACTTCAGCTTGATCATCTCGCCATCCACGGTGAACTTGCCGTATCCGTGGTGGTGAATGGTCTTGGGATTCTTTTGCGTTGGGTCGATCCAGGCCTTGAGGACCTCCAGAACAAAGAGATTGAACTGGTTAACGAGACGGGTGTCGATCACCCTGCATTCGAGGTTGGCGAAACACTCGGCCACCAGAGGCGGCGCTACACACCCGGCTGGCGCCTTCGTCAGGCCGAATCTCTCGAACTTATCTACATTGCGTCCCGAGCAGTTGCCGATTCCCACGACTATGGGCGCCAGTTCCAGCCTCGGAACGGCGATCACGCACTCTTTGGTTGCCCGCAACGCGGCAAAGCTGTGACCGGCATTGCTGATGACACAGGCAACTCGCGGCGGTTCAAACTCGACCATCATATGCCAGGACATCGCCATGACGTTGGCGCGGCCCTTGTTGGCGGTCGTCAGCAAAACCACCGGACCGGGTTCGAGCAACTGATAGACCTTCGACAGAGGCAGTTCCTTCATCATCTTCGCGGCTCCTGGATACGATCTGCAAGGTTTTGAACTCAACTGAAGCCGAGCACCGGATGGGGCACGCACGGCTCCTTAAGAGAAGCAATTGCCTTAGCCTTCAGATGCAAGGATAACGCCGCCGCGACGAGCCACCTGGCGGGCTTGCTTCCGGGATAGGTCTACTCTGGTTCCGTTGCAGGCCGCGCGCCTGCGCGGGAAGCGGTACTATCCTATGCAGTGAAAGGAATTCAGCGATGAACGTCCTCACACTCGATCCGCGGCGCACAGCTATCGTGGTCATCGATCTGCAGAAGGGCATCGTGGGGGTGCCGGGAACCCCTATTCCGACGCCAGTCGTCGTCGCCAACAGCGCGCGCCTGCTCAGTGAAGGGCGCCGGACCGGCGCACAGCCTGTCCTGGTTCATGTGGGCGGTTCCGTGGATGGAGCTGACCGGTTGCACACTGCATCCGACCAGCCCATGCGGGCATCCGCGCCGCCTTTGCCCGATTGGAGCGAATTCATCCCCGAGCTAGACCGCCAGCCCGGCGACATTGTGATTCTCAAGCGCCAGTGGGGCGCTTTCTACGGCACGGATCTCGACCTGCAACTGCGCCGCCGCGGGCTGACAACCATGATCCTATGCGGCATTGCCACCGAATTCGGAGTTGAAAGCACAGCGCGCGATGGCTATGAGCGCGGCTACGAACTGATCTTTGCTGCGGACGCCATGACGGGCCGCCATGCGGAAAGCCATGCTAACTCAGTGGAACGCATCTTTCCCCGCATGGGAAGAGTGCGCAGCACGGAGGAGATCGTCACGGCCTTGCAGGCATAACTGCCGAGGCAATCGACCCTGTTGCGCGAATCATTTGGCGGCGCTCAACCTCGAAGCGCAACATTTGGCTTAGATGCTCACGATAAGTTGTGACGCGGATTTTGAGCGCTGGACCGCACGGCGAGGCGCAACGTTTTCCCGCGGGCGGGCGCAGTTACGACAAGTTCGCGCAACAAGCTTCTATCGTAATCATCTTACCCAAGACTTACTTTGCCTCGGATTTAGCAGGCGGCGCCGGGGGCGAGGCGTTCCGCGTGAATTGCTGGAGCAGCCCCTCGAGGAATGCAAAGAACACATCTACCCCATATCCGACCAGGAAAGCAATGGCTAGCGGTGAGGCGGAGGCTCCTTGTGCGATATTGAACAGTCCTACGACGCCACCACCGATGCCCGCGATGAAAAAGCGGGCGGAATTGGCTTGGGAAGGCATGAACGTCCGGGCGCTCATTTGATGCTCGAAGTTGCGGAGAAGATAGGCACAGGTCCCCAGCAGCGCGTAAAGCACGGGTAGTATAACGATGGTGATTGCGCCGTACAAGAAGGACGAGACATCGAGGTCGCTCTGGGCAAAGAACCGCACCTGCTGGTAGATAGCGGTACGATCATCCGCGGCCTGGACCAGATTCGGTATACCGGCAGGAAGTTCAAAGACCTTATGCAGTTCGGCAGGTTTATTACGGATGCCGCCGCATGGGTCTCCCTCGCGCCAGGGAACAAGAGCGTTTAACTGGCGGGCGTGCGCATCGATGGACCGGATCAGGATGGCGTACTGCTGGAGTTCCAAAATCACATCATCGGAATTCACCCCTATTGGAGGAGGGACAGCCGGACCAGGGGTTGAAGAGATGGAGCAGGGCACGAATTTTGGAGGAGGGGGAGGTGCTATGGATGCCGGGGTTGCGGCTGTCTGGGACGCTGTGTTCTTTGGTGCTGCTGTCGTCGGCACTGTTGTCAGCGGTTGTGGTTGCGGTTGCGTAGGCCGGGTTTGCTTATTCAGCTTTAGAGCAAGATCGTTCGCTGTAGAGATGTCGCTTCGGATGGTGGTCGAAATGGCAGACACAAGAAAGCTGGCCACCGAGAAGGGAACAATGAGAGCGGCCAGGAAGATGGCTGACCAAAAGTAGATCCGGGCGGTGGGCCTGATTTCATCCTGGCAGGCCTTGAGGCTTGCGGCGGTAACGGGCCTGGCGAGCGCGGCGAGGCTGGTAAGCGCTGTAATCAGTTTGGCAGCCGTTCCCTCGGTCCATCCGCTACTGCTGCTGGCAGCCCTGGCCTGCAAGACGGAATCGCGCGTCGCGTCGTCGATGCTCATGCCGGATTCGGCCGCATACTTGAGCAAGCGTTCGGCATCCGTGAGGGCTTCAGCGAAATAGGCTGGAGGCTCGGCAATTACGGGGGAGGGCGCGGTTGTGTCAGGCATCTCGTGCATCGGCTCCGATCTTCAGGTTGTTTCCCGGGCTTAAGACTTTGCCAATCCAGTCACCCCTTGCCTGCTGAATCGCCGGGCGCGAAAGCCATATTACCTGTGACCGCACTCCCTGACAAGGGAAATCCGCGCGGGGTATGTAGAGGATGGTCTCCACTTTATGCGTAGGGAAGAGGAATAATCGAGGTCAGGACATGGAGATCGTTCCCCTCCCCAAGGCGCCGCAGGACGGCATGGAGCTTTTGCCTCCCGCAACCGCAGGCGGTGGCGACGTCAGAGCAAAGAACCCCGCCCAGCCGGTAAAATTCAAAGCGAAGTTCCGCGAAGAGCAGCCCCGCGGGAAACATACCTGGGAGAACGCGTGAAGACCTGGCAAAAGAGCCTCATTATTACCTTGATTACGCTGACTATCGGCGGCATCTATCTGTTTTCAGTATGGAAGCAACGCCAGAATCCCGGAGCGATCGGGCGGAACGACGCCAGCCAGACACTGAGCAAGGACGACCTGGTGGTGATGCGCGCCTTTTTCCCGGCGCATTTTGAGGACCTGCAGCGGCTGGAAGGCGCGACCGTGTGGATGAAGAACGGATACACCATGCCCTACTACCCGTATGCGGGTGGACACGTGGAGTTTGGCCGGCGGGTGGGGCTGATTCCCGTGGCGCAGCGGCTGGAGGTGAAAAAGATCGTGAAGGCAGCCGTGCCGCCGAAGGAGGACGACGGCGTTGGGCACGGCAGCCGCCAGGCCTTTGCGGTGTTCGCGCTGCCGGGGGGCACGGGCTTGTTTGCCACGCCGATTGGGAGCATGGAGGGCGATCGGGAGGCTTATTACGCCGATCTGCTGTTCTTCTACGACGACCCGCACGGCATCTACGACTACTGGCCCAAAGATGTGTGGGCGGCCATCGACGCGCACCAGGTGAAGCAGGGCATGAGCGAGTTGCAGACGCGCATGGCAATCGGCCAGAAGATGCACGCGGATGGGAACAAAGAGGGCGACCGCACGGTGACTTACGACCAGGATGGGAAGCACTGGACGATCACTTATGTGAAGGACCGGGCGACGACGATATTGACGACGGCCAGGAGCGAGTAGGCCAGGCAGTTCCGAGGGGCCTCAACTCATAGCGGCCCCAAAAAAGGAATCGGGTGGCTGCCAAGCGATAGGCTGCCACCCGGACGTCACACTTGAGTTGACCAGTACAGGAGACATTCCAAGAGTATCGGCAGTTTCGCGGCGTGTCATGACCCATTGGAGTGAATCCGGAATCCATCCAAAGGTGTAGGGGTGAAGACTGTCATCGGCCTCGATGCGATAACCTGAATGCGCACACCCCAGCGACGAAGACCTATTGCCGGGGACACCTTTGCGCTGATCCCGTGGCCCAAAATCATGCCAATTCGAAGAACGCAGCGGAAAAAACGGCCAGGCCTTTGACCAAGGCCTCCGCATTCGCCGGCGCGCGTGGGGCGTGGCGCGGCCTGGGAGCAGCCTGGTTACTGGCCGGAGCACTTTCCGGCCTGGCGCTGGAGCCTTCCACCCCGCTGGCGAACTATGGCCGGCAGACGTGGGTGATGGAGAACGGGCTGCCGCAGAATACAGTGCAGGCGCTGGTCCAGACGCGGGATGGGTTTGTGTGGCTGGGGACCGAGGTGGGGCTGGTGCGGTTCGACGGCAACGGGTTTACGGTATTTGACAGCAATTCGAGCCCCGCGCTGCCGGGCAACGATATTCGCTGCCTGCTGGAGACCCGCGACGGGGCGCTGTGGATTGGGACCAGCGAGGGACTGGCGCGGTGGAAGGATGGGACGGTTACAGCGTTCACGACGAAGGACGGGCTGCCGGGAAACGGGATTCTGGCGGTTGTGGAGAATGGGGATGGCGCGTTGTGGACGAGCACAGATGGGGGATGGGCGCGGCTGGTAGGAGACCGGTTTGTGGTGGGCGCGGATAAGTCTCTTAGCGAGTCTGAATTGAATCCGTTTGCGGCCTCACTGGCGGATGGGCGGAAAGCGTTTGGCAATAAAACTAATGTAGAGATTGAGCCGGGGAACAGGGCGTCCATATTGACCGTAGGCAAAGAACTTCCGGGGAGCCGCATTCAGGTTGTTTTTGTTGATCGCGAGGGGAGTTTGTGGATCGGGACGAATGGGGGCCTGGCGCGCTTCGCTGAGGGCAAGCTGGAAAAGCTGCCTGTTACGGATCCGCTGGCTTCCGCGTCAGTGCTGGCGTTGATGGAGGACCGCGAGGGCAATGTATGGGTGGGGACGGAGACGGGCGGGCTGCACATCCTGCGCGATCAGCGCTTCCGCACCATCGGGGCGCGAGAAGGACTGACTTCCGATGCAACGACCACTGTAGTCGAGGACAGTGTAGGCACGCTGTGGGTGGGAACCAGTGGGGGCGGGCTGAATGCCCTCGACCGGAGCGGGGCCGGGTTGGGTGCGGGTCCAGGCGCGGGTAAGGTGCGAAGTTACTCGGTTCGGAACGGCCTCGCGAGCGACGTGATTCTTTCGCTGGCCGCGGCTCCGAACGGCGACCTGTGGGTAGGCACGCCGGATGGGCTGAACCGGATTCGCAAGGGCAGGATCGATGCGTTCACTTCCGCCGACGGGTTGCCCGACGATTTCATCCGGTCACTGCTGGCAGACAGCGACGGGTCGCTGTGGATCGGCACGCGGCGCGGTCTGACGCACTGGACGGGCGGGGTTCCAGGCGCGCGCATGGAGACCTTTACGCAGGCCAGCGGGCTGGGCAGCGATCTGGTGGGCGCGATGACGCGGGACCCGGCCGGGGATTTGTGGGTGGCGACGCTGGCGGGGCTGTCGCGATTGCACGGAGGCAGGTTTGCCAACTACACGACTGCGAATGGGCTGTCGAGCAACGTGGTCACGGCGCTGTTGGCGCGACGCGATGGGACGCTGCTGATCGGCACGCAGGACCATGGGTGGAACCTGTGGAATGGGCGGAGTTTCACGGCCGCGATGGGCAAGAGCTTTGGGGGGCTGGAGCAGAGGACCATTCACGCCATTCTGGACGAAGAGGGCCCGGGGGGGGGCGGGCATTTGTGGTTTGCTACGGGCAATGGGATTGCCCGCTGCGACTGCAACGAGATGAGCTCGACGAGCCAAGGGGCCGATTGCTCGCATTGGATGGAGTTTGGCGCGGCGGATGGGCTGCGCAGCCGCGAGACGGCGACCAATAGCCACCCTTCGGCGTGGCGCTCTCACGACGGACACCTGTGGTTTGCTACGCCCAAGGGGCTGGTGGAAGTGGACCCGGCGCATTTTCCGGTGAACGCGATTCCGCCGCCGGTCGCGCTGGAGCGCTTTGCCGTGGACGACGTGCCACTGCGTGGGGCAGCCCCTTGGACGAGAGTTGAGGCCGGACATGTGCACTTTGAGTTCGACTACGCGGGGCTGAGCTTTGTTGCGCCGCAGAAGGTGCGCTACCGCTTTATGCTGGAGGGCTTCGACCGGGACTGGACCGAGGCTGGGTCGCGGCGCAGCGCCTACTACACGAATATTCCGCCGGGGCGGTACACGTTCCGGGTGCAGGCGGCGAACAACGACGGGCTTTGGAATACAACCGGTGCGGCGCTCACCTTCGAGTTGCGGCCGCACTTTTACCAGACGGCGTGGTTTTATGCGCTGCTGTTGGCGGCGCTGGCGGGGATGGTGCTGCTGTTGCTGCGGCTGCGGCTGCGGCGGGCGGAAAGCGAGTTCCGCGCCGTGCTGGGCGAGCGCAACCGCATTGCGCGCGAGATTCACGACACGCTGGCGCAGGGCTACGTGGGCATCTCAGTGCAGTTGGAGGTGCTGGCGGAGTTGCTGCGCATGAAGAAGACAAAGGCCGCGGCGAAGCATCTGGACTTGACGCGCCAGCAGGTGCGCGAAGGGTTGGCCGAGGCGCGGCAGTCGATCTGGGCGCTACGGCCGCAGGACTCGGGCGAGACGACGCTGCCAGTGAGGCTGCGGCAGATGGTGGAGAGTGAAGGCGGCCACGGGCTGGAGGCCAGGTTCAGCATCTTCGGCGCGTATCGGGCGCTGCCGGCGAAAACGGAACTCGAAATTCTGCGCGTGGCGCAGGAGGCCATCCATAATGTGAAGAAGCACGCAGGGGCGAAGAACCTGTTTGTGCAGTTGGAGTACGGGGCGGACGAGATCGCGGTGGAAGTGCGGGATGACGGGCGCGGGTTTGCTTCGGGCGAAGAGCAGGAGTCTCCGCTGGGACACTATGGACTGACCGGAATGAGAGAGCGCGCGGCGGCCATTGGCGGGGTACTTGAGGTAACGAGTGATCCGGGCGCGGGAACGACGGTGCGGCTGCGAGCGGCGGCGTCCAGAGAGACACGAGAGCAGATGGGAGAGCAACGGTGATAAAGGAATCGATTCGCGTGCTGGTAGTGGAAGACCACCACGTGGTGCGCCAGGGGCTGGTTGCGTTGCTGAACGTGGTGGACGGCCTGGAAGTGGTGGGCGAGGCCGCGGACGGCGTAGAGGCGATCGCGCAGTTCCGCAAGCACCAGCCGGACATCACGCTGATCGACCTGAGGCTTCCGCGCATGAGCGGGGTGGACGTGATCCAGCGCATCCGCATGGAGACCCCGCTCGCGCGCCTGATTGTGCTGACCACCTACGACGGCGACGAGGATATCTATCGCGCGCTACAGGCAGGCGCGAGGGCCTATCTGCTGAAGGGCATGACTTCAGAAGAGTTGATTGCGACGATTCGCGCGGTTCATGCGGGGAAGTCACACATTCCGGCAGCGATTGCCGAGAAGTTGGCCGAGCGCATGGGCACCGAGGAACTGACGCCGCGCGAGTTCGACGTGCTGGAGCAGATTGTGCATGGCAAGAGCAACAAGGAAATCGGGGCTGTGCTGGAAATTTCAGAAGCTACGGTGAAGACGCACATCAACAGTTTGCTGGGAAAGCTGGGCGTGACCGACCGGACGCAGGCGGCCACGGCTGCGATCCAGCGCGGAATTGTTCCGCTCGAATCTTTGAGAAAGCCGAAATCATGAAGAAAAAGCCGATGAAAAAAGCAATTCTTTGCGGAGTGTTTTTGGCGTTGATCGCTGGGCCGGCGCAGGCGCAACGGACGGCGTGGCGGCAGGCCACCGACGCGGAGTTGGCGTCGCTGCTGCCGGCCCGGGCGCCGGTGGAAAAGGAACACATTGAAACCGAAATGCGGACAGCTTCCGGCATTGTGAACAGCAAAGGGCACTTCATTGCCGGGGTGGTGCTGATTACGGCCGGGTATTCGGCCAACGGCAAGTATTCGCACTATCTGCTGGTGCAGGTTCCGGTGCGGATCGGCAGGATTGCGCTGAAGCCGGGGGAGTATGTTTTTGGATACACGCACACGACGAGCGACGTCCTGAGGGTGCATGTCCACGAGGCCGCAACCGGCGCGCTGGTGGGCACCACGGACGCGCATTGGATTGCAGGATCGAGCCGCGTGGAGAGCCTGCACATCTGGCCGCCGGGGGACAAGGCGCTGATTCAGATTGGGCGGTTCGGGATTCCGTACGAGCTGGGGGAAGAATAGGGAGGCATACCCTGCCCCGTCGAGCGCCGGGCATACACTGGGTCCGCAGCCCATACCGGGCAGAACGGAGCGCCAGCCTAATGATGATGAAACAGCAAGTCCCCTCGCCAGCGCGGCTCTATAACGCCGCAACGCGCGCCATAGCTTCCACGCTTGGCGTTCTCGTCGGCATCGGCTCCATCGACCATGGACTGCTCGAATGCCTGCAAGGATTCCGCCCGACCCCAGGCCTGATTGTGAATGCCCTCGGCTCCGGTTATCGCTGGACCGCGTGGACACAGGGCGGTGAGGGTGCGTTCACGCTGGTCCCCAACTTTCTTGTTACCGGCATTCTGGCCACGCTGTTGGGCTTGCTGATGATCCTTTGGTCACTCCGTTACATTCAGACGCCGTACGGCCCGGCTGTCTTTCTTTTGCTCGGCGTTGCTTCATTCTTGACTGGCGGCGGCGTCGCGCAGGTCGTCCTGTTCACGCTTACATGGGGGGTGGCCACTCGCATCCGGGCGTCGCTTGCATCCTGGCGCTGGCTCATTCCTGCATCAGTGCGTCCAGCCCTCGGTTGCCTATGGCCGTGGACCCTGGGAGCGGCCACCGTCCTCTTTCTTTCCGCGCTTGAGATCGCGATTTTCGGCTATGTCCCCGGCGTGACCGAACAGACGCGGCTCCTCCACATCTGTTGGTCGATTCTCGCATTCGCGCTCGCGCTCTACCTGCTCGCCATCCTCTCCGGCTTTGCGCGTGACATTGAGACTCGCGATCGGACGGAGCGGGGCTGAGCGGCATCAATGCTCGATGGCAATGAATAGCCTTGCCATGATGGCGAAGGCGACCACGGCGAATACCGATGCGATGCGGTGCACAGCGAGCCAGGCCGCGCTCTCCAACTTCGGCATGGTCAGCACGGAGCCTGACCAGAACAACGCGACAATTGATACCGCCAGGACGGCAATCGTGGCGAAGAAAGCGGTCCTGGATTCAATCTGCCGCGCCGGATGGTAGACCACGATTGCCGTGTAGATGACCCAGGCAAGAGCCAGGAGCTTGTGGAGGAGGCCCGATAAGGCCGGGTTCCCCGCGTTGCCCCGCCAGAAGCCTGTTGCCAGCGTCGCCAGAAACAGCAATCCGATCACGATGAACTTCTGCGTGATGGCCATTGGGGCGCCTCCATGTCCTGTGGAACTTCCATCAGTCTACTCATCTCATATGAAGAATCTGTGAACCCCCGTTCATGTCCGTAAACAGAACGGATGGGGATGAAGATTCGAATCGAAGCAGCTTTCCTATTTACTGGCTGCAAGCACCTTGGCCGGCCCGCTTGGATTGACCTGCGCGTTCAGATAATCGGTGAGGTCATCGACGTCCTGCTTTGTGCCGACCATGGGAGGCATGAAGCGGCGGTAGGGCGAGTCGGGCTTGTTCTCGTGGAGCATGACGATGAAGTTGCCGATGTTGGCGCGGTCGCGGCCGGCAAGGAGTTGGGCGAGCGGCCGATAGCCGTTGAGGGTGTGGCAGGAGCCGCACTCGCCGCGGAAGATGGCTTCGCCGCGAGAGTAATTGGAGGCCGCGGCGGCCAAGCCGTTTCCGGAGCCGTTCCAGACCCAGTTGGAGTGGGCGAGATAGCCTTCCCGATTGATGCGGGCGACGTAGGGGACGCGGACGCCGTTCGAGTACATCCAGCGGCCGATGACGTAGGGCTTGCGCAGCATCTCGCGGGAGTACTCTCCGGCGCCGGTGGCGATGAGCGCCAACAGCAGCACGGACAGCGCGTGGGATAGGTTGAAGTCGCGGGGGCTGCGATAGGCCAGATAGTAGGCGACGCCGACAATGGTGGCCGAGGTGACGATGATGACCAGGGCCATGCGGGTGACAGTGGAGAAAGTGCCGGCGTTGATGGTGTCGATGCCCAGGGTAAGCAAGGCCTGCTGCGACGCGGGGACCATCATGTAATACCAGATCATGAGGAAGGGCATGGCGACGAAGGAAGGCACGAGCCACTTGACGCTCCACTGGACGAGCGAGGTCTTGAGGGCCGGCTGGCGGTCGCCGTCGATGCGGCTGGCGCTGATGAGCGCCCAGACGCCGGCCAGGGAGGCGCAGACGCAGGTGCGCAGGAAGAGGCTGGGCCAGTAGGTGGGATTGAAGAGGGCATACCAGAATTTGCCGGCTTCGTGGCCCGTTCCGGCGACGGCAAGCCAGGCATCTCCCGGCGTGAGCATGAAGGAGAGAATGCCGTTGATGATGGCCAGGGTGAAGAACGAGGCCCCGGCATAGACCCAGCCCACGGTCAGGTGCAGCTGCTGGTCGATGCGGTTCCAGGTGTAGTAGTAGACCGCGGCGGTGCTCAGTTCGACGACGAAGAAGACCCACTCGATGGCCCAGCCGAAGACGAAGTTGTGGATGAGCGTGCTGGTGGCCTCAGGATGGGTGAGGCCGATGGCGAACCAGATGCCGACACCGGAGATGGTGCCGAAGACGCCGGTGAGGATGAGGAAAAACTTCGAGTAGCCGACCAGTTGCGCGAGCCATGCGGCGCGGGTCTCGGGGTCGGTCATGCGCAGGGCCTTGCGCTCGGCCATGGGCAGATAAAGGCCACCGCCCACGGCAAATTGCGAGATCATGACGTGGAAGATGGCGATGATGCCAATCACCCAGCCGGAGCCGAGATAGGGAATGTTCCAGAATGGATAGTTCATCTTTGTCCTTCCTTACCGGATCGTCCAATAGCCGATGACGGTGGTGGCCAGCAGGGCGAAGACCGCCAGCAGGCCGAAGTAATGCGCGGCGCGGGCGCGCTGACCGGATTCCTTCCTGATGTCATAGAAGGGAATCAGAATCCACAGCACGATGCCGAGGGTGAACAGCAGAATGCCCGCAATCTCGCCGGCTTCGCCGGGAAGCACGCTGCCCAGCAGCTTGAGCATCTCAAAGGGACTCATGAAGTACCACTCGGGGTGAATGCCGGCAGGAGCGGGCGCCAGCGCGTCAAACTGCCTGCCCAGGGACCAGGGAAAGACTGAGGCCAGCAGCGCGAGAATATTGAGCGAAATGAGCCACATGGCCAGATCCTTGCGCAGGAAGTTGGGCATGAAGGGAATGCTCTTGCGCTCCTGTGGCGGCTTGGCTTCCTCACTGGGCGGCACGGCGTTGCCGTGGCGCTGGACGAGCCAAAGGTGAAAGCCGAGGAGGGGAAGAAAGATTGCCGGCAGCACCACCACGTGCAGGGCAAAGAAGCGCTGCACCGTGAACTCGCTCACATCCGGTCCGCCGCGCAGCATGTTGGCGATGGCGGGACCGACAAAGGGAATCACCGCGGGAATCTGCAGGCCGACTTTGGTGGCGAAGTAGCTCAATTCATCCATGGGTAGCAGGTAGCCGGAAAAGCCGAAGACTGATGCCAGTCCGAGCAGCGCCATGCCGCTGAGCCAGCCGAACTCGCGCGGCTTGCGGTAGGCCTTCATGAAGTAGACCGAGAACATGTGCACCAGAATGGAGAAGATCATGAGGTTGGCGGACCAGGCGTGGGCCGAGCGGATGAGCCAGCCGAAGTGCATGACGAAGGTGATCTGGCGGACCGACTCGTAGGCTTCTGCGCCGGGGCGGTAGTAGACCAGCAGCAGCACGCCGGTGAAGCACTGGACCAGGAAAAGGAAGAGCGAAATGCCGCCCCAGTAGTACCAGAAGGATTGGGCGTGGACAGGGACGGTCTTGTGGCGCGCGAAGGCGGCCAACTCGGACAAGCCCAGCCGCTCATCGGTCCAGTTGTAAAGCGAGTTGGTTTGGGTTTTTGTGGTCATGCAGCGAATCCTCGAAGACAGTGGACGAGTGAAAAAGTGAAGAAGTGAATGAGTGAACAAGTGAGCCGGGTCAGGCGCGGGAAACTTCCACGCCGGCTTGGTTGACGGCCACTTTGAAAAGGGTGAGCGGCCTGGGTGGCGGGCCGCTGACGTTGGCGCCGGTGTAGGCGTTATAGACGCCGCCGTGGCAGGCGCAGTGGATGCGGTCGGCCTGGGGCTCATATTGCACCGTGCAGCCCAGGTGCGTGCAGACGGCGGTCATGGAGATCCAGCGGCCGTCTTCATGGTGGATCAGCAGGGCCGGAGCGGCGCCGAACTTGAACATGAGCACCGAGCCGGCAGGCAGCTTTTGCGCGTCCTTGAGCGTGACCTCAGTGACGGCGGTGGCTTCCATCGCCATCTCCTCGGGCGAGGCCAGGTAGCGGTAGACGGGATAGGCGAGGGCGGCGGCGTAGCAGAGGCCCGCCGCGCCGGCCGCGGCCAGAAAGAAGCGGCGGGTGGTGATTTCGCCGGGTTCCAAAGGTTCCTGGGCAACGGGTTCGAGATGCGTCCCTTCGGGTAGGTGAATATGTCCGCCTGTAACAATCGGATCGCTCATCATCAAGCCGCCTCCATCACTTTCCTTGCGCGCGCCACTACGGACACTAGCCAGCCGATCACACCCAAGCCTGCTACGAAAAGGACCAGGAAGAGGCCCACGACGGACCAGTTGGTCACGACGGCGCGATCCCAGACGTTATAGCCCTTGCTGAGCAGGGTGAGGTCGCGGACGCCGTCGCGGTAGACGGTAAAGGCGATCTCAGTAAGGACAGCGAGCAGAACGGCGGCCCAGGCCAGCCATGCGGAGGAGAGTTTGGCGAAGCCGGCAATTGCGCCCAGCAGAATGGCGACCGCGACCAGCGCCAGCCAGCCGTATCCGGCGAAACCGAAATACTTATAGAATTCATAGCCTGCCGGAGGCGTCACCAGCAGCGACTTGACTACAGCCGGCTGCACACTGGCCGCCCACAAACCGGCGGTCAAATAAACGAGGCCGAATACCGCGGCTACCTTGCCTCCGAGGCCGGCGACGAAGCGCTTCTCGTCAGCGGTAAAGGTGCTGCGGCCGGCAAGATAGACCATCCAGAGCCCGGCGATGAACAGCCCGCCGGCCATCATCAGCAACCAGCGCGGGGTGAGCGTGGGGTCGCCGGTGGGCAGATACGCGCCCATGGCGGAGGCGGAGTACATCTCCCGCCAAACCTCGGGGCGCAGCATCAGGGTCATATTGGTGGAGAGCAGGCGGGCGATGGAGCCGGCGAGCAGCCATGCGATGAGGCCGACCCACCAGGCGGACTTGCCCGCTTCAAGCCTGCCGCTGAACTGGTAGAGCAGCCAGTAGGCAAGCATGAGGATGCCGATGATCGAGATCCAATAGAGCCCGATGAGGACGCTGCTGGTGTAGAGCGCGCGGCCGTAAAGGACCTGGGCAAAGAGCAGCGGCGGCACGGCCAGGTTGATCACGAAGGTCATGACCACGGTGAGCCGGCGGGCCAAGGCGCGTGCCGCGACCATAGAGAAGGGCGAGCCGCGAAAGAGGCTGAGCAGGACGGCAAGCAGCAACCCGCCGAGGAGCATCTCCACGGCGACGAAATGCAGCGCCAGGGTCACAATATGGAGCAGCTTGAGCAGCCAAATCGGGGCCGGCAAGGGAATGGGGTCTACAGCGGGAAAGAGAGGCATAGCGCTCCTGAAAGCCTGGAGGTGACTCCGAGTCTAGCCATGGCCTGAAATGGCGGGATGTGACGGGACTCACGTTTGTGAGGAGATTGTGAGGCGGTAAAAAGCGGCCATCCCAAGAGGGAATCCGGCGCGAAGCTTCGCTCCACCTTTCGGTCGATACTGCCCCTCATCCGGCCCCCTATACTGACTGGCATGTTTGAGGCACTGCGCGCGACCACTTTCCTGGGAGTGCTGGCGGCGGGAGTTCCCTGCTTTCTTTCCGCACAAGCCACAGGTCCCGGCGCTCTTCCCCCAGGGCAACAAAGCGAAAAGCCCGCCGAGGGCGCACAGCCGGCCGCCACTGGCGACCAGGAGACCGGCTCGCCACGCCCGGCGCAACTCGACGAGCAGCACCGGCCCATCACCGAGGGCGGCTTCGTGAAAAGCGGACCGATCGTCTTTATCGACGACTCGGAAAAAGCCGGCCTGACGCACTGGACCCACAAGATGGGCACGCCCGCCAAGAATTACATCGTCGAGACCAAAGGCTCGGGGGTGGGACTGATCGACTACGACAACAGCGGCTGGCTCTCTATCTACGTGGTGAACGGCTCGACGGTGGACGCGCTGACGGGCAAGGAGACGCCGCCCCACGCGGCCCTGTTCCGCAACAACCACGACGGAACGTTTACCGATGTGGCGGCCAAGGCGGGGGTGACCAACGACCGCTGGGGAACGGGCGTGGCCATCGCCGACTATGACAACGACGGCTGGCCGGATATTTTTGTGTCCAATGTGGGAAAGAACCGGCTGTACCACAACAATCACGACGGAACGTTTACCGACGTGGCGGAGAAGGCCGGGGTGCAATTGGGCAACTGGTCGAGCGGGGCCACTTGGGGCGACTACGACGGCGATGGGCGGCTGGACCTGTTTGTAGCGGGCTATCTGCACTGGGATTGGAACAACCTTCCCAAGAGCAAGGAGGGCGGGGCGACCAATGCGTTTTGCACCTTCCGGGGCGAGGAAGTGGCATGTGGGCCGAGGGGGCTGATCGGCGAGCCGGACCATCTCTTCCACAACAATGGCGACGGAACGTTTACCGATGTGAGCGAGAAAGCCGGCGTGGCGGACAAGGCGGGCTACTACGGGCTGGGCGCATTGTTTGTAGACATCAACAACCACGGCAAGGTGGATCTGCTGGTGGGCAACGACTCGACGCCCAACTATCTCTACCTGAACAAGGGCGACGGCACGTTTGAGGATGTGAGCTACGCCTCGGGCTACGCGCTGAACGAGGCTGGGCGCGAGACGGCGTCCATGGGCATCGCGGTGGGCGACTACCAGAACAACGGCCAACTGGCCATCTTCAACACCACCTTTTCCGACGACTACAAGCCCTTCTACCGCAACGAGGGCGACGCCAACTTTACCGACATCAGCTACCAGTTGGGGATTGCCGAGATTTCGGTTCCCTTCCTTAGCTGGGGCGACGCGTTCCTTGATTATGACAACGACGGCTGGAAAGACCTGCTTATGTCCGACGGCCACGTGTATCCGCAGGCGGACAAGTATAACTGGGGGACAAGCTGGGCGCAGCGGCCCATGCTGTTCCACAACATCGATGGCAAGCGGTTTGAGGTTGTGCCGGCGGTGGAGGGTTCGGGTCTGGCGGTAGTGATTGCCGGGCGCGGCATGGCCGTGGGCGACCTGTTCAACGACGGCAAGCTGGACGCGGTGATCAACGTCATGGACGGCCACCCGGTGCTGCTGAGGAACGTTTCGCCGGACAAGAACCATTGGCTGGAGCTGAAGCTGGTGGGCGCGGCCCCAACTGCAACGAGCAAAGGGAGTCCGCGCGACGCGGTGGGCGCGACGGTATATGTGACCGCCAATGGAATGAAGCAACGCGGCGACGTGCTGAGCGGCGGGAGTTATCTTTCGAGTAACGACCCGAGGCCGCATTTTGGGCTGGGACAAGCCACGACGGTGGACGCGATCGAGGTGCACTGGCCGAGTGGCAAGGTGGAGAAGTTTACCGTGCCGGGGGTGGACCAGATCGTTACGCTGACCGAGGGCAAGGGGAAATAAGCGTCTTGTGATACGCAAAGAGGGCCGTGGAGGCATTTGCTTCCACGGCCCTTTTGTTCCGCCTGCATCCGTCGGTTAGAAGGTGATGCGTCCGGAGAGTTCCAGGCTGCGCGGGCCGGCGCCCTCGGCGGTCTGCAGCGCGGTGATGGAGCCAAAGCCGCTGGAGTCGACCTGCATATTGGGCGGTTCGTAGTTGCGGTGGTTGAAGACGTTGGCCGCTTCGACGCCGATCTGAAACCTGGACTTCTGATAAAGCGCAAAGTTCTTCATCAGCGACAGGGAGAAGTTGGCCGTGCCGGGACCGACGACACCGCCCACGGGCGCATTGCCGAAGCGGCCGATGCCGATGCCGCTGGCGGTCTGAAGGTTGAGGTATGGAAATGCAGCCGGATTCAGCCACTGCGCGGTGGTGCGTCGCGGCGCATAGAGGCTGACGTTCCGCAACTGGTCGGGACGGGTTTGGCCGACGGTCGTAAGAATGTTGGTATTGGCCGGATCGATCGTCTGCTCGAAGGGGGTGAGGAACGGTCCGCTCTGCAGGATGGCGATGCCGGCCAGTTGCCAGTCGCCCGCGACGCTGTTTACCAGGGAGCCGTGGTTCAGCCACTTCTGGCCGTGGCCAAAGGGCAGGTCGTAGAGGTAAGTGGCAAGGAAGCGGTGGCGGCGATCGTAAATCACGTTGCCGTAGTCCATGCCGGGATGAAAGCGGTCGGTCAGGAAGCTGCCGCCGGCGACGGCAAAGGCGGTGGGCGTGGCTCCGCCGGCGTTGGAGAGGTCGCGCGTGAAGGTGTAGCTGGCGTCGAAGGTGAGCCCCTTGCCGCTATGGCGGGAGACCTCGGCCGTAGCGCTGTTGTAATTGCTTTCAGCGGCATTCATGACGCTCTGGATCACGGCCCAGTAGGGATAGGGACGGTTGCCGCTGGCCTGGGCATAGCCGATGGAATTGGCCGGCACCTGGTTGAGGTCCTCCATGGCTTCAAGGTCCCGGCCATGGCTGCCGGAGTAAGAGAGGCGCATGCCGACGCTGTGGCCCAGATCCTGCTCCAGAGTCAGGTTCCACTGCTGGACTGAGGGATCTTTGTAGTGGACGGGAAAGGCGTAGTCGAAGTTGGCGGTTCCGGTGGAGCTGCCGGCAAGGGTGTTGAAGGGATTGGCGAAGGAAAGCAGGGGCGTGACTCCATCGCTTTCAAAGGCCTGATTGTAAGTGGCCAGATAGCTGGCATGGACGGCCCAGCCGGAGACCAGCGAAAAGCCGAGCGGTGTTTCAATGAAGCGTCCCCAGCCGCCGCGCACGACCGTCTTGTCATTGCTGTAAGGCCGCCAGGCAAAGCCCAGCCGCGGACCCCAGTCGGTCTTGTCGGTGTAACGCAAGGACTCCGGAATCCCGGCCTCCGCGGCGGTCATGATCAGCGTGGGATAGATGGCATTGGCAAAGCCGGTGGACTCGAAGGACAGGGCCTGGGCGTTGGGCACCACGACCGCGCCTTGAACCGTCGACGCGCCATCGGCGCCTATGCCAGTCCAGCCGGGCTGGAAGACAGCGGTGTTGGAGTGAGTATCCCGGATAGGCGGGTGCAACTCGTAGCGCAGGCCCAGGTTCAGGGTGAGATGGGAGGTTATCTTCCAGTCGTCCTGAGCAAAGAACGCGTAGGCGTAGCCGAGCCCGTCCATCGTGGGATTGTTCGTCGAACTGACCTCGGTGTAATCAGGATAGCCAAGCAGGAATGCAGTGTAAGGGTCGCCGATGGTTCCGCCCACGGCCGACGAGCCGTTGAAGACATACCAGCCGGAACGATAGTTGCCGTAGACATTGTCGTCGTGGTCGCTGAGGCGCTTGAAGTCCGCGCCGAATTTGAAGGAGTGGTTGCCGCGGGTCCAGGTCAGGTTGTCCAGCGCCTGAACGATCTGCCCGCGCTGCATGCCGGGGTTGCCTGCGCCGGTGGACATGAATCCGTTGCCGATAAGCACCTGCGGGGCCTCAGACCAACTGGTGTCCGGTTGGGGCACGCTGAGACCGGACTGGGCGAGCAGGGAGTTAGTGGAGTAACTCTGCGTCTCCGAGGTGTGCTGGGCGTTGAAACCGCCGCGGAACTCGTTCATCAGCCGCGGCGTGAAGACGTAGTTGTGCGCGAAGGTCACGCCCTCGTCGATCTCGGGCGTGTTGTACGCGCCTTGCAGCGGGCTGCCGGCCTCAGCGCAATAGGAGTAAGTACAGGTGGCAGAGGGCGCGGTGGTGACCTGGCGGTTCTTGTAGGAAAAGCGCGCGAAGACGGACTGCTTTGAGGAGATGGCCTGGTCCAGCCGCACGTCGCCCTGATTGCTGGAGATGGGAGAGGGGAAATTGATCTGATAGTTGTTGGCGTAGGAGCCGGGTACGCCGTAGTTGGGCGTGGGCATGAGGTATTGGAGCAGGTTGGCGGAGATGGGGCTGACCGGCACAATCGCATTGGTCAGCGTGGAAGTCAGCGGAGTTCCATCGGGGTTATAGACGGTGTATCCATTGGGACACTGGGTGGCCGGATCGGGCTCGCAATAGGATTGGTCGAGGTAAGAACCGATGTTCCCGTTGCGCATATCCGTGGAAGGCACGCTGAGCACTATGGGCGTCTCACGCGGCAGACGCAACCCTTCAAAGCTCACAAAGAAGAACGTCTTGTCGCGGCCGTTGTAGAGATGCGGAAAGCTCAGCGGACCGCCCAAGGTGCCGCCAAAGTCGTTCATGATGATTTTCGGCTTGGAGAGCGCGAAGGTATTGTTCGAGTTCAGGACCGTGTTCTCGTGGTTCTCGAAGAGCCCGCCATGAAAGTGATTGGTTCCGGCCTTGGAGACGGTGGTGATGTCGGCCACGCCGCTGAACTCGGCGTTGTTATTGGACTCGCTGACGCGAATCTCTTCAACGGAGTTGAAGGAGGGGAACATCTCGTTGACGGGTCCGGAGTACTCGACGCCCACGCTGGAGATGCCGTCGATGGTGACGCTGAGCAGGGCCGCCGTGGTGCCCATGACTGCCAGGTTTCCGCCATCGTCGGTCTGCACGCCGGTTTCGGTGGTGAGCGTGGAGATGGGACTGGTGGAACCGGAGGATCGTGAGTAGATGGCCACCGGCAACTCGACCAGCTCGTCGCCGATCTTGGTCACGGCCAGGTTGGAAACATCGGTGGTGATCACGGGCGCGGGGTCGTCGAACACAATGACGGTCTGCGTCTCGGAGCCCGGCTTCAGGGTTGCATCCAGGCGCCGCGTCTCGCGAGCCTTGAGCACGATCTCGGAAAGCGATTCCTTTTGAAATGCCGGCGCCGTAAAGGTGAGGGCATATTTGCCCACTTCGATGTTCTTGAAGGCGTAATTCCCGCTGGTGTCGGTCGCCAGGGTACGCGTAGCGGTGGTGCCGGAATTGACCAGCGTCACCTGCGCGCCTTGAATCAGCGCCCCGCTGCTATCGCGCACCGTGCCTATGATGGAGCCGAAGGTGGATTGCGCCGGCAGCCGGCCGGCAGCCAGCACAAGCAAGCAACACGCCAGAAGAAGCCGCGCGGCGACCGAGCGGTGAAAGCAGACAAGGGAAGGAAAACCGCGCATGAGCGCACCTTTCACAAAAGATTCACGGTAGAGACGATGTTTCTTCGCTTTTGAATTGTTTTTCTTTACAAATGTATAGCCTGTTGGGAGGTATGAGGGCGTATTTTTCACAGAATTCTTTGCGCCGGCTGGAAGCGACCCCCAAGGGGCCGGTTATACGGGTTTTAGCCTCAATTTTTGACGAGATGCGGGTGATAGTCCGCCGGTCTACAGACGGAAAAGAGACCGGCTCCTGACCAGAACACACTTCCCCGACCGATTTCGCGGTCCGGCTTGACGGGCTGGCATGGGTTTTCTGCTGCTCGGGCCTTTCTCCTGCCTGGCCGGCGCCAGGAGCCTGGGCTTTGGCGGCAAGCGCGGCAGCGCCACGGTAGCCGGCATGATTGGCGAGGCGGGTTGCCTGGCCAGCTGGCTTTCCGGCGACACGGTGGCCCGCATCACGGTTGCGTCCGGCTGGAAGAATGCGTTCCTTTCGCTGGCCGGCGTGGCTCTTTTCACCGCGCTGGTGCTGGTGATTCATCGACGCATGCCCAATCCGGCCGCGGTGGAGGCTCAAGTTTGCAAAATCCGGCTGGGAGTGTTTCAATCTGATTATTGAAACAGGGGTGCTCCACGAAGTGGGGCTGAGAAATACCCTCGAACCCGATCCGGATAATACCGGCGTGGGAAGTTTCCCAGGGCCTTGCGGTCCTTCTTCCTCGAATCGCAGCGTGAGTTCTCTTGTTTCATGGAGTTCAAAAACAAGGGGAGCCCATGCTCGAAGCCGCCGCCGCCGCCACGGCGCGCATCCCATCTCAATCATTCCCGAGCGGCAGGTTCGCCGCCGACAGCGGGTTGTTGCTGGCAAGCCTAGCCATGGCCAAGCGAGCGTCTGGCGTGGGCCGCCGTTCACTGCGTATAAGGTTTGTACATTCCCAGGTCTCTAAATCGAGATTTGGGGCACCCAGCTCTCTGGTGAAAGCGCTGATGCTGCTCTGCTGCGTGGGCGCTCCGCTTTGCGCATTTCCGCAGAGCCCGGCGACCCCGCCTGCGAGTCCCGCTCCGTCTTCCGATGCGCCGAAACCCGCCGCGTCTGCGCAGGTGCCGCGCGTTACGACGACGGTCGTGGTCCACGGCGAAGTGAAGGACGATTACCTTCCCGAGGCCGTCACGGTGGGCACTCTGGACGGCGCAACGCTGAAGGAGACGCCGCTGTCGGCGACGGTGGTGACCCGCGACTTGCTGACCGACCAGGTTTCGCGGCTGCTCTCGGACGTAGTGAAGAACGACGCGTCCATCGGCGAGGATTACGCGCCGGTGGGCTACTACGGCGACTACCAGATTCGCGGCTTCGCGATCGACCTGGCCACGGGACTCCAGATCAACGGCATGACCATCGCCGGCGAACAGGATGTGCCGCTGGAAAACAAGGAGCGGGTCGAGCTGCTCAAGGGCATTGCCGGCGTGGAGAGCGGCGTGGCCTCGGCCGGCGGGCTGATCGACTACGTGACCAAGCGGCCGGCCACGTTGGAAGCCGTGGACCTGGCCACCGATCATCGCGGAACCGCTTATGGGGCCGTCGATCTGGGCCGGCAATTCGGCAGCCGGAAGCAGGTGGGCGCGCGGGTGAATCTGGCCGGCGAAAAAATCGAGAGCTACGTGAACGACGCCAACGGCTGGCGCGGGGTGGGCGCGGGCGCGGCCGACTGGAAACTGAGTCCCAAGGCGATTCTGAAAGGCGACTTCGAGTACCAGCACAAGGTGGAACGCTCGGTCTGCGGCTACCAACTGCTGGGCGGAACGACCTTGCCCGATCTGGATCAGGTTCACCCTTCGACGATGCTGGGCGAGCAATCATGGGCCAAGCCGAACACCTTCGACACATTCAACACCGGGGCGCGGCTGGACTACGATCTGCCGGGCGGGTGGCGAGCCTTCGCCGCAGCCAGCTACAGCCATTCGCTGATCGACGACAACGTGGTTTATGCGTACGGGTGCTCCTATGAAGCGGAGTGCCAGGCGAGTGGCGGCACAGCGCCCAATTACTTCTTCGCTCCCAGCGGCGGCTACGACATCTACGACTATCGCGACCCCGGCGAGCTGCGCATCGACGCGCAAGCCGAGGCTCTGGCCACCGGCCACATCAAGACTGGGGCAATCAGCCACGACATAGCGGGCGGCGGCGAACTTTTCGTGCGCAGCGTTCAGCAGCCCGGCGCGCCACCCAACACTGCGCCTGGCTGGGTGCAGGATGGCGCCGTGTACAGCTACATCGGCTCCGAAAATATCTATCAGTCGATTACGCCGTTTCCGGGCGCGACATACGTCGGCGTGCGAGAGCAAGCTGGCCCGCGCGCTCTCTGGGAAGACAGTCACCAATCGGCCGCAGTGGTGCAGGACCGGATACATATCCCTGGCCGCATTCAACTGTTCGCCGGGGGACGGGAAGACTCCCTGCGCAACAACAACTACTCCCTCACCGCCACCAGCCCCGGCACCTTGCCGACCATCACGGACAAGCTCATCTGGCTGCCGCAATACGCAGTCACATTCAACCCGGCAAGCAATTTAACGTTCTATGGAAATTACGGAGTACTGCTTTCGCTGGGGCCGCAAGGGCCGTGGTGGGTGGATAACGCGAATGAGTTTCTGGGACCATTCTTCACCCGGCAGGCTGAGATCGGCGCCAAGTTTGAGCCAGGCCAGCGCATCCTGCTGACGACCGCGCTCTTCCATATGCGCGCGCCCTTCTTTTATCCCAAGGTGATCCAGGCTCCCGACAGTTTTTGCACGGCAAGCGAATTCAATGCGCCCGGCGATCTGTGCTTTGAATCCGAAGGACGCGAGACCCACGACGGCATGGAGGTGAACGCGGAGGGCAAGGCGACGCGTTGGATGCAACTGAACGCTTCAGCGGCGGCGATACGCGCGCTTTCCGACGAGACGGGCACGCCGGCCTTCGACGGCAAGCAGGTGCTCAACGTGCCGCATCTGCGCACGGCTGTGTTTGCCGATCTAGCCCTGCCCCACGCCCACGGCCTGTACCTGATGCCGGGCTGGAGCTACACAGGCCGCAAGGAGGCCACTCGCGACGACGCGGTAAGCGTGCCCGGCTACAATCTCTTCAACCTAGGCGCGCGCTACACGCCGGGAGGCGAGCAGGGGCGCGTAACTTTTCGTCTCTATGCCGACAACATTACCGACAAACGCTACTGGAAAGACACGGGCGCCAGCTACGGCGACACATTCATCCACCTGGGCGCGCCCACAACGGTGCGGCTATCGGCCCATTACACTTTTTAGGTTTGCCGGTGCGGGTGAAGGATGATTTCGCGATGAGTTCAACGGCAAAAGCGCACGGCATGGATGGCACGCTGGTGGAACCAGACTGGCCTCCGCTCACCCTCGCCGAGGTGCGCCCGTTGTTGAGCCAGTTTCCCGGATGCGGCGAGCCGATTGAAATATTGTCCGTAAGCCCGCGGCCGTTTTCGGCGGCCAGCGTAGTGGCTACGCGGGGCGGGCGAGTCTTCATCAAGCGCCATCACTGGACCGTGCGCGATGCGGAGGGATTGCTTGAGGAACATCGCTTTCTTGCGCATCTGCTCGGAGCAGGAGCGCCGGCGCCAAGGGTCTTTGCGGCGGTTTCAGGCGAGACGGCAATCGAGACAGGCGAGTGGAGTTACGAGGTGCACGAAGCGCCCGAGGACGTGGACCTTTATGAAGATGCGATCTCCTGGACGCCGTTCCGTTGCGTGGCGCACGCGCACTCCGCGGGCCAGGCGCTGGCGCGGCTTCATCGCGCGTCGGATGGATTTGCCGCGCCGCGCCGCAAACCGCGCCCGCTGGTAGCCAGCTTCACCATCTTTGCCGCGCAGGATCCTGGCGCAGAGATGAACCGCTATCTGGCCGCGCGGCCGGCGTTGACTGGGGATGCGGCTGTGCGCAGCCGATGCGATGAGGCGCTTGAATTGCTGGCTCCGTTTCATGCTGAGCTTCTGCCGCTCAAGCCCGCACTGCAGGAGTTGTGGACGCACAACGATCTGCACGCTTCGAATCTGTTGTGGAGCGATGCCGGACCCGCTGCGCGGGCTACGGCAATCATCGATTTCGGGCTGGCCGACCGCACCAATGCGGTGCATGACCTGGCCCACGCAATCGAGCGCAACATTGTTGAGTGGCTGGTGCTCGTGGAGGACCCGGCTCATCCTGAAAATGTGCCCGTGCATCTCGACCATCTGCACGCATTGCTTGCCGGATATGACTCGGTGCGTCCGCTCTCCAAGGAAGAGGCCGCGGCGCTTGCGCCGATGACTGCGTTGTGCCACGCGGAGTTTGCGTTGTCTGAGACGGACTATTTTCTGGGCGTGCTGCACTCGGATGAGAAGGCGCAGATGGCCTGCGAAGGCTGGCTGGTGGGGCACGCGCGCTGGTTCCGCGGCGCGGACGGCAAGAAGCTGCTGGATGCAATTGGCCGTTGGAGCGCGGCCCGCAAGCACCAACCAGAGGAAGCATCAGCCCAGGGAGTTGGCCGCCGATGAGTTGGATTGCAACTTACATTGCGGCAAACTGGCTGGAGATTGCTGGAACCGTCACCACGGTGCTGGGCATCTGGCTCACCACGCGCCGCTGGCTCATCTGCTGGCCGGTTGTGCTGGCCGCGGATGTGCTCTACCTCATCGTCTTCTACCGCACACGGTTGTTCTCCGACGCGCTGCTACAGGTCTTCTTCGTGGCCTTCACGCTTTACGGCTGGTGGCACTGGTGGCGCGGCGTGCGCGAAGAGGGCGAGGTGCGCGTGGTTCCGCTGAGCGTGCGGGGATGGCTTGCGGGACTGGCGGCGGGAGCGGCGGGAGCGGTACTGCTGGGGTGGTTGATGGTGCGCGTGGGCGCGGCGCTGCCCCATCTGGATGCCGCGCTGACCAGCTACAGCCTGGTGGCCAGCTGGTGGCAGGCGCGCAAACACACGGCCAATTGGTGGCTGTGGATTGCGGTGGACGTAGTCTACATCGGCGAGTATCTCTACAAGGACCTGAGGCCTACGGCCGCGCTCTACGCGGGACTTGTGGCGCTGGCTGCGCTGGGGCTGCGGGATTGGCGGCGTGCGGCGGCGACTCAGACCGCGGCTTGCACCACGTTGCGAAGCGGCTCGCCGTCGATGTAGCGGCGCAGTTCGCCGGCAGCAACTCGCAGAGAGTTGGGTGCAAACTGCGGGCTCGATCCGCCTACGTGGGGCGTGAGCAGCAGATTCGGACAACTCCACAGCGGGTGCCCGTCCGGCAGCGGCTCGGGATCGGTCACGTCGAGGGCGGCGCGAATCTTTCCGGTTTGAAGCGCGTCAACCAATGCGTTTGTATCCACGATGGGTCCCCGCGCGGCATTCACCAGCAGCGCGCCCTGCGGCATCAAAGCAAGCTGCCGCGGGCCAATCAGCCCGCGCGTCTCCGCGGTGAAAGGCAGGATCAGCACCACGATCCCGGCTCGCGGCAGGAGGCTGTCCAGGTCGCCGACGGCATGAACGGAGGGTTCGGTGCGCGCGCTGCGGGCCACGCGCAGCATGTGGACATCGAACGGCGCAAGCATGCGCTCGATCTCCTTGCCGATGGCGCCATAGCCCACCAGGAGCACGGTCTTGCCGGTCAACTCCTCCAACATAACGGGGGGATAAATCGGACGCGTGTCCCCGGTGATGGCGGCGTAGCGCGCACTGGCCTCGAAGCGGAGCTTCCATCGGGCGGCGCGCTGGACATCGAGATAAAACGGGAAGTACTTGAGCATGGCCAGAATGGAGGCCACGGTCCACTCCGCCGTAGAGATGTTGTGCGCGCCGTGGGCATTGCAGATGGTCACGCGCGGCCCGACCACACCGGGAATCCACTCCGTGCCGGCCAGCAGCGCAAGCACCAGTCGCACCCCGCGCAGATGCGGCCAGGTCTTGATGGCCCGCTTGGGGTAAGGGTCGGGAATCCAGACGTCGATGTCTACGTCATGGTCCAATGAATCGGGCAGCGGAATGAGTTCGACTCCCTGGGGAAAGTCGCTGAACAATTCCGCGGCCAACGTTGCCGGGTATCCGACTCGCAGCATGGGTTTGACCTGCCCGACCGGTGCGGGCGCCTCGATCTTATGCTACACGGGCGACTTCATTCCACTCCCACGGGGAGACTGATAGCCTTGATTGAGCTTGCCGGGACAAGCGTGAGATTGGTCACGGCAGGAACGGGCGGGTCAGGCGATCCTGTAATCAGGAGACTTTGCGATTGCATCCATGCGCCTGAAGGCAAACAAGACGTGGTCCCAGCAACTGCTTGATCTGAAGCTGCGCCTGGAACCTAAGAATCGCCCTGGTTTCTTTTCCTGGGAACGGCAGCGGCTGCTGATTCACGCGGCAAAAACCGCACTGGCCGCGGCTCTGTGCTGGTGGCTGGCGCTGCGCTTCGGTTTGCACGACGGCTACTGGGGCGCGATCAGCGCCATCATCGTGATGCAATCCAACATGGGCGCCACCGTTACCGCCTCGCGCGACCGGCTTCTGGGCACGCTGATCGGCGCTCTGTTTGGATTTTCGTTTTCGCTCTTCGGCGTGCTTCCATGGAACTACATTTTCGCTGTGCTCGCGGCGGTCATCGTCTGCGGCTTGCTGGGGCTGCGCAGCAGCTCGCGGCTGGCCGGAGTCACCATCACCATTATCATGCTGGTGCAGAAAGCTGGTTCGCGCTGGGACCTGGCGCTGGACCGCGTGAGCGAAGTGGTGCTGGGCATCGTGGTGGCTCTCGCCGTGACCACGCTGGTGCTGCCTGACCGCGCCCGGCTGCGGCTGCGCGACGGACTGGCGCAGGAGTTCCTGGTGCTGGGGGCCTTCTTCGAGGCGATTTTGCAGGGTTTTCGCGGTACGCCTGCTGAGAATCTGCCGGGGCTGCGCGAGGATGCGCTGGCCATGCTGCGCGGCAACAACCAACTGCTGGAGGCTGCGCGCAATGAGCCCTCGGGAGGCCCAGGCTGGCGCGAGGGCCTGGCAACGCTCTCGCAGTTTGGCCGCTCGCTCTTCGACGCCCTGGTGGCGCTGGAGTTCTCAGTGAAAGACACCAACGAGTTTGGCTACGCGCAGCAACTGGAGCCGGCCCTTGGACAACTGACCGCTGACATTCGCACCGGATTCCACCATGTGGCCGGCTGCATTCACGCATGGCGCTTCCATGTGCAGCCACAGATGAGTCTTGAGGAGGACATCGCCCAACTGGAAGCCCGCATGACCGCGGTGCGGCCCACGGGCATCGGGTTTTCTCAGGCTGAGATTCTGCGCGCTTATGCCGTGCAGCTTCATCTCAAACAGATTGCGCGGCTGCTGAGGGCTTCGCGGGTTGAGACCAGCCGCGCCATCGGTGAGGCCGAAGAATAGCGCATCAGACCGCGAGCAGCTCCGTGTAGACAGCCATGCCCACCACAGCATCGGCGCCCAGCGCATCCAGCGCATCCACTTCCTGCTGGCTGCGAATGCCGCCGGCCACGATGAGCTGCCTTTGCGTGAGCTTGCGCAGCCGCGCCGCCGTCTCTATGGGAAAGCCCTGCATCAGCCCTTCGCCATCCACGTGCGTGTAGAGGAACGCGGCGGCATAGCTTTCAAGTTGCGGAATAGCGTCGTCGGGCGTAAGCGCGACCTGCGCCTTCCAGCCCTTGACGGCGATGCGGCCATTCTTGGTGTCGATGCCGGCAACGACGCGGTCCGCGCCGACGGCGGCGGCCAGTTCAGAGGCAAATTCGGTGTTCACGGCGCCCTCCGCGGAAAAGAGCGCAGAGCCGATGATGACGCGCCTTGCGCCCGCATCGAGAACCTGCCTTGCGCGGTCGATGGAGTGGATGCCGCCGCCCGCCTGACAGGGCAACCGCTTCGCAATCTGCGCGACAAGTTCTGAATTGTCGCCCTGGCGCATCGCGGCGTCGAGGTCGATCAACTGCACCAACGGGAAGCGAGAAAACTTTTCGATCCAGTATTCGAAGTCGTCGAAGGCAAGGCGCAACTTTTCGCCTTGCACCAACTGAACGATGCGCCCACCCAGCAGGTCGATGGAAGGAATCAGCATGGCAGCCTCACCGAGACGCCGGCTTTGGCCAGCTCTTCTTTGAGCGAACGCGCGCTCGATACGCCGAAGTGAAAGATGCTGGCCGCGAGCGCGGCATCGGCCTTGCCGCGCCCGAAGACATCGACAAAATGACCCACGGTTCCGGCGCCGCCCGAGGCGATGACGGGGATGGAGACCGACTCGCTGACTGCTGCCGTCAGCTCGCAATCGAAGCCTGTGCGTGTACCGTCGCAGTTCATCGAAGTGAGCAGAATCTCGCCCGCTCCGCGAGCCTCGGCCTCGCGCGCCCACTCGACCACGCGGCGGCCAGCCGGCTTGCGACCGCCCTGCACGAAGACCTGCGCATCGCGCACAGGATCGGCGGCCTCGGGATCGCGACGCGCGTCGATGGCGACGACCACAGCCTGCGCGCCAAAGCTGCGGCCGATGGCATCGATCAATGTTGGATGCGCCAGCGCGGCGGAGTTCACGCTGACCTTGTCCGCGCCGGCTTCGAAGACCTGCGCCGCATCTTTGGCCGAGCGGATGCCGCCGCCTACGCAGAAGGGAACGAACAATTCACGCGCCGTTCGGCGCACAGTATCGAGCAGCGTTTGCCGGCCTTCGTGCGTCGCGGTAATGTCGAGCAGAACAATCTCGTCCGCGCCCTCGCGCGCATGACGCGCGGCCTGCGTAGCCGGATCGCCCGCGTCGATGAGATCGACAAACTGCACGCCTTTGACGACGCGGCCGTCATGTACATCGAGGCAGGCGATGATGCGCTTGGTGATCATTCAATCTCCTTTGCTTGCCACGAGAGAAAATTGCGGAGAATTTTCAGGCCCGTTGCGCCGGATTTTTCCGGATGAAACTGGACGCCCATCACGTTGGCGCGCTCGACGGCTGATGCGAAAGGCTCGATGTAGTGCGTGACGGCCGCGGTGTCGGCTGTGACCGGAGCCTTGTAGGAATGCGTGAAGTAGACGTATTCGCCCGGCTCGACGCCGGCCAGCAATCGCGAGCCGGGGCGCGCTTCGAGCGAGTTCCAGCCGACGTGCGGGACTTTCTCGGAGCTTTCGGAGAAGCGCGCACACGATTCCGCAAAATGCGCGAGGCCGGGCTGCGCGGGCGCTTCGCTCGATCCGGCGTAGAGCCATTGCATTCCGACGCAGATGCCTAGAAAGGGAACGCCGCGCGCGATGGCTGCGCGAATCGCGGCGGTGAGGCCCGTCGCGTCGAGGCGCTCGGTGGCCGCGAAGTGGCCCACGCCGGGCAGCACCAGCCGCTCTGCTG
>Ga0209039_10000269_pt1 | contig 49818 bp, 26 predicted proteins | sample BogFormECP12_OM1_FD_188238 | JGI IMG/M metagenome (GOLD analysis project Ga0209039, IMG submission 188238) | Bog forest soil microbial communities from Calvert Island, British Columbia, Canada - ECP12_OM1 (SPAdes) (version 2) | ecosystem: Environmental > Aquatic > Freshwater > Wetlands > Bog ...
CCTCGAAAGCGATTCGAACGTAAAGACTTTGTTTGCAGAGAATTACGGAATTAGATGCCCTCGGCAGAACCACTTTCGCAGTAAACTACCGCTAGGCGTTAAGTTAGCGCTTATGCCCGGATGGACCCGCCCCAGCCGCCCTTAAGAGCCACCCCCCCCCGGCGGTGCCCAACCATATCATTTTCTGACAGACCCCCAGTGAGGCAAACGGGAAGTTCAAGCCCCGTCTGCTACTGGGAAGATTGCGCCTCATTATCTAAACCAAGGCGTGTAGGTCGAGTCGAGAAAGAAATTCATCAGTGCCGTAGCCACCTTGCCCACCCCGACGGCGCTCGGATGCATTTCGTCCGAGGTGACAAAGTCGCTGGGCACCCAGGTTATCGCCAACGATCCGGGAGGATTGTTGTCGCCGTTCCCCCAAAGGTAAGGTCCCCAGGCTATCCAAGGGGCTGCGGTAATCAAATCCCCGGCTATGGGATCGACGAAACCTGTCTCGCGCTGCACGATTTGCGCGTTAATGAGCCATTTCACGGCAAAGCCGTATTCATAGGCATAGGGCTCGGGTGACTGATCGGTGGTGGTATAGCCCGCATAGAGGCGGCTCGAGAAAAATACCTGTTTTACGTTGGGCCAGCGAACTTTCAGTGCTCGTACTGTCTGCCCCATGAGGTACTCGAAATTGTATGCGTCCGCACTGCTACTGGGCAAAGTCGGTGAATAAGTGGGATTGAGGTCGGCCTCTTGAATCCAAACCACCTGCACTTGCTGTTCCGTCACACCGGCAGGGGTAAGCACGCTGTCCCGCACGTAGTCGAACTTATTCGTGTAGGAGCTGTCCGATGGGCAGTTGCCCTCGGCACAGATCCATGTGGCCGAACTGGCCCCACTCGTAGCGCCGTCCACGATCACAAGTGACGTATGATTCACGGCGTTGCTGGCCGCTGCCTGACCCATAAAAGAGGAACTCGTACAGTAGGTCATGCCGAAGCACCAATCATCTTGGGTTTCGCTCATTCCCAGCGACGTGAGCACAATTTGCCCATTCGGGCTGGGATTGCCCCTGGCATCGAGCGGCTGAACCTCGCCTGCCATCGTCAGGCCGACGGCATCGTGATCCGGGGGAGGAGAGTTGCTGCCGTTGTAAAGGTTTCCACTGAACTGGCCGAGGTAGAGCTGCCCGGGGACAAAGTCGACGAGCGGCGTGGCACTGAACGGCGTTGTGGCAATCGTGACGGTTCCGCTGGCACTCTTGGTGGTGTCAGAGGCGCTGGTGGCGGTAACCGTCACCTGCGCCGGAGAAGGCACCGTGCTCGGAGCCGTGTACACCCCCTTAGTACTGATCGTGCCCAAGGTCGAGTTGCCGCCCAACACACCATTGACCGTCCACGTCACCCCGAGATTCGAAGTGCCGACGATGCCCAGATAGAACGGCCATGTCTCACCTGGCTGGACCCAAAGGGATACCGGGGAAATGGTTATGCTCACGCCCGGAGTCGGGGGTATCACCCTCAGCCCTACGCTGGCGCTCTTGGTGGGGTCGACAACGCTGGTCGCGGTGATGGTTTGCAGCCCCGGGTAGGGCACGATGGGGGGCGCTGTATATAGACCCGAGCTGTTGATCGTTCCGATGATGGTGTTTCCGCCCACCAGCCCGCTAATGCTCCAGGTCACGGCCGTGTTGGTGGAACCGGTCACGGTGGCGGTAAATTGGAAGGTTTGATTAATCGGCACCGTCTGGGTCGTGGTGGGCGTAACCGTCACGCTAACCGGGGGAGTGACCGTGACGGTAGCGCTGGCGCTGGTGATCCCGTCAGCGACGCTGGTCGCGGTGACGGTTATTTGCGCAGGGTTGGGTACCGTGGTGGGCGCGGTGTAGACCCCCGTGCTGTTGATCGTTCCAACCGTCGAGTTCCCTCCCACGACCCCGCCGGCGCTCCAGGTCACGGCAGTGTTTGAGGGGCCGGAGACCGCCGCCACGAACTGCTGGGTCGCGCCACCGGGTACCTGTGCCGTGGTGGGAGTAACGGTCACATTAACTTGCACGACCGTGAGCATGGCGCTGCCGCTCACGGTTGAGCTCGCGGTGCTGGTGGCGGTGATCGTTACCTGCGCCGGGTTGGGCAGCGTGACGGGAGCCAGGTATAGCCCGAGGCTGCTGATCGTTCCCAGGGTTGAGTTACCCCCCGCGATCCCACCCACGCTCCAGGTCACAGCCGACCCGGTCAGGTTCTGCGTGGAACCGTCGCTATACGTCGCTGTCGCCGTCAGCAAGTCAGAGGTGTCCAAAGGAACGGAAAGGGATGTGGCGGTGACGGCAATAGAGACCAGCGTCGGAGGGTTACCTACCGTCAGCTTAGCGGTTCCCACAATCCCTGACATAGTTGCGGAAATGGTGGTTGAGCCAAACGCCACACCCGTCGCCAAACCTGTGGGGCTGATGGTAGCAAATGCGACGTTGGTTGAACTCCAGGAAGCGGAGCTGGTCAGATTCTGCGTGCTCCCATCGGTATAGGTGCCGGTCGCCGTAAACTGCTCCGTGGCCGCGGGGGCAATCGTTGTATTGATCGGCGTCACGGCAACTGAGACGAGCGACGGCGGGGTCGTCGACAGAACGGCTGATCCGCTAATCGTGCCGGAAGTTGCCGTGATGGTAGTTGTGCCTACGGAGACGGCCGTAGCCAACCCCGCAGAATTGATCGTCGCCACGTTCGTGACCGTGGAAGACCAAATGACGGAATTGGTGAGGTTGGTGTTCGTCCCATTGTTGTAATAGCCGGTGGCAGTGAATTGCTGCGTTGCGCCCGAGGCAATCGACGGGTTCGCCGGTGTGACCGTAATCGACGTTAGCTGCGACGCGATGCCGATTCCTCGCAGGGTGGCAATTTGCGGACTGCTGCTGGCGTTGTTCACGACGGTCAGCGTCCCGGAAAGTTGGTAGACGGCGTTGGGTGTAAAGGTCACGCTGATCACACAGGTTCCAGACGGCGGGATGGACCCTGGACACGTTGTAGCCGCAAAAGGCCCCGACGTGGTGACACTGGTGATGTTCAATGACGTAGCTTGATCGTTGATTAAGGTAATTGTCTGGGCCGGACTCGTGCTTCCGACCACTTGATTCCCGTATTGCAGTGAACTCGGAGACAAGCTGACGCTGGCAACCCCGGCGCCCGTCAGCGAAACAGTCTGAGGGCTATTGACGGCATTATCGGTGATGGTCAGCGTGCCCGTGCTGAGTCCGATGGTTGTCGGGGTGAAGCTGACGTTTATGGTGCAAGTGCTCCCGGGCGCAACCTTCGCATTGGCGCAGTTGCTCCACTTGAAGCCCCCCGTAGCCGTAATACCGGAGATGACGAGATTACTCGTTCCCGTATTGAGGATGGTGAGGCCGAGCGTGGAAGTGGTGCTCACCGCCACGGTTCCAAAGGCAAGCGCGGTTGGGGATACACTCGCCGTCGTTGCTCCGGTGGTCAGAACGGTGGATCCGCTAATCGTGCCGGAAGTCGCCGTGATCGTCGAGGTGCCGGCGGAGACGGCCGTGGCCAACCCCGTGGAATTGATGGTTGCCACGCTCGTCACCGAGGAAGTCCACGTGGCCGAGCTGTTGAGGTTGCCTGTAGTTCCATTGGAGTAAGTGCCGATGGCCGTAAACTGCTGCGTGGCTCCCGTAGAAATCAACGGGTTGGAAGGCGTCACCGCGATGGAGACCAGCGTTGGTGCGGTTACGGTCAAAACGGTGGATCCGCTAATCGTGCCCGAAGTCGCCGTAATCGTTGAGGCGCCGGCGGCAACGGAAGTGGCCAATCCCGCCGCGTTGATGGTCGCCACACCCGTCGCCGAGGAAGTCCAAGTGACGGAACTGGTGAGGTTGGCTGTAGTCCCATTGGCGTAAGTGCCGGTGGCGGTGAATTGCTGCGTGTTTCCCGCCGGAACCGAAGGATTGGAAGGCGTGACAGCAATGGAGACCGGTGCTGGCGCGGTTACGGTCAGAAGGGTGGATCCGCTAATCGTGCCGGAAGTTGCCGTGATCGTCGAGGCGCCGACAGCAACGGTAGTGGCCAGCCCCGCCGAATTGATGGTCGCCGCGCTGGTCGCCGAGGAAGTCCAAGTGGCGGTATTCGTGAGGTTGGTTGTAGTCCCATTGGTGTAGGTGCCGGTGGCGTTGAATTGCTGCGTGGCTCCCGCAGAAACCGACGGGTTGGAAGGCGTCACGGCGATGGAGACCAGTGTTGGCGCGGTTACGGTCAGAAGGGTGGATCCGCTAATCGTGCCGGACGTGGCCGTGATCGTCGAGGTCCCGGCGGCGATGGAAGTGGCCAACCCCACCGAATTGATGGTCGCCGTGCTCATGACCGAGGACGTCCAGATGGCTGAACTCGAGAGGTTTGCCGTGGTCCCATTGGTGTAGGTACCGGTGGCGGTGAATTGCTGCGTGGCTCCCGCAGGAACCGACGGGTTGGAAGGCGTCACAGCGAGGGAGACCAGTGCGGGCGGAGTTACGGTCAGGAGAGTGGATCCGCTAATCGAGCCGTAAGTGGCCGTGATCGTCGAGGCGCCGGCGGAGACGGAATTGGCCAAGCCTATCGCACTGATGGTCGCCACACTCGTGAGCGAGGAGCTCCAAGTGACAGAAGTAGTGATATTTGCCGCAGTCCCATTGGAGTAAGTGCCGGTGGCGGTGAATGGCTGGGTGGTGCCCGCGGCAATCGACGGATTCGCCGGAGTGACCGCAATCGAACTTAGCTGCGTCGTCGAGCCGACTCCTCGCAGGGTGGCAGTTTGTGGACTGCTGCTGGCGCTGTCCGTTACGGTCAAAGTGCCCGTAACGTTGCCCGCAACCGTAGGCGTAAAGGTCACACTGATAACGCAGCTTCCTGCCGGAGGAAGGGAGGCTGGGCACGTGGTGACAGCAAAAGGCCCCGTCGCGGTGACGCTTGTGATAGTCAATGCCGTAGGCTCATTATTGAGTAACGTAGTTGTCAGGGCGGGACTCGTGCTCCCGATCCCTTGAGTCGGGAATTGCAGGGTCGTGGAATTCAAAGAAACGCCAAGAACCCCTGTGCCCGAGAGAGACACGGTCTGAGGGCTGTTGGAAGCATTATCGTTGATCGATAGGGTGCCAGTGCTGCTTCCCGATGTTGTCGGGGCGAAGGTGATGCTCAACGTACAAGTGCCATTGGGCGGGACCGTCGGATTGGAGCAGTTGTTCGACTGAAAGCTCCCCGTAGCCGAAACACTCGAGATAACGAGATTACTCGTTCCCGTATTGGTGACCGTGAGGCCGTGCGTGGAAGTAAGCCCGACCACCACGTTTCCAAAGGTCACCGTGGTCGCCGATAGCTTCACAGTTTGCGCTACCGCGGTGGTGGACCAGAGGGAGCAAAGGGAGAGTGAAATCAGCGTAATGGCGACTTTCATGGCACGGCGATTCATCAGTTTAGGCCTTTCCGGCGCTTCGGTATGGAGATGGCGAGAACATGAAGTGTTCAGGGGCAGGGGGCTCCGCCGCCCTGCCAGGGAAATAGATGGCGCCCGCTTTTCTCCTACAATCCAATTCTGTTGCATACGTTTTCTCCTGCAATCTGGCTCATGATGCAAGCCGCAAGTTAGCGAGCCTTCCGTCTCTCCCACACCCTTCTCCAGGTCGCCACGGGGAAGTTCCGCCCGGCTGGCGACCGGGGAACGGCCTGTCTTAGTTGCTGAACCAAGGTGTATTCGGCGAGGTGAGGAAGAAGTTCAGCAGCGTCCCGCCCACCTGGGTCACACCTAGATTGCTCGGGTGTATGCCATCAGAATAGAAATCATCGGGGGCCCAATTCAGCGCCTGCGATCCAGGCAAGTTATTGGTGCCATTGCCCCAGAGGTAAGGTCCCCAGTCCAGCCAGGGGACGGCAGTCAGCAAGTCTCCCGCCAGAGGATCAATGGCGCCGGTATCCCGCTGCGTAATTTGCGCGTTGATTAACCACTTGACGCCAAAACCGTACTCATAGGCGTAGGGTTCCGGACTCTGATTGGTGGTTGCGTATCCGGCATAGATACGGCTTGAGAAAAATACCTGCTGGACGTTTGGCCAACGGGTCTTGAGCGCCCGAAGGGTTTGGCCGGACTCGTACTCGTAATTGTACGCATCGGCAAGGCTGCTGGGTAGGGATGGGTACCATGTTGGAGAAGGGTCGGCATTCTGAATCCAGACCACTTGCACCTGCGCCTCGGTCACCCCGGCGGGGGTGAGGACGTTGTTGCGCACCCGGTCGTACTGATTGGGGTCGGTAGTGGTTAAGGGGCAATATCCATAACTGCATGCCCACACGGAGGCGCTCGTGCCGCTGCTGGCGCCGTTCAGGATGGTCAAGGTCGTGTGGTTGACGCTGCTGTTGGCGGCCGCCTGCCCCATAAACGAGTAGGTTGTGCAGTAGGTCGTCCCGTCGCACCAATCATCCGAGGCCTCGCTCATACCCAGGGAGATCAGCACAATCTTGCCGGTGGGGCTGGGGTTACCGTTGGCGTCGAGCGGTTGGAGCAAGGCTGCAGCCGCCTGGCCGGCGGCAACCTGAACCGGAGGAGCGGAATTACTCCCGTTGTAGAGCATGCCGCTGAACTGGCCGACGTAGAACTGCCCAGGCGCAAAGTCGATCAGGGGTGTGGCACTGAAGGGAGTGGCCCCGACCGTCAAGATCCCTGAGGCGCTCTCGGCGGGGTTTGCAACACTCGTGGCAGTAATGGTCACCTGGGCAGGAGTGGGCACAGCGCTCGGAGCCGTGTAAAGTCCGCCGGTGCTGATGGTGCCCACGGTCGCGTTGCCTCCCACCACCCCATTCACACTCCAGGTGACGGATGGATTCGAGCTCCCGAAGACGGCGCTTTGAAGCTGCATCGTCTGGTTTATTTCCGCCCACGACGACACAGGAGAAATCAACACGCTTACGCCCGCTGTCGGCCCTATGGTCACTATGGTGCTGTCGCTCTTGGTCGGATCCGCAACACTCGTCGCCGTGACGTACAGGTGGGGCGGATTCGGGATGAGGGCCGGGCCCGTATACAGACCAGAGCTAGTGATTGTCCCAATGATGATGTTGCCGCCTGGCAACCCCCCGGCGCTCCAGGTCACGGCCGTGTTGGAGGTGCCGGTGACCGTGGCCGTAAATTGCCGGTTAGAATTGATCGCCAAGTTTTGAGGTGTCGAGGGGGAGACCGTCACACTGATTAAGGGGACAACCGTGACGGAGGCGCTGGCGCTCGTTACTCCATCGGCGGCGCAGGTCGCGGTTACAGTCACCTGGGAGGGGTTTGGTATTGTAGCGGGCGCGGTGTAAAGCCCCGAACTGGTGATGGTCCCCAGGGTCGAATTGCCGCCCGCCACGCCCCCGACGCTCCAGGTCACGCCGCTGTTCGAGTTGCCCACGACTGTCGCGGTAAACTGCTGGGTCTCACCGATCTCCACCTGGGCTGAGGTGGGGGAAACGGTCAACGATATCGAGCCGACCGTGAGTGTGGCACTGCCGTTGAGGGTCGCGTTGGCGGTGCTGGTTGCGGTAATCGTCACTTGAGGCGGGCTGGGCACCGCAGAGGGCGGGAGGTATTGCCCCGAGCTGGTAATCGTTCCGACGGTCGAGTTTCCACCCACGATACCACCGGCGCTCCAAGTCACCCCGGTGCTCGTCAGGTTCTGGGTGCTGCCATCGGTGAATGTACCCGTGGCGGTGAACTGCTGAGTGGTACCGAGCGCGACCGATGGGTTCGCTGGAGTTACCGTGATCGAGGATAGCGTTGCCGCCGTCACCGTCAAGTTGTCATTTCCAGTGATCGATCCGTAGGAGGCAGAAATCGTGACCGCCCCCTGCCCAATGCCCTTCGCCAAGCCGGTGCTGCTAACCGTGGCGGTCGCCGGGCTGGACGAACTCCAGGTGGCCGAATTGGTCAGGTTCTGCGTTGAGCCGTCAGAAAAGGTACCGGTCGCCGTTAATTGCTGACTTGAACCTGCAGGGATGGAAGGGCTGGATGGGGTTATCGCGATCGACGCCAGAGCCGGCGTCACGGTCAAGGTTGTCGACCCACTGATCGAACCCGAAGTTGCGGTGATGGTGGTGGACGCGGCTGCGACCCCGGTGGCCAGTCCACTGCTCGTGATGGTGGCGGCGGCAGGATTCGATGAACTCCAAGTCGCGGAATTGGTCAGATTGCTCGTAGTTCCATTGGAGTACGTGCCGGTGGCGGTAAACTGCTGCATGCCTCCCACCGGAACCGATGGGTTGGAAGGGGTCAGAGCGATGGAGACCAAGCTTGGCGTTGAAACGGTCAGGACGGTGGATCCGCTAACCGTGCCGGAAGTTGCCGTGATCGTCGATGTGCCGGCGGAGACGGCAGTGGCCAACCCCGCAGCGTTGATGATCGCCACACTAGGGAGCGAGGAAGTCCAAACGACTGAATTCGTTAGGTTGGCCGTAGTCCCATTGGCATAAGTCCCGGTGGCGGTGAATTGCTGCGTGGCGCCCGAGGTGATGGACGGACTCGCGGGTGTGATGGCAATCGAAGTTAACTGCGAAGCTGAGCTAGTTCCCTCCAGGGTTGCGGTTTGTGGACTGCTGCTGGCGCTGTCCACCACGGTCAAAGTCCCGGAGATGTAGCCAGCCGCCGTAGGTGAAAAAGTCACGCTGATATTGCAGGTTCCAGCGACAGCAATGGATGCTGGGCAGGTGGTGGCAGCAAAAGGCCCTGTCGTAGTGACACTGATGACATTCAATGTCGTGGGCTCATTATTGACTAAGGTAATTGTTTGGGCTGCACTCACGCTTCCAACCGTTTGATTCGGGAATTTCAGCAGAGTGGATGACAAAGAGACGCCGAGTAGCCCGGTGCCCGACAGAGTCACGGTCTGAGGACTGTTGGAAGCATTATCGGTGATCGTTAGCGTGCCCGTGTTGCTTCCGCTTGTTGCCGGGGTAAAGCTAACGCTCACTGTGCAACTGCCCTTGGGCGCGACCGTCGAGTTGGTGCAGTTGTTCGCCTGAAAGCTCCCTGTAGCCGAAACACTCGTGATGATGAGGTTACTGGTTCCCGAATTGGTGATGGAGAGGCTGCGCGTGGAAGTGGTCCCGACCACCACGTTTCCAAATGCCATCGTGGACGAAGGTAGGCTCACCACTTGCGCGGCTGCGGGATCGGACCAGAGCGTGCAAACTGCGAGAGACATCAGCGTTATGGCAACTGACAGCGTACCGCGACTCACCATTTTAGGCCTTTCTGCCGCCTCGGCATGGAGATGACGGAAACATGAAGCTAATTCCTGAACCACGGTGTCGAAGGCGAGTTGAGAAAGAAGTTTAGCAGCGCCCCGCCCACCTGGGTTACACCATAACTGCTCGGGTGTATGCCGTCAGGACTGAAATCATCGGGTGCCCAATTCAGCGCACTCGATCCCGGCAGGTTATTGGAGTCATTACCCCAGAGGTAAGGTCCCCAGTCAATCCACGGGACGCCGGTCAGCAGGTCCCCGACGAACGGATCGATCGCTCCCGTATCGCGCTGCAACATTTGCTGGTTAATGAGCCGCTTCACTCCAAAGCCGTATTCATACGCATAAGGCTCGGGAGACTGGTTGGTATTGGCGTAGCCGGCATATATTCGGCTGGAGATAAACACCTGCTGCACGTTCGGCCAACGGATTTTGAGGGCATGCAGGACTTGACCCAGATAATACTCAAAGGCGTAGGCGTCGGCACTACTGCTGGGAAGAGTGGGGAACCAGGTGGGGCCAGGATTGGCCTCCTGAATCCAAACCACCTGCACTTGCGCCTCGGTTACTCCGGCGGGAATGAGAATGTCGTTAAGCACCCGGTCATACCAGTTAGGAGCGGTAGTGCCCAAGGGGCAATCTCCATAAGGGCATACCCACGAGGTGGTATTTGTGCCACTGGTTGCGCCGTCCAATATGACCAGGGTGGAATGGTTCACGCCGCTGTTCGACGCCGCTTGTCCGGTGAAGGAGTAGCTGGTACAGGAGGACCCGTCGCACCATTCATCATAGGCTTCACTCATCCCCAGCGAGATGAGCCCGATTTTCCCGCTCGCGCTAGGATTGCCATTGATATCGAGCGGCTGGACCGCAGCCGCTGCTGCCATGCCCGCGGCAATCTGGTCCGCGGGAGCGGAGTTGCTTCCATCGTAGAGCATCCCACTAAACTGGCCGAGGTAGAGTTGGCCCGGGGTGAAATCGACGAGCGGCGTAGCACTGAAGGGGGTGGTGGCAATCGTCACGCTTCCGCTGGCGCTTTTCGCAGGCGCGGCGACGCTTGTGGCGGTGACGACCACCGGGAGTTGCTCCGGCACGGCGCTTGGAGCCGTGTATAACCCGCTCGTGCTGATGGTCCCGTACGTCAAGTCGCCGCCCACGACGCCATTGACACTCCAGGTAACAGCCGTGTTGCTGGTTCCAACGACAACCACAGAGAAAGGTGAGGTCTGTCCTGTCTGCACCCAGAGGTTCACCGGGGACACGACTACGCTCACCGTGTTGAGTGCTTGTTCCACGAGGATCACTTCGCTGGCGCTCTTGGTCGGGTCAGCTACGCTGGTGGCGGTGACGAGCACGTGCGCGGGGTCAGGTTGTATGGGCGGCCCCGTATACAAACCCGATGCGGTAATCGTCCCAACGATGATGTTGCCACCCACGAGGCCCCCAACACTCCAGGTTACGGCGGTGTTGCTGGTCCCGGTCACCGTGGCAGTAAACTGCAGGTTCGAATTGATCGGTACCGCCAGATTCGTCGAGGGGAGGATGGCCACCCCAATCTTGGCAACAACCGTGACGGTAGCGCTGGCGCTCGTGAGTCCATCGGCGGCGCTGGTGGCGGTAATGGTTACCTGCGCGGGATTGGGCACGGTATTGGGCGCCGTGTAGAGCCCCGTGGTGCTGATCGTTCCCACCGTCGAGTTGCCGCCCACTACTCCTCCCGCACTCCACGTCACGGAGGTATTGGTGGGCCCCGTCACCGTTGCCGTGAACTGCTGGGTCGCCCCTCCAGGCACTTGAGCGGTGGTGGGCGAGACGGTGACCGTGACGCCAACAACGGTAAGCATGGTGCTGCCGCTCACGCTGGGCGTAGAAGTGCTGGTTGCGACCAGGGTTACCTGGGCCGGGTTCGGCAGCGTGCCGGGCGCCGTGTAGAGCCCCGTGCCGCTGACCGTTCCCATCACCGCGTTGCCCCCCGCCACCCCACCCGTAGTCCAACTCAAGGCTGATCCCGCGAGACTCTGTGTTGATCCGTCGCTGTACGTTCCCGTCGCCGTAAACTGCTGCGAGCCGCCCAAAGCTACGTTCAGGGAAACGGGCGTAACCGCAATCGAGACCAGCGTGGGGGGATTGCCCACCGTCAGGTTGGCTGACCCGGCAATCGACCCCGATACTACGGTAATGGCCGTGTTACCGGGCGCCACACCGGTGGCCAAGCCAGCGGCGTTGATGATAGCCACGGCAGAGTTGCCGGAACTCCAGGAAACCGAACCGGTCAGATTTTGCGTACTCCCATCCGTATAAGTGCCGGTCGCCGTAAACTGCTGGGTGCCGGATGGAGCCAGGGTCAGATTCACCGGCGTCACCGCCAGCGAGACCAGGGCGGGGGGGCTTACGGTGAGCGTTGCCGATCCACTGATCGAGGCGGAAGTAGCCGTGATCGTGGCGGTGCCGGCAGCCAGGGCGGTGGCTACTCCGGCAGAATTGATGGTGGCCACCTTGGTTGCCGAGGAACTCCAAGTGACGGAAGTGGTGAGGTTGGCCGTCGTCCCGTTGTTGTAATTGCCGGTGGCCGTGAAGGCCTGCGTGGTGCCAGCGGGAGCAGACGGATTTGCCGGCGAAACGGTGATCGACGTCAACGTGGCCGCCGCACCGGTCCCTTGCAACGTCGCGGTTTGCGGACTGTTACCGGCGCTGTCCACGACGGTCAGAGTCCCGATGACTTGGCCGGTGGCCGAGGGTGTAAAAGTCACGCTGATGGTGCATGTCCCACTTGGAGCAATAGAGGCCGGGCAGGTGCTGGCGGCAAAGGGCCCCGTGGTCGAAACACTCGTTACGCTCAATGAGGTTGATTGCGAATTCGTTAGGACTGTGGTCTTGGCTGCGCTGGTAGATCCAACGGCCTGGGTCGAGAATTGCAGGGTCGTGGGCGACAAGGAAACGGCGAGAATTCCCGTCCCCGACAAGCTCACCGTCTGGGGGCTGGTGCTGGCGTCGTCCGCAACGGCAAGCGTGCCTGTAAGGCTTCCCGTGGTGGCGGGCGTAAACGTGACATTAATGACGCAGGTGCCGCCCGGTGCGATGGGGGTGGCGCAACTGCTGGCGGCAAACGAGGAGGTGGTGGTAATACTGCTAATGTTGAGAGGCAGCGATTGGTTGTTCGCCAGCGTCACGGTCTTGGCGGCGCTGGCGGTATTGACCACTTGATTGCCAAAAGTAAGCGACGTCTGATTGAAGGCAACCGGCTGTACCGCGGAACCGGTAAGGCTGGCGGTTTGCGGACTGTTGTTGGCACTATCAGTTACGGTCAAAGTTCCCTGGTTCGTGCCCAGTACCGACGGTGTGAACGTGACGCTGATCACGCAACTGGCCTGGGCGGCGAGGGTCGCAGGGCAGCCGCTGGCGGTGAAGTTGCCCGTGGTGGTGACGCTGGTGATGGTCAGCGACACCGCCTGATTATTGACCAGGGTTAGGGTTTTAGGCGCACTCGCCATCCCTATCGCCTGGTTGGGGAAAGAGAGGCTGGCAGGGCTGAAGGTCACGGCGAGAACGCCGGATCCGCTCAGGTTCACCACCTGCGGACTGTTGAACGCATTATCGGTGATGGTGAGTGTACCCGTGAAGCTTCCCGTGGCGGGCGGGGTGAAGCTGACGCTCACCGTGCAAGAGCTGTTGGGCGTGAGGGTGGAGCTCCCGCAATTGCTCGACTGGAAGTTAACCGATGCCGCAATACTGGTGATGATGAGACTACTCGTCCCCGTATTGGTAATTTTGAGATTCCGGGAGGAGGTGGCTCCCACCACCACGCCTCCAAAGGCCATCGAGGTGGGGGATAGATTGGCAGTTTGCGCGGCTGCGGGCCCCGACCCGAGAAGGCAAACGGATAGAGAGATTACCGTAATGGCTATTGAAAGTATGCGGCGTGTCATCGCACCAACTCTTCTCGGCGCCTCGGCATGGAGGGCGTGTTAGCATTAGCGTTCGAGGTATGGCCCCCCTTAGCCTTGCCCAAGGAATAAATGGGTCCGCCCGGTGTCCGCCAACCCGCTTTCGTTGCGTCCCTCAGATCCACAGGAACGGGGCCACCTGGCTCAAGGCAAGCGCCCCGAGTGAGCTAGCCTCCGCCAATCCCCATCTCCCTTTCTCCCGCCAGCGCGCGGCGGGAGGAGGATGACCCTGGACTAAATTCATGTGCTCAATTGTGACTATTCCCTGATGAAAATAGCATACCACATTTGGCGGGAAACCTTCGTAAAATCTTGTTTACATCGCTCCGATTCCATCCAAATCGACCCCCCAGGGCTGCCCTCGAAAGCCCCCCGGCGGCGCGCTAGGCCCCTCCGTCCGGTGCAGGAGAAGTTCAACCTTAGCTCGCGGCCGGGAAAGCTGCGCCTTACGGTCTGAACCAGGGCGTATAGGTCGAGTTGAGGAAGAAATTCATCAGTGCGTCCGCCACCTTGGTCACCCCGGTGGGGCCCGGATGCATTTCGTCCGAGGGGGAGAAGTCGGTGGACACCCAGCTTATCGCCATCGATCCGGGAGGATTGTTGTCGCCGTTTCCCCAAAGGTAAGGTCCCCAGGCTACCCAGGGAGCTGCCGTCAACAGATCCCCGGCCAGCGGGTCGATGGCGCCCGTCTCCCGCTGCACGATTTGCGCGTTGATGAACCACTTCACCGCAAAGCCGTATTCATAGGCATAAGGCTCAGGATTCTGATTGGTCAGGGCGTAACCGGCATAGATGCGGCTCGACAAGAAGACCTGTTTCACGTTAGGCCAGCGCACCATCAGTGCCCGCACGATCTGCCCCAGTTGGTACTCAAAAGCATAGGCGTCCGCACTGGTGCTGGGCAGAGAGGGTGACCAGGTTGGAAGGGTGTCAGCTTGCTGAATCCAAACCACTTGCACTTGGGCTTCAGTCAGTCCGGAAGGCGTAAGGACATCGTTCAGCACCCGGTCGTAATTGTTCCCGAGGGTGGAGCTCGGCGGACAATTTCCGTAGGCGCATGTCCAAGTTTCGGCAGCGTCCGCACTATGCGCCCCGTTCAAGATTGTCAGGGTGGTGTGATTCACGCTGCTGCTGGCCGCTGCCTGCCCCATAAAGGAGTAGGTCGCACAGGCGAGATTGGTCATCGCATCACACCAATCATCCGAGGCTTCGCTCATTCCCAGCGAAAGGAGTACAATTTGCCCACTTGGGCTAGGTTTGCCGCTGGTATCGAGCGGCTGGACCTCAGCCGCCGTTGCCAAGCCTACCGCATCGTGACTTGGAGGAGGAGAGTTGCTCCCGCCGTAAAGCATTCCGCTGAACTGCTTAAGGTAGAGCTGCTCGGAGGTGAAGTCGATGAGCGGCGTGGCACTGAACGAACCTTTGGCAATGGTGACGGTTCCGCTCGCGCTCTTGGTTGGGTCATCGACGCTTGTAGCCGTGACGGTAACCTGCGGGGTTTTGGGTACCGTCTTCGGAGCCGTGTACAGTCCGCTCGTACTGATGGTTCCATGGGTCGAGTTACCGCCCGTCACACCCGCCACACTCCACGTTACCGTTCCATTCGAGGTGCCGAGAACGCTGGCAGAGAAATTCCACGGCTGAAGTGTGTGCAGCCAGATGGATTCCGGGGATATGGATACGTTAACACCCAGCGGCGGTATGACCCTTACCATTCCAAAGGCGCTCTTGGTGGGGTCGGCAACGCTGGTCGCAGTGACAACTTGAACCCCGGAGAAAGGCAAGGGCGGGGACGTATAGAGACCTGAAGTGCTAATCGTTCCGGTGATAACGTTTCCCCCCACGATCCCGTTAACACTCCAGGTCACGGCCGTGTTGGTGGTGCCGGTCACCGTGGCGGTAAATTGCATGCTTTGATCGATCACCACCGATTGGGTCGTCGTGGGAGAAACTGTAACTGCAACCGCTACAGGAGTATCCGTAAGTGTGGTGCTTCCGCTTACGCTTGGGGTGGCGGTGCTGGTGGCCTTGATGGTTACCTGGGGTGGGTTAGGGAGTGTGGCGGGCGGCGTGTATAGGCCCGAGGTGCTGATTGTACCGACGGTCGAGTTGCCTCCCACCACCCCACCGGCACTCCAAGTCACCGCCGGCCCGGTCAGAGTCTGCATAGTGCCGTCCGCGAATGTGCCGGTCGCGGTGAATTGCAGGGTTGTGCCCAGCACGACAGAGGAATTGGCGGGAGTGACCGCAATCGAAGTTAGCTTCGCCCCCGACGTGCCGACGCCTCGCAGGGTGGCAGTTTGTGGACTGCTGCTGGCGCCGTCCACCACGGTCAAAGTACTGGAAACGTCGCCAGTAGCCGTGGGCGTAAAGGTCACACTGATGGCACAGCTTCCCGCCGCTGGAATGGATGCCGGGCACTTCGTTGCAGCAAAAGGCCCCGTGGTCGTGACACTGGTGACACTCAAGGCCGAAATCTCATCGTTGAGCAAGGTGATTGTCTGGGAAGGACTGGTGGTTCCGACCGCTTGAGACGAGAATTGCAGGGTCGTCGAATTCAAGGAAACGCCGAGAACCCCTGTGCCCGTCAGAGACACGGTCTGAGGGCTGCTGGCAGCATTATCGGTGATCGTTAGCGTACCCGTGTCGCTTCCGCTTGCGGCCGGGGTAAAGCTGACGCTCAGTGTGCAGTTTCCCTTGGGCACGATCGTCGGGTTGGTGCAGTTGTTCGCCTGAAAGCCCGCTGTAGCCGAGACCTTCGTGATGACGAGATTACTCGTTCCCGTATTGGTGACGGTGATGCCGCGCGTAGAAGTGAGCCCGACCACCACGCTTCCAAAAGCCACTGTGGTCTCGGATAGGCTCACGACTTGCGCGGCTGCGGGATCAGACCAAACCGCGCAAAATGCGAAAGAAATCAGCGCTATGGCAACTGACAGTATGCGTCGTGTCACAGTGCGAATCCTTTCCGGCGCCTCGCCCTGGAGGCCGCGATAGCATGAGCCTTCATAACCAATGGCCGCGCACTCCGTTCCCCTCGCTCCCGCCGGCGCACCGGGGGAGAAGGAGGACCTTATGCTCAATTGTGACTAATACCTGATGAGCCGAGTATAACACAGTTCGCGGAGCGCCGTGGCAAGTAGATTTCATCCACGAACTTCCGTTACCGCCGACCAGCTACAATCGGGCAAATTCGGGGGTTCTAACCGAGGGAGTGCTGGGGGTGCGCCGCGGGTTCTGTTCAACCACCCGCGCCAGGGTGTCGTAAAAGGATTGGGCCACCTGGGGCCAGCCGAAACCGTTCTCGACCAGGCGGCGCGCGGCCTGACCAATCCGCTGCCGCAGGGGGATGTCGTTAAGCAGCCGGACCACGGCTGCCGCGAATTCTTCCGGCTCGTCCGCGACCAACAGATGCTCACCCGGGACGACCGGCAAACCCTCAACGCCGACACGGGTTGAGACCATCGCCTTACCCATGGCCATGGCCTCGAATACTTTCAAGCGAGTCCCGCTGCCCACCTGGAGCGGCAAAACGTACACCGCGGCTTCGGCGATGTAGGGCCGAACGTCGGGGACGGTGCCGGTAAGTTGAATCCGCGGGTTGGACTGTGCCAGCCGCCGCAATTTTTCCGTGGGATCACGGCCTACCACGCTCAAGGTGATGTCGGGGGCGGCGCGCAAGATGGGGGGCAAGATCTTCTCCGCAAAGTGCAGGATCGCATCCTCGTTGGCCAGCCAGTCCATCGAACCGGTGAAAACCAGCTTGGTCCGATTCTCCGGCTCGGCCGAGGGGCGGAAATATTCGAGGTCCACACCCGTCGGCAGCACCGAGATTCGCGAGGTGGGTACAAACTCGGCAAAAAAATCGCGATCGAGGTCCGACACCGTAATCAGATGCTCGAAATCCCGGCAACGCCGTGTTTCGAATCTCCGCATCTTGAGATGTTCGAGGCCCGTGACCAGCTTCCAAACCAGATTTCGAGTCACCGTGAAATGACGTTGCCAGATCAGGCTCTCGGCGTTGTGGGCAAAGAGTACCTGCGGGCAGGGCGGATAGTCAGGTAAGTTCAAACAAGGGAAGAGAAAGTCACATACCGCCACATCGAAGCTTCCTTCCGCGAGGAGTTCGCGAACCCGCTCGCGCACCTGGGGGACTTCATAATATCGGACCACGAAAGGCACGGGGGACGTCAAGTTGCGCAAGTAAGCCAGTCGATAGCGAAGGCTGTACTTCCTTGGCATATCGACAGGCATCGAGATCAGGCGTGTCAGGTGGCGCTCGGCGCCATCGTGCGCCGGGTGTACGTGGGTCGGGAAGAAACTGAGGGCGGTGATTTCATGTTGCTTCCCGAGCTCCTTCAGGATATTCCAAGTACGGATTTTGCCGCCCGAGTCGAGCGGAAGCAAAGGGCCTTGTTTGATCCAGAAAATCTTCATAAAGGTGATTGAAAAACTATGGTTTCCTCGGGAGTCAAGGGCTCCGATCCCGGTAAGATCAGCTTTCCCTATTTAGGCAGCAGCAGCAGGAGCAGGAGGAAGCTTAGCAGCGCCCTCCGCTGCGACGCGCATGGAGATAAGACTAAGGCTCTGGCCGAAACCCGCTACCACAAAGAAGTAAGGTTGATAGCCAAGATGCGCCACGGCGCTGAACAGCACGAATCCGCAAAAGCTGACCATTGTGGCGTCGGTGAGAAGACGCAATTGTGGGGAGTCCGGCAGCCCGGTCTCTTTACCTTTCAGCCGGCGTTTCGTCGAATTGATAGTTTTCCAGGTGGTGTACAGGAGGAGCAGGTAGAGCACCAACCCTGGGATCCCAAGTTCCGAGGAGATCTGGAGAAACGTATCGTGGCAGCCCAGCCAATCCTCGGGCCCGGAATTGAAACGGTAGTGGGATGCGGCAGGGAAATTGTTCATTCCGACGCCGAAGATCGGATTCTCCACCGTCATGATGAGCGCCCGCACCAGCAACTCCTCCCGCTGCTCCTTCGATCCGAGCGCCGAGTGCGCTTCGGACATGGGGTCCAACTTGCTGGCGTCGTAACTCATGAACAGAGTTGAAAACCGTTCCCACAGACCCTTCGGAGCCAGGGGAAGGCACAGTACGGCCGCCAGGCAGGCAATGCCCAGGGTTTTGAAAAGGCTCACGCCCCAATCGCGCAGTTTCCAAAAAACCAGGAGTACCACCAGGATCTCACCCAGTACGCCGGCCCGCGATTCCGTCATCATGTTCGCCACCGTGAACGTGCAGATGATGAAAGCGGAAAGGATGCGGACCACCCACTTCTTGTTGAGAAAGAAGAAGAATAGCGCATACGGGAGCAGTAGAATCAGCGTCATGGAAAAGAAATTCGGCCCCGAATAAAGGCCACTGGCATCGCTGACCAGGCGGCCCTTGGAGACGCTTTCTCCAAGGAGCACGTACAACGCCACGGCGATGACACTGACCCCGGTGGCGCCCAGAACGCAGACCCACACTGCCTGTGTCATCTTCTTTGCCGATTGCAGCACGTTGGCCAGGAGCAGAAAAAGAATGAGCATCTTCGACCAGTCATTCCAAAATGCGGTGAGGCTGCCGTGGATCCAGAAGGAGAAAGGAATGGCAAGTAGCACCCAAACGCTCATGGCCGCCAGAACCTTGGTGATGGGCGAAAAGGAGAAAATGCTCTGCCCCCTGAGGAAACGCGTCGCTATGTAAACGATCACGCAAAGGCCACCAGCGACCATCGGGAGGTGCAGGACTTTGAGGGAGGGGACTAGATCAAAGGGCCGGAAGAAAATAAGAAAAAGGTAGAATATCAGCAACCAGTAGGCGGAGTCTTGGCGCTCCTCCGTTCCCGTGCCGACGATTGCAATCGATTTTTTCGGTTCCCTGCGGTACATGTCAGATCCTTAATATTCGGCGGGAGGCATATCCCGTTTGGCCATGCCCGGACCGCCGCCAGCAAAGCGAGAGGGCCCGGCGCCTTCCCTTAACCGTTCAAATAGCTTCTGAATTTCCGGTCGATAAAGCTTTCGGGGAGGGGGCGGGTACCCTCGCCCAGCGTACTCCGCAAAACCGCGCCAGCCCGAGGACATAGCCAAGCCCCCACGCGAGGTGAATCGTACAGAAAGCCAGGGGGACAAGCAAACAGCGTGCGCCTTGCCGAGCCACAATGGTTCCGGAGACGAACAGATTGGCGAGCGCATAGACGCATGGAACCAGCAGGGCAAGTGGTAACGACACCCTTACGAGGCCGAGCGAGAGGAGGAGACTCATCACCAAGGCCGGCGGCACCAGATGTCGCCAAGCCAATGAAGACGGGTAGAGGAGAGAGGTCTTCGCCCGCCACATCCCGTAGCGGAAGTACTGTTTGGCCAGAGCCCGCTGGGAACTCCGAACGTGATAGCTGCAGTGGAGGTCGGCCGAGAGCAGGATCTTTCCACCCGCCCCGCGCAGCCGTTCATTGAGTTCTGAATCTTCATTGATCAACCATTGCTCATTGAATCCACCGATCTTTACCAGGGTCGTCTTGTGCCAAGCGCCCAGATAGACGGAGTCTTCCACCCAGCGGGTCTCCGTCCCATAATGGTAATAGGCGTTTCCCGCTCCGAACCGTGAGCTCTTCGCCGCGGCAATGGCCCAGGTCACGGGGGTATCCCCATCGGGCATTTGCACCCCCCCGACCATGGCCGCTCCGCTGGTTTCGAGCGCCTGCACGGATTGCCGAATATAGTCGGGAGCGTACGTTGTATGTGCGTCCATGCGCACGATGATTTCGCCTCGGGCCTCTTGGATTCCCCGGTTAAGGGCCGCCGGAATAATCTGTCGGGGGTTCTTGACCACCCGAATGAAACGATAGCGACGGGCATAGCCACGGACGATCTCCCGCGTACGATCCGTGCTCATGCCGTCGATCACCAAAATCTCGAGGTGATTCTGAGGATAATCATTCGCCAAGATCGAATCCAGACAGGTAGCAATAGACTTCTCCTCATTGCGCGCCGGGATTATAACGGAGACTTTTATTTGATTCTTCATGTTGGTCCCTGAGGTGGATGGGTTTAGTACCTGGATGTGTGGTTGTGGTAAAGGCTGCCCGACGTCTGAAATCTATGTCCGGTTTTTGAAAAGAAACCAGTTGTTACCTAAGTTCGGCTCTGTCTTGATGTTGTCCAGGGTGAATGAAGGGAACTCTTTTTTCATGAACGTGAATATTTCATCCACCGTAGCAAACTCGTATGGGTATCCACCCAGCCAGTCCACTAAGTCGGTCTTCCAATGCATTCCGCGCTCTCCGCCATACTGCTTGAGTGCCTTGAAGGGATTTCTGAACCTCAAAAGATGGCGTCCCACAGGATGGGTCAGCGTGTAATACAATTCTATAAGGCGTTTCATGGGGACAGAGGTAGTATTGTAGAACCTCTTAACCTTAACCCAGTGCTCTGATCCCCATTTCCCTTCGACCCGGTTGTAGAGGGCGATGTAGTACAAGCCATTCTTAGGAACCAACCGGGCTGAGTTCCTTATGGCCTCCCACATTCTTCCCGTGTGGTGGAGCACCCCCCACGAGTACACGATATCGAAGGCTTGGAAACGGCTGAGAAACTCCGTGTCCAGAACCGAGCCTTGAAGAACGGTCCAGTTTGCCGGCTGGCCGGCTTTTTCCCGCATGTAACGAGCGCAGGTGACTGAGAAGGGGTCAGCGTCAAAGGATACAATGCGGTCGGCGCCCAGCAGAAAGGCCGCATAGGAAAAGAGCCCGCTGCCGCAACCGATATCAATAAAGCTCTTTCCCGTGAGATCCGTTACGCCCAGGAAGTGCGCCACGGACTCGCGCGCCTGCTGAATTCGTTCTTCACTGATACGCGCGAGAAATCTTTCCCAGTTCTGGCCGAACGGGAAAACCAGTCGTCCGCTCTCCGTAGGAACGGATCGGGAGGCCGGGGGCGATTGAGAGCTACGGCTATCCGCCGGGGTGGTATCCTGCGCCTCTAACGGGTGAATCATCGATTTCTCACTGACCGCGCTTTTGGCATTCATATTGATTTAGGAATTCCCCCTTTTAATTGTCACGAAGGTAAGCCACTGGTTTGACCAGTGCGATTCGGAGAGGTTTCATCGTTGCCCGGTTCCCCGCAAGGGGAACACCGTAAGTAGCCGTAAGTGAAACCTACGGTACGGGTGCCGGCCGAAAGCCTCTCGGCCCTGGCGGGGCCGAACCGTGCGACCCCTTCAGGGTCGGTGAAATGAGTAGGGATGCGATCCGTGGGCGGCGGGCACAAAAAGCGCGCCCCTGCCCACGGCTACTCAATGTTAACCCCTTCGGGGTTCCGATCACCTCAGTGCCGATCTGCGCGGATACTCAGATTTCCTCCCGCGCCCTTCGCGGGAGTTTGTGGCGTCGGTGCAGAGTAATCGTAATAGGAAGTGAAGCAGGCCAGGTTCGGATCAACCCGATTGAGGACAACACCCACGGTGTTCTGGCCCTCCAGAAGCTCCTGAGCCTGAAATACGAGGTCACGCGAGGTTGCTCCCGCGCGTACCACGAGCAGAATCGCATCCGCCAAGCTGCTTACGAGCTTTGTGTCGACGACTCCCAGCAGGGGAGCCGAGTCGAGGATAATCAGATCAAAGGCGGGGGCAAAGCGGTCCAGCAGGATCTGGAGCTGCGCGATGCTTGACGACCGAAACGGTTCGCCGGCGGCGGTTCCTCCGGTTATTACGTACAGGTTCTTCCGTTTGATCTTCCGAACGGCTCTCCAGGGGTTGCCGCCCTCCTGCAACCAGTCCTTAATGCCGTACGAGTTGGGGATGCCGCAGGCCAAGTGAACCGAGGGGTTGCGAACGTCCGCGTCGATCAGTAGGACGCGGTGACCCTCCGAGGCAAAGGTCAAGGCCAGATTGGTGGAGAAGTGCGTTTTGCCTTCCCCACGGGTGGCACTCGTGATCAGCAATCGTTTGAACGGTTGCTGGTTTTGAATCTCCCGCAGTCGAATCTGCAATAATCGGAGCTGCTCGACTCCCAGGGCGCCGTCTTTGCGCTGCGAGTACAAATGCGTGTCGGGACCGGGCTGCAGAATGACTTCACCCTCGAAAACTTCGGGGGGAAGGTCCTCGGCCAGCTCCGTGTGGATCTTCAAGCTTTCGCTGCTGATATCGCTCATAGGATTCAAAGCCTCACTAAGTAAATGTAAAGGTTCAGCACGGCCAACACCACGGCCGTGGTGGCGGCCCCAGTGATCCAGAGGTATTTGGATCTACGGGCCTGCTGCGACTCGGACAGACTGGGCATGTCAGGGAGGAGCGCTAAATTCCTCACCCCCATATAGTATTCCACGTCCTGCGGAGATTTGAGGGAGGTATCGCGTAATTCCAGGATCGCGGCAACCAGCAGGCCCAAGAAAACCCCCGCCCCCAAGCCACCCAAATTCAACTTCCACCGGACGGGGAGGTCGGGAGTATCCGGCAGTGAAGCGTAATCCTGGATGCGGAAGTGAACTCCTTTGTGTTGTTGGTACACATCGGTGGTTTGATCCGCCGCGGCGGCTTCATCTCGCGTCGTCTCGTAGTCCTTTTTGGCCGCGTCATACTCACGTTGCAGATCGGAAAGCTGCTGGGCGTGCAAGGGCATCTCCGAGAGATTCCCTTGGTAACGAGCGACATCCTTCTGAAGTTGGGCTTGCTCCTTTAGACGGGCAGCCAACTCGGCTTCGTTGTCTTGGATTTTGGAAATTGTGGCCGGCGACACGTCGGGTGAAGTCTTGGCAGGCTTGGAAGCCTTGGGAGCCGCACTTTTGGCTGCCTGATCCTGCACCTGGGCCTCCAAACGCTGGATCTCATCGCGGGCTTTGAGCACATCAGGATGATTGGGCTTGTACCGGCTTTCCAGGTCAGCAAGTTTTATTTTCAGGCCTTGGAGATCCGTTTCCAGGTGAGCGAGGTTGGGGTCGACGGCAGAAGCTGAATCCTTCTCCCCCTGCGACATGGTCGGAGCCAGAGCGGGCGCCTTGAGGTCAGCAATGGTCTGGCGTGCCCGAGCGATCGCCTGACCGTTAACGTCGAGTTGTTCCTGCAAACGGGCCAGAGTCTCAATGGTGAGCTGTTCTTCAATGGGCATCCGGCCGGCGTATTGTTTCTTGAAATCTGCCAGCGCTTGATTCGTCTCCTGGACTTTGGCAACGGCCAATTGCAGTTGAGAACGCAGCACGTTGGCAGTCTCCCGCGCTTGGTCCAGGGTCATTTGGTCCGCCTCCTGAACGACTAAATTCGCTAACTCGTTGCCTCCTTCCTGGGCAATCTTTGGACTCTTGCTGCGAAAGCTTACCCTCAGCCCATAGGGTTTGCCAGCCGGGCGGCGCGGATCGGAGCTCTCGCGGAGGACGTCGATGCTGACATTCTTCAAAATATCATCGAATTCCTGTTGGGATATGTCCTCTTGCCTCCTGAACATCGGCAACCGCTGAAGCAAGGTGTGGGACAGCACTTGCTGTACCAGTCTGGAGATCTGCCGCTCGTCATCAGCCCCCACGAGGGGCTTGACATAATCTTCCGAAACCGACGGTTGCTCGATCAGGATCAGAGCGTCGGAACGGTAGGAGCTTGGCAAAGCGCCGACTACGATGCACGTGGTGGCGGCGATCAAGGCGGCGGTTCCCAAGAACCACCATCTTCGCCGCTTCCACATTTCCATCAGGTCCTGACCCGTCATGGGTCGAATACTCGATTTGGTTTCCATGCTTTATTTTCCTAAAGGGATTTGTTGAAACTTATATTCGATTTGAACCGTCATTTGATTGCGGGTGATCGCTCCGATTTGCGCCAAGCCCAGCACCTGGCCGACCGAATCTCGCAGCGATAATCTTAATCGTGGAGTCAGATCGTAATGCATTGCCGGCTCGACATAAAAGGTCCGGAAGCCAGAACTCACCGAACCTACCAGAACGTTGCTGGTGTAAGCCCCCACGACACTGAGCTCAATTTTCCGGGTCACGGATCGCGATGCGGTAAGGTCGGAGGTTTGCCGCAGCACGGTGGTCAAAAAGCCGGACCCGCCGGTGACCATCCTCGTATATTCGGCGCGGAGTTTGTTGTGTCCAAAAGTCGCCTCCGCCACGCCACCGCCAATGCCGCCCTGTTCCTTCGAGATCAAGGTCGTTCGGCCTCCCGTCGGTAAATTGATGGTCGTGGAAGCCCCCCCAGCCGAGCCCGACTGGGTGGTTACTTGCGCCGGCCCCGCGAAGGCATTAATCGAAAAGTTGTGCGTTATCTTATTCGTATAAGTCAGAATCAAATTCTCCACTTGCGAACTGGGTAAACCCTTCGAGAAATACAGCCACTGATTTGCATACATGAGGCCCAAGGTCTGACGGGGAGTGGGCCGGTAATTGATTCCCCCGTACGCGTCCTCTTCGATGGTGTTGATGAGTCCCAAGCCCTGAAGCTTGGTCAAGTCGTAGTTTCCGCCCACGATGATCGAAACATGCTTGCTGGGCGCGTATTCGTAGGAAGCGGTACCCTTGCGGATTTCAACCCGCTGTTCCAGGAATGATCCGTTAAATACATTGCTTCCAATAAAGGAGAAAACCTCGTTGGGATTCCCTTCTAACACCGTCCCTTCCGGCAAGCTTGCCCAGCGTCCCGTGACCGTGAACTTGGTCTTCTTGGTGATATCGTATTGCCATTGCAGACGGCCATCCTGGATTGAGCTGTTGAGATTCGAATACTGGGGATAGAATCGACCGCCTCCCGAGTAAGTCACCAGCAGGGTATCTTCCGGCAGTTTTAGGCTGTACTTACCTTCCCCTTCAACCAGGATATAAGCACTTGACAACTGGCCGGTTTGGCTCGAAAGCAGATTGGAATCGTCCGTCCCTTCCAACCGCAGGGTAGGCAAGAACACGCTCGTCCCGTTTCCCGGGACCCTCTCCAGGGCGGGCGTAAAGACTGTCCCCTCCCACTGGCTGGAACTGCTTTGAGCCAGCAATCTGGTAGTCAAGCTGAGGAACAAGCAGACAAACAGAACTGCCCTGTAGCCTGATCCACTACCCCCACCGCACCACGTACGCAAGGTTTGCCCCGAACGAAAATTTGATGGATTATTCCGAATCTCGCCCCCGCTCAACTTCCTGCACTAATGGCTAATTCCGCCCGGCCACAAAGAGTGTCGCGCATTTCTGCCACTGGCCACTACCTCTTCATCTTGGATGCAAGTCAATATATTATACACCTATTCCTCGAGGTAGCCCAAGTCTTGCAGGCGGCTGCGTATCGCTGCCGCCTCCTCCTCCGAATAAACATCATCGCCCTCCCTTGCGACTACTTCCTGCGCGTCCGCAAGGTACCGGGGGTGGGAGGCCAGATAGTTCGGCCGAAAGACATCCTCGAGAACATGCCCGTCCATATTCTGCGGGACGGGTTGGCCCAGCGCGTACAGCAGGGTCGGAGCGACATCCAAAAGGGAAGCGGAGGAAAGAGAACCGCCCTCGCGCACATCCTGTCCGGCGGCGGCAAAGATCCCGTCCATATCGTGCTCCCCGCTCAGGTCGTGGAGTTCGCTCGGCCGGGTATTTCCCCACACACTCGCACCGAAATCCGTTCGCACCATCACCTCGGGTTCGAGAATCATCACGATGTCGGGGATGCGTGCAAGGTAGGGACCCGAAAATACCTCCTCGCGGCGGTGTACCTCCTGCACCACCGGACGCCCGGTAGCAGGATCTTTAAGGGCCTTCATCTCGTCGATCAGCTCATCGCGCAGCCGCTCGTACTCAACGCCGGGCTCGACAACTCCTTGCGCTTCCCGTCCGCGAAGGTTCACCTGTATTCCGGCGGTGGGGGCGCAGGGCAACACGGCAAAAGCCCGCGACTTCGTCCAGTCAAAGGCATCGGCATTACTGCGCATCCGCGCCGCCACTTGCCCGAGCCCAAGTTTTCCCTGGACGCTTTGCATCTTGTACCACGAAAGCCAAGGCTTAATAGCTTTCAGGCCGCGATAAGCCAATTGCCCGATGGTCCCCAGGAATGACCGCTTGAGCTTCAGGTAACCGTGCTGACCGAGCCAGACATTCAGATAGAGCCGGCGCATGCCCATGGCGGCTCCGCCGTGATCGGAAATCAAGAAATAGTTGGCGTCCGGCCTCGCCGCCAGAATTCGGCCCAGGGCGGCATCCAGAGCCTTGTAAATACTCTTGATAGGGTTGCCGATTTCCGCTGCTTCTTTAGCGTCGTAACCGGGACGACTGGGGTCCAGGAACCGCCAGTAAAGATGGTGGAAGTCATCAGACTCCCGGAAATACACGCACAGAAAATCATACCCCGCCTGCATCTGCTCACAGGTAATATCCGTCAGCTTGTTGATGTGGAAGGCATGGTTTTCGAAAAGTTCCTGATAACTCATTTGGGGGCGCATTTTGGCCGGACGAAGCGGGCCGAAGTTGCGATCGGGGGGAAACGTGTAGCTCAGCGAGTCGTCAGGGTTGGGAATGCCCGCCAGCATCAGCCCCTTAATCGGCCAAACCGGGTAGGTTAGGGGAAGCTGGAGTGAGCACACGCTCAGTCCGCGCTCGCCCAGGAGGTCCAGGATGGTGGTGCCGGCCATGTGAGTGGAATTGATCAGCTTCTCTTTCTGCAAGTAGTCGCTGGCATTGAATTCGTTGAAATCAAGCACGCCATGCTTGCCCGGGTTCATTCCGGTGAGAATCGAAATCCAGGCGGCCGGAGTCACCGGGGGGATGATGGAACGAAGCTTTCGCGCCGCACCTCGGGAGAGCATGGCGGCAAGGTTCGGTAATTCGCCTTGTTTCACCCAAGGCTCAAGTAGATTGAATGTCGCCCCATCCCAGCCAATTAACACACAAGGTTTGTTTCCAGCCATTGAGTTCTCCCCAGTCGAACTTGCCCGTTGATTGCGAATTCCCCTGATTAATTCATCTGCGCCAGTGTAAGCTGCGATTCGTCGGCCGGCCGGCGATAGGCCGGGTCGGCGTCCACAAAAACTCGATGCCACAATTCCAGATTGAGCAGCCTCCAGACGCGGTTCGAGTGGTCAAACTTGTGATTGCGGTGTTCCCAGAAAAGGCGGCGCAACGCTTCGAGGCGAAAGAACCCGCGCTCCTGGCTGCGCGGTGCGAGCAGCAGTTGCTCGACCTCCTCGATCCGTCCGGCGGAAAGCCAGGTGCGCCAAGGCGTGGGAAAGCCGCGTTTTCGCTGCTCGATCACTTCCCGCGGCAGCAGGTCACGCGCCGCATCTTTCAGAGTCATCTTCCCATTCAATCCTCGGATTTTGTAGCGGGCCGGAATGCTCAAGGCGTATTCCACCACCACGTGGTCGAGAAAAGGAACACGGCTTTCGATCGACGACGCCATGCTCATGCGATCCTGCTTGCGCAGCAACTCGACCAGATAGGTTCTGAGATCGAGGTGAAGCAGCCGGTTCAAGAAATCGCCCGACGATTCCTTCCACATGTCGTGGGGACCCTGGTAAGGGTTCCCACCCACGCCCTCCGCCAGCAGGCCTTGCTGCTCGCGGGCGGAAAAAGCTGAATAGAAATTGTCGAGATAGAAGGATTCCAGCGCTTGGCCGTCGCGCGCCAGGAAAGTGTGGCCCAGGCGCCGTTGGGAGCTCGCACCCAGCCAACTCCCCTGGGTGATTTGCTTCGCCATCCAAGCCCGGCCGACGCTCGGCACAACGGAGCGGTAAACCTTGTCGAAGCGCTGGTTCCAAAGCGTCCAGGCGTAGCGATCGTAACCTGCCAGGGTCTCGTCGCTGCCCTCACCGGTTAGAACCACCTTCACCCTCTCGCGCGCCAGTTGGCACACGAAATAAAGCGAGACGCTGGAGGGCCACACCAACGGTTGGTCCTCGTGCCAGATGAGACGCGGAAGAGCCCGGAAAAAGTCCTCGGCGCCAATTTTGACCTCGTGATGTTCAGTGCCCAGGGCCTGCGCCACCCTTGCGGCCATGGGCAACTCGCTCGATTCGACCTCCGGATAGCCCACGGAAAAAGTCTGGATGGAACCACCTCGGCGCTTCTGCAAGATCGCCGCCACGACGCTGGAATCAAGCCCGCCGCTCAACAACACACCCAACGGAACATCGCTCATGAGATGGCTCTCCACCGCCTGCTCGAGCAATTCACGATAGTTGCGCGCATATTCCCGGGCCGAGCGCTCCTCGCCGTGGCTCTCGCCCGAGGGCAGGTCCCAATAGCGCTGCGTCTTGACCGTACCTCGCTCATCGACCGTAAGCCAGTGCCCGGGCGGCAGGCTCTCGACGCCCGCAAAGAGGGTTCTTACGCCCGCCAAGTGCCCGAAGGCCAGATATTCCGGGAGGGCGTTCGATGCGAGCTTCGCCTGCATTCCCGGGTAGGCGAGCAGTGATTTGATTTCCGACGCAATGAGAAGTTGGCCGTCGCGGCGCGCAAAATAAATCGGTTTGATCCCCAGCCGGTCGCGCGCGCAGAAAAACTTCCGGCGCCGGCTATCCCAAATCGCGAAGCCAAACATGCCGCGAAGACGCTGGACGCAATCTTCACCGTACTCCTCGTAAAGATGAATAATCGTCTCGGTATCGCTGCGGGTGCGATAGCGATGTCCGCGCTCTTCCAGGTCGGGCCGCAATTCGGCGTGGTTATAAATCTCTCCGTTGAAGACGATCCAAACGGTTCCGTCTTCATTGCTGAGGGGCTGGTGCCCGGCTTTCAAATCCACGATGCTGAGGCGGCGCATGGCGATGCCAACGTGGCGGTCGAGATAGCTCCCCGCGTCGTCCGGACCCCGATGCACGATTTGGCCATTCATGGCCTCGAGCCGTTCGGGCCGCACCGGTTGTTCGCGATCAAAATTGTAGATTGCGCAAATGCCGCACATGCTTGACCCTAGCACCTCTGCTCGCGAAGTCCTGCCGCGAGCACCCCGTCTGCGTGTCCACTCTCATCTTGCACGGTCTCTTCACCTTCCCGCCGGACCTCTTCGAAATGATCCCGGCGAGACGGCAAGTCGACGACCTTGACTCCTTGGACGGACAAGAAACTTCCCTCCCACAGGAAAACCTGAAATGGCTTCCCCTGAGCGTTCTGTGCGCAGTAGGCGAACCGGGCGTCACTCTCGAAGTCTTCGAGCTGCCACTGCCCATGCCCGTCCCCCAGAACCCAGGAATGCGACTCTCGACCGGCGCCGTAACGGAAGCCGCGAGTTTTTCCAACCCCGGTGGTGCTCGTGAGGCGCGCCAACTGCCCCAACGGCTCGGGGAGGCGTGGAATCAGGAGTGTTGCGAAATCGGCTGGCAAGGACGCTTGGATCGAACAACGCAGCACCGGAGCAGGCAGCCTCTGGCCATAGGACGGCGAATGCCAACTGTCCGCCAGTCCAAGCGACCAGCCAGGATCCGAGAGGGGCACGATCCCGAACTTCTCGCCCTCCCGAGAGCCAATTTCCAGAGCCGTGGAGATTAGCGTGGCGGGTCCGCTCGCGGCGTGCCAGTAGAGCTCGAGCTTATGTTCGCCCGCACCTTCAACAGTGTCGATCACCAGCCAAAACCGGGGCTTCACAAAGAATACCATACGTTGGTGCGTGGCGGGAGAGGCAAGCCGTTGATATCCGTTATGGGAAGCCACCAGCAGGTCGAAGTGCTCACCCGTCCACCAATGCTCGGCCCGCACTTCCGGGATTTTCTCCCACTTGAATGGGGCAGCCGGTGCAGCTTGATTTTGGCCATCAATCCTGAGGGTATTGTGTGCCGCAGTGCCGCGGAAGACTTCTCGCCACTCATCGGAGCCCGTATAGGTGCAGGTCCCGCGATCAGTCAGCCATTCGTGCCCGTCGGCCGCGACGGTAAGGCTCAAAGCATCGGCGTGAGCGTGACCACAGTTACCTGTGCCAAACGGGCCGGCATCCATCGTGAGTCGCAATCGGTCGCTCGCCAATACGTAAACGCCGGTGGCAGGAAAAGCTCGCGAGGCTACTTTCGGCGCGTCGTCCGGCAGGGCATCATACTCGGTTACTCCCGCCGGTCCGAGCAGCCAGAGCGTCTCCTCCGCAAGGCCGGTCGCACGGGCTTTCCAGTCGGGGCGGCGGAACAGCGCAGCGCCGGTCGAGAGGGGGTCGGAGAGATGCTCGGCGCGGTTACGCCGCGGATCGAAACAGCGGCCTCCGTCATCGTCGCCGAAGCGGGAGACGGGACCGGCAGCGCTTAGGGCCGCGAGGTAATCCAACATATTCTGCAGGGTTTGGTCGAGGCTTTCAGGAATGGCAATTCCGTTTCGAGACGCCAGGATGCGGGCGTGGAGCAGCAGATCGAGAGCATAAACGTGGTAGTAGGTGGCCTGTTCGAAATAGCCCCCGTCAGAGCGCACTTGATGCTCTGCCTCCTGCAAAATGATCTTCCAACCCAGTGCTTGCCACGCCGCCGCTCGCCCCAGTTGGGGACAGAGCACTCCAATGAAGAAGAGGGCCACAGCCTCCCCCAGTAAGTGCGTGTTGTGCGCAAAATAAGTCGACAGGTTATGTTCAATGAACCGGGCATTGCGCCCCAAGGCCAGCAGGAGATCCCGCTTGAATCGAGCGGAAAACGCGCGCGACCGCGAGAACAACACGCCTGCCCACAGCCAGGACAAGCTTCGGAACGCCACCTCGAGGCTGCTGGCCCAGTTGATTCCCACGAGATAGGGATTCTGCTCCTGCCAGTCGTAGTACTCCCGCTCGAACTCCAGGAAGTAATCGGCCTTTCCGGTCAATTGATAAGCCTTGCCGAGGGTCATGAAGTGCTGATGGCGGTTCAACTCCCAGATGATCTTGCTATCGCCAACCGCGGCGAAATCGAGGTAAGGGACGCGGTAAAAAAGGTCCCGTGGGGCGGTCTTCTGGTGTACGGGATCGCGATGCCAGTCGAGGCGCGGCCCCAGATCCAGGTCGCCGTAGCCGAGCAGGTCGAAACGATGCGCACAGATACGTTCGGCGCGCTCGATCGTCTCCTCGGCGGCCTGGGGCAGCTTGGCGCGAAGGGTATGGATCAGCTCGGGCAGGTTGGTGTCGGAAAAGAAAAAGCGGCCCGCCTGAGGAGATACAGGGGGCTCAGGTACCCCTTGGTTTTCGGCCGCGAAGCCCCATCCCAGGCGCGAGCGAAGCGCCTCCGCGCGATTCCAAGCCTGTTGTCGTGCTCGGAAGAGCACTTCTTGCGGGCTGGCCTGCGCCAGGCGGCGCACGAGGCGGCTAATTTTGCGTTGCGAGGTCATAGGTTAAAGCCACGGGATGTAACTTCAATTTACCACCCTCTCCCCCAAGGGGGGTGCGGATGGTAAATCCGCAGCTCGGGCGAGGGTGGTAGATCTCAAATCACCATTCCCCTGCGCGAGCAGCCATTTGGCCACGCGCTCGATGTTGTCCTCAATCCCTTGCGGCCGCAAGCCGCGCTTGACGGCCTCGTAGTTTTCGACCACATACACGAGCTTGGCGCAAAGGTCATCGGCGTCCTCAAAACGGTAAGTGATGACGCCCGGTGGCCGCATGCCGTTGTCGGCGGCAACCACCGGCACACCGATCGCGAGCGATTCGAGAACGGACGCTGAAACCCCATCGCGGACGTGCGGGCGAAAATAAGCGAAGCAGCGAGAAAGCAGGGTCATGAACGTGTCGTGGTCGAGGTTGCCCAGCAGCAGGAGATTCTCCGGCCTCCCGCCCGGCTGGGCATCAACAAAGGCCTCGGCCGGAGGCACCTCTTTTGCCGGAAAGCCTAGCCAGATGAATCCCGCGCGAGGGTGTTGTTCGGCAAACTTGCGCATTCCGGCCAGCACGGTTTCCAGGCCATATTCCGGGCGAAAGCAGACAAAGCAGAAGAATACGGGGTCGCGCTGGGCAAGAAATTCTTCGATCTGCGCCGGCAACGGCTGCTTGTTGAAAGTGAGGTTCTGCGACGAAAAGCAAGGAATCGAGGCGATCGGCGTGCCGTTGATCCCGTATGACTTGATGGCTCGCTCGATCTCGATGCTATCGCAAGTAATGCTCCCGGCGCTCAAGAAGAGCAGGCGGTAGGCCCAGCGCAGAAACTTGGAATCCGTCCGCGGAAAGTAACTCTGCGGCAAACCGCCGTGGAATGTCATCACCGCCGGCAGACCCAACGCACGCCCCGTCAAGTTAGCCGCCAACGTCAGGAGATATCCCTTTTTCGATTCGGCATTGACATGCGTATGGGGGCGATAGCCTTGAAGTGTAAATTTAACCACCTTGAAAAAATAGTCAGGCCCGTTCTGCACGTCCACGTACTCGGGGCTCTTGATCTTGCGGCTCTCGTTGATGTTCAGGACTTCGCAGGCCGCGCCGCGCCGCCGCAGTTCTTCGGTGAGCAGCTTGGTCTGCATCGCCCAACCACATTGCGGAGGGGGGTAGTTGCCGATCTGGAGGATTTTAGGCGCCGACCCTGCGCCGAGGCGGCTGAATCCGGAAACGGCACTGACGAATTCGCTGAAGCTGTCCGTAGCGTTGATAGGTATTCGATTGAGGAGATAACGGTCAACATCGTGGGCGTTGGTGCCCGGCTGGCCGGTGAAAGCGCAGGCATAGCCTTCCTGCTCGACCAACTGCCGCACTTCGGCGTCCCAACTGCCATTCGGATAAGCGAAGGCCCGGACGCGAATGCCCAGCCGCGCTTCGAGCTCATGTTTTGAGCCTTCCAATTCGAGTTTGACTTTCTCGGTGGGTAGGCCGGGGAGCAGGGCGTGTGAAGCACCGTGAGAGCCAATCGCTGCCCCTTCCTGGCTCAGGATGCGCAGTGCCTCCCACGTCAAGCGTGGCTCCTGAGGAACGACGCTATCCTGGCAGGGAAGTTGGCGTTGGATCTCCTCCCAGGCGCGCTCGCGTGCGGTTGGCCCGAACTGCATGAGACCCTGCGAGATTTTCCCAAAAGCCCACCGGCGCTCCGCCGGCGTTCGCAGCCAGAGTAACTCGCGGCCCCAGGGTACGGCCAAGGCCGGCGACCAAGCCACGCGCCATTCAAGTTCCTCCAGCCAGTAGCACTCTGAATGGTCGATGAATTCGGGGGGCACGAAGAGCGTCATGGGAATCCCGAGTTCTTCGAGGATCGGTTTGGCGACCTCCAGATTATTTCGATAGGCGTCATCGAAAGTGACTAGGACCGGGCGCGGAGGCAGCGCCCGTCCGCCTTCTAGCGCGGCCAGCGCCTGCTCCAACGAGACCGGGGTAAACTTCCGCCGAAGCCACCGCATTTGGCGGCGGAAGCTCTTGGCCGGGACGTGCAAGTTGTCGAGTTGCGCCGCGGATTTACGAGTCGTGACGCCGTGATAGACCAGCACTGTGATCCGTTGCCGATTGAGGTAGCGAAGCAGTGGAAAGAAGCCGGCAAGTCCCAGCAAACTGTAGGCCCAGCGTTTCAGACTGCGGCGTCGCTCCGCGAAATACCGATGGAGCGCCTCACGCAAATCTTCCCAACCGGCAAGGTGCAAGGCGAGCTGCGACAAGGAGACGCCCTCAGCTCCCAAGCGCCGGAGAGCGGTCAGGTCTGCGCCACGGGGATTGAAGCCGCCGCCTTGGGTCGCGCACGCCACCAGACCTGCCTCGCGCACGACGGATTGGGTGGTGGAATTGTAGGCCCCATCCGGGTAGGCGAAGACTTTCACGGGTCGCTGTAATTCCTGCGCGATCCTCCCGCAAGACTCGGTGATTTCCGAACGAACCTCCTCGCGTTCAAGATGGGTGAGAATAGGATGCGTCACCGTATGCGCACCGATGGTGATAAGCGGGCTCGCCGCCATGCGCCGCAATTCCTCCCAACTCAAGATGGCGCGCTCCTCCGGCATTTGATCCGGCCCGGTAATTCCCAACTGGGCGTGCAATTCCGCGAGCGCCTCGGTCAGTTCCTTGCCGCCGAGGGTTTTCAACACCGAGTGGACCTGGGCGGCCGCCCGGTGGCGTCCCGCGATGGTGGTCAGGCTCAGCTCTGAATCGATCTTGCTAAAGTGCAGAGACGGGACGGTGGTTTTTCCGAACCAACTGTCCACCTGGTCGAGCCACAGCGGCTTGCCGTCCACTGCCCCACTGACGACGAAAATCGTGGCTGGCAGCTTGTACTTCTCGAGCCGAGGCAGAGCCACGGTGTAATTGTCGCGGTAGCCGTCGTCGAAAGTGATCACGACGGCGTTCGAGGGCAAGGGGCGATTGGAGGCGAGGGCTTCAGCGGCCTCTTCGAGCCCGATCACGCGCCAAAACCGGCGCAGGTGGCGCAGGTGCCGATCAAACTCCGTCGCCGCGAGAGGACGGCGCCCGAGGGCATCGGGTTTCGCCGGCGCCTTCTCAACGCGGTGATAGAAAAGGATCCTGATGCCGCGCCCGAACAGGCGCTGGTGAATCGCCCGCACGAGCAGGAAGCTCCCCGAGTTGTGAACTACCCAGGCGAGGCAGGACTTCAATTTGGTTTTCAAGTTGTGGACAGTCCCCACGTCAAGAGCCCCCGGCTCTACGGTCAAGCAATTCATCGTAAACAGCTTCCAGGCGTTTCACGGCGACGTTGATGTCGAATTCCGATTCGGCGTGCCTACGGGCGGCGTGCCCGAGCTTGGCGCGAAGGTCAGGCATGGCCAGGAGCATCAGAATCTGTTCAGCCAAGGCTTGCGAGTCACCCGGCGGGAAGAGCAGGCCGGTGCGGCCGTGGTCAATCAGCTCCTTACAGCCTCCCACCGCCGAAGCTATGATGGGGCGCCCTGCGCTCATCGCCTCCAGAACAACATTCGGCATCGATTCGGAGGTACTGGGGAGCACCACGATGTCGAGAGCCGCCAAGAGGTCGGGGATTCCATAAAAGTCCCCCAAAAAGGAAACGTACGAGGTTAGGCCGTTCTTGGCCACATAGCTGCGGAGCTCGCCCTCGAGCGGGCCGGGGCCGGCGAGCAAGAAATGTGCCTGCGGGAAGCGCTGGATGACCGCAGGAATGGCCTTCAAGAGGATCGCGTGCCCCTTCTCGGGGCGAAGATTGGCGATCAGGCCGATTAACGGCCCCTCAGCGCTCCAGCCCCATCGACGGCGGGCGGACTGGCGATTGCCGTTCGACTGGAACTGTTCGAGGTCAACACCGTTGCGGACGATGCGAATCACTTTTGAGGATAGGCCCTCATTCAGCAAGCTATTACTCGCCGCCTCCGAATTGGCCACCACGCAGTCGGACTGAAAGAAGACTCGGCGAATCACCCAGCGCTGGCGCGGCGTGTACATCGACCCGGTGTCGCGGCGGCTGGTGACCAGCAAGGGAATTCCCGCCAGGCGAGCGAGCGTACCGGCAAATACGGTGGTAAAGTAATCAAAGGTGTGGACCAGCTCAATGCCCTGGCGGCGCAGAAGACGCATCCAGGCAAGAGCGCATCGAAGCGTGTCCGGGGCAAACCACCGCCCACGCGTGAATTCGATGACCGGCAAGCCTGCCATTTCCACCTTTTCGAAAAACTCCCCCTCCATAGAAAAACAACCCACCAGTACGTCGTACTTGCTCTGGTCTAGGCGACTGACGAGTTCGGCAAACTGGTGCTCTGTGCCGCCGTGGCCGAAGCGGTTGGTAAACAAGCATAGATTGGGTCGGCGTGTGCTCATGGTTGGAATTAGAATCCGGCGTTCCGATGCCAAAGTTCAAGCGCCATCAATGACCAGAGCATGTAGCTATGGTCGCGCCGTCCCCTCGCGTGCTCGCCCATGAGGGTTTGGAGAAAGGCGGGCTGGAAATAACCTCGCTGAACGGCGCGGGAATCAAGCAACACATCATGGAGGAAATCGTGGAGATCACGGGCAAACCAGTGGCGAAGCGGAATTGCAAAACCCATTTTCGACCGATTCAGGGTTTCCGCCGGAAGCAAGCTGCCAAACGCCTTCTTGAAGATATATTTCCCCGTTTGGCCGCGCAGCTTGTAGCGCATGGGCAAGCGCGAGACGTATTCCACCAGGACGTGGTCCAGCAAAGGAACGCGCACTTCGAGTGAGTGCGCCATGGACATTCTGTCAACCTTGGTCAAAATGTCGCCCGGCAGCTCGGTCGTCGTATCGTGGTGGACAATCTTGTCCAACATAGTCCCACCTCGATGGCCGTTGGAAATCGAGAGGTGCGAATCGTATTGGGGATCAAGCCTCGCGAGTTGGGCGCGAAAATCCGCGGAGATCAAATGTTCTTTGGTGGCGTCCGGAATCACCGTGCAATCCAAATAGCGCGCCAATCCGTCATCCAGAGCCACCCTTCGCAAGTAGCGCTTTCCATGGGCGGCGTAGGGCAAGGCCTGGCTGAGAGGAAGTAAGACGTGGCGGCGCAGGGGCCGCGGAATCCAGTCGAATACCTGCTGGCGGCGTGCCTCCGAATAGCGCTCATAGCCGGCAAACACCTCGTCGCCGCCGTCTCCGGAAAGTGCCACCGTCACCGACTCGCGCGCCAGTTGAGAGACCAGATAGGTGGGGATGGCGGAAGGATCGCCAAAGGGTTCGTCGAAAAATCCCATCAAACGTTCGGCCATCTCCACAGCCTGCGGCTTGACGACCAACTCGTGGTGGTCGGTTTTGAAGTGCTCGGCCACTCGCCGCGCGTGAGCGAGTTCGCTGAAATCCTTTTCCTCGAAACCGATGGAGAACGTCTTGACGGGCCGATCCATGAGCTGGCTCATCAGCCCGACCACCGTGCTCGAATCGAGGCCACCGCTCAGCATTGCACCGAGCGGGACTTCACTCATCAAGCGTATTTTTACGGACTCGGTCAGCAATTCCCGCAGGCGTTCGCAGCACTCCTCTTCCGAGGGAGTGTTCGACTCCTCGGGCCAGGGCAGGTCCCAGTATTTTCGGACCTCGAGCTTGTCGCTCTGAATCACCGCCAAGTGGCCCGGCGCGAGTTTTTTTACGCCGGCGAAGATCGTCTCGGGATCCGGAACATATCCGAGCGAGAGATAGTGGTTAACAGCGCTGAGGTTGATGGTAGGTTTCGGCCCCGGCGCCTGCAAGAGGCACTTGAGCTCGGAACCAAACACCACCCGGCCGCCCTGGGACCAATAGTAAAGCGGCTTGATTCCGAGGCGATCGCGGGCGAGGACTAAGCGCCGGGACTTGGCGTCCCACAAAGCAATGGCAAACATGCCGCGGAGGTGTTCGACGAAATCGGCGCCGTGCTCCTCATAGAGGTGAACGATGACCTCCGTGTCGGAGGTGGTGTAAAAGCGATGTCCGCGGCTTTCCAGGAGGTCGCGAAGGGTCTGGTAATTGTAGATTTCTCCGTTGAAGGCGACCCAGACCGAGCTGTCTTCATTGTGGATGGGCATGTGGCCCGTGGTCACGCCGATGATGCTTAGCCGCCGCACCCCGAGCCCGATCTGCCCTTGGCAGTAAGTTCCCTGATCATCCGGACCTCGGTGCCGCATGATCGCGCACATCGGCTCGACCATTGCCGGGGAGACCGACGCGTCTGGCTCAGATTGGAAGATACCTGTTATTCCGCACACGGTGTTGGGGTAACCTCAAGTGGACGAAGGTGCCGTCGAATTTTCCAGCTTATTTCCCTAATAGGGCGCCAACTGGCGTATTGAGAAAGCGGGGAAGCATGATGTGTCGAAACTGCTCCCAAGCCAACCGGCTGTGCTTGTCGAGCCCCAGCGAGAGCAACACACCGGTATAGGCGAGCAGCATCCCTCCACAGGCCAGAACGGCATGCATCGGACCCGACAGGGAGAGGTAGCGACCGATAAGGAGCGCCACCGACAAGCCCGCCAGCGCCGCCACGGACGGTTTGGCGAGGACCCAGTCGAAGGGATTAAAGTGCAGGAGACGTTGCACCTGATAGACCTGCAGCAGGTTCAGAGTGATCACGCCGGTGCTATTGGCAATGGCCGCGCCGATGATACCCATGGAGGGAACCAGCAGAAAGGCCAGGACGATTTGCAACGCCAGGGAGATCGCCGTATTCCAAAACTGTAAACGGCTCCAACCGGCCATGCTGATAATCAGGCCCACCGGACCGGTGACATAGTTCACGAACTGTCCGAGCACAAGAATAAGCAGGCAGGATCCTGCCACCGTGAATCCCTTGCCAAAAAGTCCCAGGACATCATGACGCGCCACGACAAACACCAGGGCAATGGGAGCAAAGACTTCGACGGCCCAGAGGGTCACCACTTTGCTGTAGGCAGCGAGTTGACCCATCTCACCCCGATGATGGAGCTCGGAGATCATGGGGCCGAAAATCTGGCTGATGACTCCCAGGAAAAAGCCCATGACGACGATGAGCCTGATACACACCGAATACACACCCACTTCGACGGTGCTGCGGTAGTGGGCCAGAACGAAAGAATCAGCGTACATCACCATGAAATTGAGGAGGTTTCCCCAAAACAGAGGCGTCCAGTACTTGACGATCTCCGGCCGATTGACCGTGGGGACGAAGGCGGACAAGTTCACGGGAATGCATCGGCGCAGGGCAAGGGCGGCAAGGATGGCGCAGATGAGGAGCGAAAGGACATAGACCGCCAGAATGGCGTAAACCCGGCCCCCCAACATATAAGCAGAAAATGCGAGGACGATGCGCAGCGTGGGGTTGAGCATTGCCTCGATGTAAACCTTGTACTTCATCTGCTTGAACGATTGCGTAGCCGCCAGCAGGACCATTTCGACGGCGAAGAGCGGTACATAGAGAGCCACAATGCGCAAGGGCGTGGTGACTTCGGGTTTGCGGAACAAGATGGTGGCAATCCAGGGCGCGCCCACCAGCACCACCGCGCTGCCGGCAATTCCCAGGGCCCCCACCGTTCGCATGGCGAAGCGCAGAGTCCCCCGGAAGGCTCCCCAGTCGTTATCGACCCGGTACCGTGCAAGATACCGGATAACCGTCGTGTCGAGGCCTCCCACGGCAATTACCCCGGTCAAATAGGCGACGGTCAGTGCCAGGTAGTAGACCCCAACCTGCTGGGGGCCGAGCAGTCGGGCCACCAGCACATTGAACAAGAGGCGGCTGACGACGTTGAAGCCGCTGCCGATCAGGTTGACCGTCATTCCCCGGGCAAGGGTGCCAATAGATTCGGTCGCTTGATCCGCCACGGGTCTCCTAATTTCCCTGCGGCTTGGAGGATTCCTGCCGCTTTGTGACAAAGGCGTTGATGGCGGCGAGGGTACGGAAATTCTCCGGCACGATCTCTTCGTCTTCAACTTGGATACGGCAGTTCTGTTCGAGAAAGGTGGTCAAACGAAGCAGGCTCAGAGAATCGATGACCCCTTCTGCAATGAGGTCGGTATTTTCGTCTAATTTTTCTTTTCGCCCGTTGAGGAGCTCCTCTTCAACAAAAGCCCTCACTACTGCCATTGTCTTCAGGCTGGACGAGGTGGTGGACATATCAGGTTCTCCTTTTCCTTTTGGTCTTGGGTTGTCAAGCTCAGAAATTTCGCCAGAACTCGCCCTGTAGAATCGCCGGGGCGTGGGTCCCTGCCTGGACAAGGTATTTCAGTAAGTGGTCCGCTTGGCGCTTCCCCTTAAGAGTTACCGGGGATCGGGGACGGGCACGATATCCCACTCAAACGGCCTCCGCCACAGGAACCTGTGGCTGCCCCTGCCTTGCGGCCTCTGGCTGGCCGGGTAGATGACCTTCCAGGAACGGCCCTGCCCAATTCAGCGTTAATCGGAATAATTCTTCGGTTCTTTCCCGGGACGAGAAGGTGTGGTCTCCACCCTTGATAACGACCCAGTCGGGAGGAATCTTCTTTTTTTTCAGGCCGAGCTTGTCGCCTGGATTCACTCTCTCGACCCAGTCGGTGAGGTAAGAGTCCTTCTCTCCGAAAACCATCAAACAAGGACCGTCGTAACGAACCAGCAGGTTGGCCACACTGCCAATGACTTCTTTCATCCGGTCGAGTTCCTTGGGAGTTGGACGCAGATACCGGCGAGCGAGTACACCAATCTTCCGCATCCAGGATTTCATGCTACGGGGCGCATTCCAGAGCTTGCGCAAGACATTCCCACGCAGGAAAAACTCCTGGGCGATTTTCGTGGCCTGGACGCGTTCGTACCCGTATTGGGGAAGCGACACAATTCCGGGGTCAGCCAAAAGGCAGCAGAGGATGAGACCTTCCAACTTTTCGTTCGGGCTGCCGGTGGCCGAGATGTGTACGGCTACCGATGAGCCTAAGCACAACCCCCAGCCCACCACGGCGTCGAGCTTGTATTGGGTGCGAAAGAAACTGACCGCGGCGCGAGCGTCGGCCAGCCGGTCCGCGATGGTCACGTCGCACATGCCCGGGCTGTCGCACATGCCGCGGTCGTCGTAACGAAGCGCGTAGAATCCACCTTGCGCGAGCCGGTCGCCAAGGTCCCGGAAAAGCCGATGAGTGCCAAACTTGGAGTTGAAGTTCTCATGAAACAGGACAACACCCACGCGCTCTCCGGAAAGGGGCTGGGGTTCATGCACCATTCCGTGCAGGGTCCAACCCTCAACCGGTATACTCACTTGTTTTGCCATATAACCCCTTATGATAGCTTATAATGCCTTGTAAAGGAAAAATCATCCCGCCGCCAGCCAACCCTCCGATGCGCGCGCGAATTTCTCTGGAAACACTGATGAGAAATCCTCCCAAAACGGAAGTTCCGGCAGGAATTCCATTTTGGCATTCCCACCCTGAGCCACCCAATCGTTGGGAAGCGAGGCGAGCTGGGTACGTTCGGAAACTCGGGATAACCAGAGCACCTTGAGGGAAGGGGGCTGCTGAGGCCACGAGGGGCCAGCGGTCATCTGCCGATAGAGTGCGGGCGAGAATTCGTAACCTAGATTGTCAACGGTCCGGCCCGCCTCAAAATCATTGACCATGCTCTTGGTTGTGACCTTAACGCGGTCAGCCTTCAGATGCACAAGCTCCGCGGTCAAGCGCATGCGGAGAAGGTCGCGAAAGTATTGTCGAGTGTCGGTGACGGGGGACCACAAGATGAGAAAATCTGGTGGACTTGCCAGCGCTGCCTGCGCCGCCAGAAATGCCCCGAACCGCAATCCGAAAAACCCCACCCGCTCGACGCCGGTGCGTTCCCGGAGACAAGTCATTGCCGTCATCGTGTCTCGCAGCGCACCCTCGATGGTGAAGTCCCGGAAAGTTCCGTCACTCTCGCCAGTTCCGAAGGGATGAAAACGCAGAACGGCAAATCCCATTTTCCCGAGTTCCTTGCTCCAGCGGGCGAGCCGCGCATAGGTCGTGATCATCTCTTCGCCGAAGGGAGGACAGAACACGAGCCCGGCACGCGATTTCCGGCCCGGCCCATCCAAGGCCCCGAACAGTCGACGCGAGGGTTGTCCGAAAAAGAAGGTTTCCACTTGAATACCCCAATGGTTCTAATAGGAATCAGGCAGATCGGCAATTCATGCTACGCCTTGGGGGCCTATTTGGCTCCGCGGCCCCAGACAACGATCTTGCCCGTTTTGAAAAGTATGTAGAAATCAAGAGAAAGCGAGATGTTCTTGATATAGAAAAGATCGAAGCGCAATCGGTCCATCTGCTCCTCGACAGTCGAGCAATAGCCATTATTGACCTGCTGCCATCCGGTGACGCCCGGGCGCACGATATGCCGGTATCGGTAATAAGGACTGGCATTCTCGAGGACTTTGACGAAGCCCGGGCGTTCCGGCCGAGGCCCGACCATGTTCATGTCACCCTTCATCACGTTCCAGAGCTGTGGCAACTCGTCCAAGTGGGAAACTCGCAAAAAGGATCCCACCCGGGTGATGCGCGGATCTTTGTCCACTGCCCAAGCCGGTCCAGAATGTTTCTCGGCGTCCTGGCGCATGGACCGGAATTTGTAGACCTTAAAGATCCGCCCCATCAAGCCCACGCGTGGCTGCGAATAAAAGACGGGGCCCGCGGAATCGAGCTTGATGGCGATGGCAGTCAATGCCATCAAAGGGAGGGTGATAATCATTCCCAGGCTCGCCAGAATCACAGAATAAATGTGTTGTAACATCATCAGGTTGGGTCGAATGTGGAAGCCCTCGGAGAAAATCAGCCAGCTCTGGCGCACGTCCTCGACTGGGATTTTCCCGGCAACCTGCTCGCAAAAGGTTCCCGCTTCGTAGATTTGTGTGCCTGCCAGCCGGAGGCTCACCAGGTCGCTCACAGGAAGGCGGCCACGGCGGTCCTGAGACGCGACGACCAAAGTATGCGCCCGAGACTTCGTGGCGATTTCTAGGAGGTCCGAGGTCGAGCCGAGGCACGCGAGGGCCGGCTTGAAATTGGTCACGGGAAGGGGGTTGCCATCGTCGACGTACCCCAGAAGATCGATCCCCAGGTCCGGGCGCAATTGAATCTGGTAAGCAAGAGCGGCGCCGAAACTGCTTAGTCCCACCAGAATCATGCGCTCCGTAGGATTCTGAAGCCTTTTTGAGAATACTATCCGTCCTGTGAGCAAGAGTCCCAGCGATATTATGATGGCGAGCACGTAAATGTCACGAACCACGATTAGTCTGGGAAAGAAGTATTCTATCCCGCCCAGAGTAACCGAGGCGATACCCAAGACGCAAAACAGTCGCCAGACAAGTTCGCTGCGATTCGTGATCATCCGAACATCGTAGGAATCAAGATAATAAAGGCAAATCATGTAAGTGCCGGTCGTTACGAGCAGTTGGAGTAGCCCCGCACCCCCGGTCAGGACCGCATAGGAGGCCGGGTTCCAGCGCAGCATGAACGCGACTAGGAAAGACACCATGATGAGTAGCATCTCATAGCCAACCAACAAGACCGTGCGACTCGGGTGATAGACGTTGAGCAATCGAACCATTAGTTGATTCCGACGACGGGACTTTGCATGGGGCGGTATTGGAGGATACTATTCGGGCACAGCTTCGCTATGTGGCTCACAGGATCTTTCCCCTAAGCCCGCACCGACTCTCCCCTTGAATTTCCTGCTCGGGCAAATCTATGTAGCTAGGGCCCGAGAGTACTCAGTGGACCACATGCCCATGGAACAAGAGCCTCTAGCGTTCCAGCTTCGTGGAAGTCATCTGATGCCAATGGTTACTGAGGCCTAACGGGTGCTTGACCACGCGTCCCCGCTCGTTCCACTCCAGCATTAGTTCAGCCCAACGATATGTGGAGGACTCTTGGTCGAATCGTAGCTTTCCTTCCTCATTATTATCCTCCCCAAAAGCCAACCACCTCAAACGGCCTCGCGCGACTAGGTCCAAATCCTTCACCGTCGGGGTATCGCGAAATAACCACCATTAGATGACTTAAACCCCTCGCACTGCCGCATTCAGGGGATTTTGATTGCTAATTTCCATCCGCGGGGCGTTAGCAAAGGGGCGAGCCCCAGGCACCCTGGTCGCAACCGAGGTTCCCCGCCTATTGGGGAGCAGCTCGACAGTGCTGGATTCGACCTCTACGGAAACAGACTTTCCGAGCATTTCAACCGAGAGCACGAGGCGGAAATGATTCTTCTTGCAAACCAAAATGCCTTGGATGTCTGTCAGCGGGCCCGACTTGACTCTTACCCAATCACCGCACTTGAGGAAAGGGTGGGGCTCGGCTTGCAACGGGCCATTCACAATCCGTCGAACTACTTCGATTTCGGCGTCGGGGATCACCGCGGCTTGGTTGCCGATTTGGACAAAACCCCAAATTCCCGGCGTGGTTACCACATCACGCCAGCGCCGCATGCCGGCACGTATAAAGATGTAGCCGGGGAACAATGGCAGAGACAGCCGTTTCTTTCGATCGTTCCACTGGCGAACCGTATGATACAAAGGAAGAAAAGTCTCAATTCGTTTGTTCGAGAGAGAATCGGCCGCCGCTTTCTCGTGCTGATGCTGAGTGCGCAGCGCATACCAGGCAACGTCGTTGTCAGCGTTCTGCTCTGCCGGTCGCTCATCCATTTCAGTCCTCACACTCCCTGCAGTCACAAGTCCCTCGACTTGTGCCGCCATGGTCAGATTCTTGTTGTGTTTTAGCCGCTCATCCCATTATAAGCACATTTGATTCCATTCATCGGCCGTAATTCTCCTGTAAAAGCATAGGGTTAGCACCGCTGCCCAAGAGAATTGGCCAACTTTCTTCCATAAAAGACCAAATAGTTTCCCAGCAACGGTTCTATCCCCCTTCGGCTTACGCTCTTAATAATACTTCATGTGCAAGCCCTCCCGACTGGTTCGCGCCGGTCAGCGTGAGGATAAGCGCTTTGCTGATTGATCCGCGTCCTGCTGATCCAAGCAACGTTGGCAGAACCCCGGACCTTATCGTGACTACCCGCCATTGTAATTACGCACAAAATCGTGATTACGCGCTTTGCCTGGGACCGTTACCCGTGCTATTATTATGGGTCTCCCGACAACAAATTCTGGGTAGACTGACTCGATAGGTAAGACCCTGCGCACACAATTTCACCCGCGGCTATGGCGCTCAACCTGCTTTTCCTAAGCCGCAGTGTTCAAAGCTCGACCGCTACATCGCCCGCGCCGCCCCGGCGCCGGAACTGACGAGGCGCGGCATAGATACTAAGAAGGAGAACCTGCATGGATACAAAAGCACGCTCAGTCAGCGTGTTCGGGATGGGTTATGTTGGCTCGGTGACGGCTGCCTGCCTGGCCCACAAAGGCTTTCGCGTGATAGGAGTGGACATCAGTCCGGCCAAAGTCGAAATGATTGAGGCGGGGCGCAGTCCCGTCGTCGAGGCGCAACTGGACAAGCTGGTGGCGGACAGCCACCAGGCAGGCTATCTTCACGCCACCACCGACGCGAGAGCAGCGGTCTTGCGGTCAGAGATCTCTTTCGCCTGCGTGGGAACTCCCAGCCACCGGAATGGCAAGATCGATATCGCCCAGATCGAGCACGTCTGCCGCGAGATCGGACGGGGCTTGGCGAGCAAGGACTCCTACCACACGATCGTCCTGCGAAGCACGGTTCTGCCTGGGACCACCCAATCCGTTGTGATTCCTGCTCTCGAGGGTGCGAGCAACAAGCGCGCGGGCGCGGATTTCGCCGTCTGCTATAACCCCGAGTTCATGCGCGAAGGGACGGCGGTTAGCGACTTCTTTGAGCCGCCTTACACGATCTTGGGCGCTGAATCGCCGGAGCACTTGACCACGTTGCGCGAGGTTTACGGGTGGGTCTCGAGCCAAGTTTTTGAAACCTCTCTTTCCGTGGCCGAGATGGTCAAATACGTTTCCAACGCCTTCCACGCTTTGAAGGTGAGCTTCGCCAATGAGATCGGAACCCTCGCCAAGCATCTGGGCGTGGACTCGGAAGCGGTAACTCGCATCTTCACCTCCGACACGAGGTTGAATATTTCCCCCGCCTACCTGGCGCCGGGATTCGCCTTTGGCGGCTCATGTCTCCCCAAAGATTTGCGAGCTCTCGAACATCGTGCCAAGGAGCTTGACTTGCGGCTGCCACTCCTCGAATCCATAATGCTCAGCAACGACAAGCACATTGAGCGCGCTGCGGATGCAATCTTGCACACGAACAAGAAAAAGGTCGCGCTGCTGGGACTGAGTTTCAAGGCGGGCACGGACGACTTGCGGGAGAGCCCCCAGGTACGGCTCAGCAAGCGGCTGATCGGAGAGGGCTGTCAGGTCCGAATCTGGGATCCATGCGTTTCTCTGGGTCATCTCGTGGGCTCGAACCGGCAGTTTATTGATCATGTCATCCCGCACATCGGGTCGCTGCTTTCAACGAGCTTGGCCGAGGTTGTCGAGTCGGCCGAGGTCGTGATCATTGGAACGAGATCGGTGGAGAAATCCGAACTCATCCCTCTGCTGCGGCCGGACCAAATCGTCATCGACCTGGTCAATCTCGAAAAGTCCGCCCGCCTCGATATGAACACATCATACCAAGGTCTCTGCTGGTAGCCACTCAATGTCAATCCCCGGGGGGCAAGCACAGGGGGCGTCGAGCGCTGCAGGTGGCGCATTGTTGTGCTCACTATGGTGAATGGAGGAAGTATGGCTAGGGTTCTGGTTACCGGCGGCGCAGGGTTCATCGGCTCGGCGCTCGTCCATCGCTTTGTGGAGCAAGACGCGCAAGTTCGGGTTGTCGACAACTTCAGCACCGGTTTCAGGCACAACTTGGATGATGTCTGGGATCGAATTGAGCTCCTGGAGGGCGACCTGGCGGAAATGTCCACGGCGGAGGCAGCCGTGCGCGACATCGAGTTCGTTCTCCACGAAGCGGCGATCCCCTCGGTGCAGCGCTCGGTGGATGATCCTGTGAGCAGCAACCGGGCCAATGTCACGGCGACGTTGAATTTGCTCGTGGCCGCTCGCCAAGCCCAGGTGAAGCGATTTGTTTACGCCAGTTCTTCCTCGGCTTATGGGGATACCGAAGTTCTCCCGAAAGTGGAAACCATGCCGGAAAACCCCATTTCCCCTTACGCTCTCACCAAGCTGACGGGAGAGAAGTACTGCGTCATCTTTCATCGGATCTATGGCCTGCCCACCGTTTGCCTTCGATATTTCAACGTTTTTGGCCCCCGGCAAAACCCCCACTCCCCCTATTCGGCCGTCATTTCCCGCTTCATCGACATGGCTCTGGACGGCCGTCGCCCCACGGTGTATGGTGACGGCGAACAGTCGCGCGACTTCACCTACATCGACAACGTTGTTGACGCCAATCTCCTCGCCTGTAAGGCAGACGCTGCCAATGGGATGTTCTTCAACATTGGAACGGGAGAGCGGCACACGCTGAACGAACTGCTCGGTTCGCTCTCGATCATCGTTGGGAACAAGCTGGAAGCCGTGTACATGGAGCCCCGTACGGGGGACGTCAAACATTCCCAGGCCGACATCGGAAAGGCAAGACGGTTCCTGGGTTATGAGCCCAAGGTGAGTTTCGATGAAGGCCTTCGGCGAACGGTGGATTGTTTCCGACAGAAACCTCTCTGATTCGGTTCTTGTACATCGGCTCACGTCGCGGATTCTCGTGCAGATACCATAAGGCCGTATGCACATCGGCAACGCCGACGCCTGGCTTGGTTGTGTCAACCGCTCTTTACGGGTAGGTCGTTCAGGCTAACTGATTGGAAGGAATGGTACGCCTGGCAGGATTCGAACCTGCGACCTTTTGCTCCGGAGGCAAACGCTCTATCCATCTGAGCTACAGGCGCACTCACAGAGGAGTCTAACCCCATGACCACGCCTGGGTCAAGCGGTCCAACGCTCGGGACGCTCGGGCAGTGACTCATTTTGAGATGGCAGGAGCGTCCCGTCGATGAGCGGTCCTTGCCAAGATGGACGTGCCACCCTAAAATGAGTCACTCCCTATCGCTCAAGCTTCCCAAGCCGCCCGTCGCGGTGTAAACTCCTACATTCCCCGGTTGCTGGAATACATGAGCCCGGGGAAACCTAACCTTATATGTGAAGGAGCACTCATGGCGGCAAAACGTATTGGGATTCTCACCGGAGGCGGCGACGTTCCCGGACTGAATTCCGTCATCAAGACCGTGGTTTATCGAGCCAGCGACGCTGGCTGCGAGGTCATTGGCATCCGGCGCGGGTGGGAAGGGCTGACGCACGTTGATTTGAACGACCCGGCCAGCCGCGCGCACTACATTCTTCCCCTCGACCGTGACAACACGCGCACCGTCGATCGCACGGGCGGCACCTTCCTGCACACCTCGCGCACCAACCCGCAGAGGATGAAGAAACTTCCGGCTATTTGCGCGGGAGGGGACTTCCCCACGGTGGTAAGCACCAAGAAGGGTGTGACTTCGCTCGTCTACGACATCACCTCGCAAGTGTTGAAGAACGTCGGGGCGCTGGGTCTCGACTACCTAGTGGCGATCGGCGGCGACGACACGCTGAGCTACGCGGCGCGGCTCGACAAGGAAGGGGTGAAGGTAATCGCCGTTCCCAAGACCATGGACAACGATGTGCGCAACACCGAGTACTGCATCGGATTCTCCACCGCCATCACCCGCGCCATGGACGCCATCGACCGGCAGCGGACCACGGTGGGCTCGCATGAGCGCATCGGGGTGTTCCGCGTCTTCGGCCGCGACGCCGGTTACACCTCGCTCTACACGGCTTATGTTTCCGGCATCCGTTGCGCCATTCCCGAGTACAAGTTCGATCTGAAGCAGATGATCGAATTGCTCGTACAGGATAAGAAAGAGAATCCCAGCAATTATTCGCTCGTGGTGATGTCGGAAGGCGCCCAGTGGGAAGGCTACGAGATTCGTGAGTACGGCGAGGCCGACGCCTTCGGCCATCGCAAGAAGGCCAACGTCGGCGAAGACTTAAGCGACGAGATCAAGAAAGCAACCGGCCAGGAGACGGTGGTCAGCGATCTCACTTACGAATTGCGCAGCGGCAGCCCCGATTTCGTCGATAAACTGGTGGCTTCCACTTTCGCCAGTATGGCCATGGATTGCATCGCCAAGGGCGAGCACGGCAAGATGACGGCGATCAACAAAGGGTGTTACGCCATGGAGCCCATCCCCGATCCTAAACTCGGCCCGCGCCGCGTGGACGTCGCGAATATGTACGACACCCAATCCTACCTGCCCAAATACGAAGGCAAGCTGGGACTGCCGATCTTTCTGACGCACCCGTAGGGCGGAAGGCAGAAGGCAGTTTTCACCGCAGAGGCGCAGAGAAAAGCTTTTTGATTTCAAAACTCAGCGCCTCGGCGCCTCGGTGGTGAATAGCCCCATGGGATGAGGCCTATGCCCTTATGCTGTCGAAACACAGGGTGACCGTGAAGGGCTCAGTATGACAGCGGGACAGCATCCCTCTTCCCCGGACGAGATGACGGCGCTTTTGCGCCAGGCCTTTGGTTTCAATACATTCCTCCCCAATCAGGAAGCGGTTTGCCGGGCGGTGATCGAAGGGCGCGACGTGTTGTTGGTCATGCCCACCGGTTCGGGCAAATCGCTGTGCTATCAGTTGCCGGCCATCGCGCGAGGCGGGACAACGCTCGTCATCAGTCCCCTCATTGCTTTGATGGAAGATCAGGTGGCCAAGCTCAAGGCACTTGGGTTCGCCGTGGAGTGCATTCATTCCGGGCGCCGCCGGATGGACTCGCGCCAGGCTTGTCGTGACTATTTGTCCGGAAAACTGCAATTCCTGTTCATTGCGCCGGAGCGCCTGCGTGTGGCGGGTTTTCCGGAGATGCTCGCCAAGCGGCAAGTTTCGCTGATCGTGGTGGATGAGGCCCACTGCATTTCGCAATGGGGGCATGACTTCCGGCCCGATTACCGCCGCCTGGGCCAGTACGTGCCCAGCTTGCGGCCGGCCCCGGTCATCGCCCTCACCGCCACGGCCACACCGCCCGTTCAGGACGATATCGTCGAGCAATTGGGATTGGTCCGCCCGGCGCGCTTCATCCACGGCTTCCGCCGCGCCAACATCGCGATTGAAGTTGTGGAAGTTGCGCCCTCGGAACGTTCCCCCCTCACGCGCGAACTCTTGGCTGACGCCCAACGCCGCCCGGCGATTGTCTACACTCCCACGCGCAAGCAAGCGGAATCCGTCGCCAACGAGCTCTGCGCCTACCACACGGCGGCAGCCTATCACGCCGGGCTGGACGCGGAGCGCCGCAAGCAGGTGCAGGAGGATTTCCTGGCAGGCAAGCTCGAGATCATCGTGGCGACGATTGCTTTCGGCATGGGGATTGACAAGCCCGACATCCGCACCGTCATCCACACCGCCTTGCCGGGGAGCATTGAAGCCTATTATCAGGAAATCGGGCGG
>Ga0209039_10000270_pt1 | contig 49779 bp, 53 predicted proteins | sample BogFormECP12_OM1_FD_188238 | JGI IMG/M metagenome (GOLD analysis project Ga0209039, IMG submission 188238) | Bog forest soil microbial communities from Calvert Island, British Columbia, Canada - ECP12_OM1 (SPAdes) (version 2) | ecosystem: Environmental > Aquatic > Freshwater > Wetlands > Bog ...
GCCTCTTTGACAAGGGTCGTTCTGCCTCTTTTATTCAAGACCTTCGACCCTTTACAGAAGGTCCCGTTTGAACGCTAAACAAGTACTTGAATATTATAGAACATATATTCTAATTGTCAAGATGCAAATGGCAGAATTACTTCAAAGGTGGTGCCTGAATTCACTTGGCTTTTTACATTGATTCTGCCGCTATGCGCTTCAACGATCCACGCTACGATGGAAAGTCCAAGACCGCTTCCGGTTGGGGCAGAGGAGTCGTCGTCCTGTGTACGTGCCTGATCGACGCGATAGAAGCGGTCGAATAGATGCGGTAAATGTTCGGGCGGAATACCCGGCCCATTGTCCACGACACGAAGCGAAGCGAATTCCTTTTTGTCAACAATACACACTGAAGTGTCCACGCTTATCTTTTGTCTGGAGCCGGAATACTTGATAGCGTTCTCAACGAGATTGCTGATCATTTGAATCAAATACTGACGATCCCCATTTACGATCAATTCAGGAAGTTCAGTCGTCTCAAGTGTGACTTGCTGTCGTTCTGCGAGAGTGGACATACGCTCGACAGCTTCCAGTGCTACGTCGCTCAAATCCAATGCTTCAAATTGTAGAATCGCCTGACCAGAATCCATGCGCGCCAGTGTCATTAAATCATTGACCATGCGCATCATTCTTTCGTTCTCGATATTAATGGTTCGCAACGCGCGTTGATAATCGGATGGCGAACGATTCTTGGACAGTGCCTGATCGATTTCAAGATTGGTGATGGTCAGGGGCGTGCGAAGTTCGTGACTCGCATCCGCAACAAAACGCCGTTGGCGGTCAAATGCAACTTGTAAACGCGAGAGCATATCGTCGAATGTGTTGGCGAGTTCGGCCAGTTCATCGCGACCGGGCAAGTTGATGCGCCGACTCAGATCGCTTTCCTCGATGTTTTGCGCCGTGTGCGTAATTGTTTTGACTGGGCTTATGGCTCGGTCCGCAAGCCATAAGCCGCCGGTGAAGGCGATCACCAACATCAACAAACTGCCAAGGATGAGTGAAACTTTTAATCGCTGAAGCTCAGCACTGAGATTGGTTGGACTGCCAATGATCAGCGCACCGACCGGCGTATCTCCGCGAAAAACGAACGATACGATAAAAAGATAATCGGCGTCTGACGTCTTGCCCGTTGAATCGGTGATCGAGATGGCTTGTTCATAAACATTGAGATTTCGTTGTTGGCTAGCCGTTGAAATGAGATCGTTCACTAGTTTGTCGCTTGGTTTGATTCCCCACGTTTGGACAACTTGCCCGTTGGTGTCCACAATGGCCAGCATATCACCTTGTTGAAGAGGAGGCGTATTGTTGGGGATGTCGGAAAGCCTGAGGGTCGAATTTTGCCATTCAGCACTGCGAAAATATCCCAGCAGGCGGGCAAACTTTCCCTGCATGTCTCCAACCGAATCTCCTCGAAGATCGCGTGCTTGATTGAAATAAATGAAACCGCTGAATACGGCGAGGACAATTGCCAAAATAAAAACAAACCATAGAGTAATCCGAAAGCGGATGCTATGCAAGAAATCTATGAACCAATCCCAAATTGATTTTACAAACTTCATTGCATCATCGCTCCGGATCGCGCAGACGATAGCCGGCTCCGCGAATCGTCTCGATCAATTTGACTTCGTGCGGATCATCCACTTTGCGGCGCAGGCGGCGAATGTAAACATCCACCACATTCGATGTAATCGTCTTGTCATAGCTCCACAGATTTTGGATCACCATCTCGCGCGTGATCAAACGATTTATGTTTCGCATGAGATATTCGAGCAGGGAATATTCGCGGGCAGTCAGATCGAGAGGCGTTTCGGCCCGCGACACAAAATGGGTTGCCGGTTCCAGCTTCAGGTCCGCGACTTGAAGAAAGCCGCTTTTGTTGTCCGATTCGCGACGGAGCAGGGCGCGCAAACGAGCGCGTAATTCGGCGACTTCAAACGGCTTGACGAGATAATCGTCGGCACCGCTGTCCAAGCCAGTAACGCGGTCATTAAGCGAGTCGCGGGCAGTCAGCATCAGAATCGGTGTGGCAACGTGTTGATCGCGAATGGATCGGCAAACTTCGATTCCGTCGCGCTTGGGCAACATCACATCCAGGATGATGAGGCTGTATGAAGTTGTCAACGCAAGATCCTCGCCCTCAACGCCGTCATAAGCCGTATCCACGACATAACCGTCTTCCTCGAGCGTGCGGTGTAAAGCATCGCTCAAGCGGCGATTATCTTCAATTAATAGGATTCTCATATTTCATATTTTAACACCGGAAAATGATCAGAAGATGACAACATTTTTTACGTTCAGCTGACATGGCATTCATCTGGCTGTCATGTTGGACCAGTATACTTTGGTCTGAGAATAATATTACGGAGAGTGTTTTATGAAAAAACAATTCACAGCTTTTATCGCTGCCATCTTCATCACATTGTGCATTGCGCTAGGAATATTTGCGATCAGCGGCGTGGCGTTTGCTAATTCGAACGGCATACAAGCCTCGAACGTACCAGGTCCGAGCGTTTCGACGACGGCCGGGCAAGGCGCTTCGACCAACGTTAATGCAAGCAGTGTGGTCAGCCAGGTGCAAGTCCAACAGCAGCAGCAAATTCAGCAACTGCAGAGTTTGGTGGCACAATATCAACAGCGCGACCAGCAATACCAGCAACGCGAACAGCAATATCAAACTCAACTGAACCAGGCCAATACGCAGGCGGCGCAGGCTCAACAGCAATTGCAACAATATCAACAATTGGTGAGTTTTCTACAACAACGCGGAATCATCACTGTTACCAGCGATGGGCAGGTTTATATCAATCGCTGATCGAAATAGCGAGGATTATTATGAGATTCTTCAAGGCTAGTTTACGAACATTGATCATGCTAGCAAGCACGTTTAGTTTTCTCGGCGGCTGGATTTTGTTAGCACATTCCCTCAAACCGGCATCGAGTTCTTCTTCTTATTCTTCCGCTTCTGTCATTGTGCCTGGAATCACGGCCACATCGTTCCCGACTTTAGCACCGCTTCCAGGCTTTGATTCGCAACAAACTCAATCCTTGCAACCTGTGCAGCAGAATCCGTTTACCATCATTGCGCAACCACAACAACAGCAAGTTCAAGTCATGCCTATGTTTACAACGAGCGGTTCCTGATTCATGGAATGGATTGAATTTCGAGCCATGAACACGGAGGTGCTCGTGGCGGCACAGGGACCGTTGGCTAAAGATGGAATGCAAGCCACACGTGATACTATCGAAGCGGGTGAGCGCCGCTTTAGCAGATTTCAGCAGGAGAGCGAACTTTCACAATTGAATCTTTCGGCAGGTCAATGGTTCAACTCATCGCAAGAGATGATGGATGTTTTACAAAAGGTGCGGAAGTTTTTTGATGTAACAGGAGGTTTGTTTGATCCTTCGGTTTTGCCGGATTTGATTCGCGTAGGCTATGATCGAAGCATAGACGAAATTCGCGCAATGGATGGGGTAGTGGCATCTGCCGCGTCTGCTCGGCCACCGAGGGCGGATTTCCGCGAAATGGAACTTGATTTTAACTTCAGCCGCGTCCGTTTGCCAAAGAATATGCTATTGGATTTCGGCGGTATTGCCAAAGGCTGGATTGTGGATCAGGCTGTGACGTTGTTGAGTCATTATGCGGATGCATGTGCTGTCAATGCAGGCGGCGATATGCGTTTTATCGGTCATTCGCCAATAGGCTTGGGTTGGCCAGTTGAGTTGGAAGATCCACGCAATCCGTCGCAAAGCATTGCAAGATTAACTGTCAATCGTGGAGCGGTCGCAACGTCATCGGTTGCCAAGCGGACATGGACGCAGGGTGAAGCGATTCGTCATCACCTGATTGATCCACGCACAGGCGAACCCGCTCAGTCCGATTGGCTGTGTGCCACCGTCATCGCGGATGACACCGTCACTGCAGAAGTGTTTGCTAAAGCTTTATTAATCGGCGGTCCAGCTGAGGCCGAGAAACTGACCGCACATAACAACATCGTTTATCTTGTGGTGGACCGCGAGGGAAATTTGCAGGGTTCACCAAATAGCCAGGAGTATGTCAATGCGCACGAATTTACCCGCCCATAAATCCCAGGAAGACCCTCTTGTGGATAGAATCATCCGGGGGTTATTTTTAATTGCCTTATTATTATTCTTCAGCGCGCTGATGATGGCATTTGTATTAATCCTACAAACGCCGGCAGGTTCATCGATTTCGCAAGCCTTGAATTCACTCTTTGGGCTCGACAGCGTGCAGATGTGGTGGTATGTAACGCGTGCGGCCGGTCTGACTGGATATTTTTTGCTGTGGCTCTCGATGGTGTGGGGACTGGCAATCGCCAATAAAATCCTTCATCCGGCTGTCGAAGGCACATTCACCTATGACTTCCATGAATTCCTTTCTCTGTTGGGGATAGGGTTTGTTCTTTTGCATGTGATCGTTTTACTGTTCGATCGCTTCCTTCCGTTCAACATTGCTCAGACCGTGATTCCATTCATTGATACGTATCGTCCGTTCTGGGTGGGACTCGGCATTATCGGCTTCTATCTGTTCTTATTGGTCACTGTGACGTTCTACATGCGCAAGACGATTGGGATGCAGGCTTTTCGTTCCATCCACGCTTTGAGTCTGGTCGGTTATCTCGGTGCCACACTGCATGGACTATTTGCCGGAACCGACTCAGCTTTGTGGATGACGAAGTTGCTATATGCACTTACGTTCATCGTGATCGTATTCTTGACGGCATATTGGCTGATTATCGTCAGCTTGAACAAGCGCGAGAAGGCCGAAGCTGCGGCGAAGGCAGCGTTGGCAAAGCGGCAAGCGCAGCGCTTCGGACCAAATCATGGATAGTCCTGATCATTGTGTCGGGGAGAGGCGCCTGAAGGGCAGGAGACCTACGACAATAGTATTGAATTATGATCACCAAGATAAAGAAGAATAAACCATAATTCCGTCATGCCTAACACTTTCAGTAATCTCATTTCAGGCTCCATTCTTGGTGATTGTGGGTAGGCTTGACAAATCACGAATTTCTTTTATAATTAAATTGTTTCACTTAAGTATCATTAAGATAAGCAATAGACTTAAGAAAAGCAAAGGTAGCATGAGTGTGCCGACCGTAAGAACCCAGACCGTGAGTATAAGTTGTGTCAGCATGTATTTTCTCTCGCTAATTGAAAACGATTTTCAGCTATTCGGTGAGGGCGCGTGTTAGCCTCTCTCTTTTTTATTAAATACAGACAAGCCCCCCGCTGGGCGGAAGGACACCGCCCCGCTGTAGCGGATTTTTCGGCTTACTCCGAAAAATCCATCTCTCAGCATTGCGGCTCTCTCAGTGGCAGCCCCATCGCCTGATGACACTTTTCGCAGTACATTTTTTTCTCTCCGATCAGAATGTGATGATAGCCTTGAAACCTTGGAATGATCTCCCCGCACCCGTAACATTTGACAGTGATTTTGTTGGCTGGAAAGACCTCGTTTATCGTCTTGCCGACCGTGTCCAGACTTGCCCGTATTTGACTCACGGAAGCGCTGAGAACCGCCTCCCCCTCCCCTGCCCTGCCAGCGACCGCCCCCGAACGAAGACTAGCACCGCCCGTTCTCCCGTCAAGCGGTACGCTCGGCACGCTCGGCGCGGCATCGGTCGCATACGCTCCCTCAGCGGGCGCCTGCGCAAAGAAAGCCTCGCTGATGATCGCTCCGCTCCGCTTGACCGTAGCCTCCAGGGCGTCGCTAAAAACGTCTTCGTGGGCGGTCTGCTGAGTGTGCGGTCGCTGGCTTGAATTGACGATGATGTGAAAGTTTGAGCTAGACCTACGTATCATTAAGATAAACATAAAAGGATTTCGCATAAATGACTGAAAACCGAAGACGCGTAGTTTGTGGAAAAGAAATCACACGCTCGCATTTTTCGCGTCCGCCAGAAAGAACCACAGGTGGTCGGTGTTGTGCTGGTTCTATTCCTAAAGGAATTAGAAAGAATTGGAAATATAAAGATCTTGGCGGAGGCCGCTGGAAACTCGGCGGATATATTGCAGTTGCCAAATCTACGCTCTCCCCCGATGTTCGCAAATTAGTGGATACAGATGATCTGCACTATGTACTCGAACATCGTTTGGTAATGGCAAAACATTTGGGACGCTCTCATTCACCTGATGAATTGGTCAGGCACTTGAATGGCAATAAAACGGATAACCGCACAGAAAACCTCGCGTTAGGTACGCACCTGGAAAACACCATGGATCACGTTTCATTGCGAAACGAACTTGCAGTATGGAAAGTATTGCCACAACTTTATTATTCATTCTTTCGCAGGAAGAAAAATGAGTAAGATAACAATCAAATCTGCTATCACAAGTTTTCTTGATACTGTAAAACTAGCACGCAGCAAGAATACTTTTGACACCTATTCTTTTGCGTTGCAATCTTTCTCAATCCTACTTGTGAAACGTAAAATTGACTTATCATCACCAGCATCTTTCTTGCCTGAAGATGGCATTTCTTGGTTTGCAACATCCCTGAAAAATTATGCCCCATCCACCGAACAACTTTACTTACAGGCAGTCAAGAGTTTTTATAAATACCTTGATGCTGAACGTATTGCTAATATCAACCTTTCGCGAATTGATTTACTTAAACAACAGCATTCGCGCCGCCCCGGCATTCGCCTGCCACAATTCCCTGCCGCTGACATTGAACGCGTATTGGAATTTGTTAGCGATCCTTCATCCATTTCCAACGTCGATGAAACAGAATATCTACGCGCATTCCGTGACCGCGCCTTTCTGTTGACTTTAGCGGATACCGGCTTGCGTGTCCACGAAGCCTGCAACCTTCGTCGCGGCGATATGGATTGGAATGAGGGTCGCGCCGTCATAATCGGCAAAGGCGATAAACAAGCCGTTGTGCGATTCTCGACGCGTTCGATGAAAGCACTCAAAGATTATTTGTCGCAGCGTGCCGCGTTGGACGGTGGCTCCGGTAAACCTTTACCTTCCCTGCCTCTCTTCGCGCGTCACGATAAAGGTGCAGGCAAAAAAATAAAACCGATCACCACTGCAACCGGTCGCAACATTGTGAAAGAACGAGTCAAGCTGGCTTTAGGTAAAGAAGCGCAAGGCAAGATCACTCCGCATTCGTTTCGACATTATTTTGTCACTACCGTTTTGCGCGGCTCAGGAAATTTAAAGCTTGCGCAGGAGTTAGCGCGTCACAGCAACATTCAAGTCACGCAGCGTTATGCACATTTATCTGACGATGAATTAGATAAGGGTTATTACGAAATTTTTGAACAAAAGAAAACAAATTCAGCAGAGTATAATCACCCACCTAATAGTTGAACCAACTGAATTATGGAAAATCTATTCACCTATCTGCGGCAACACAGCCGTGAGACTTTCTCGTCGCTGTATGTTCGCAATTATCGCCTCTATTATATTGGACAGATTATCTCTACCTCCGGCACGTTTATGCAATCCGTCGCCCAAGCCTGGCTGGTGCTCAAGCTGACTAACTCTGGTACCGCTTTGGGCATTACCAGCGCTTTGCAGTACATTCCAATCCTAATCTTAGGCCCGTACGGCGGAGTCATTGCAGACCGATTGTCCAAACGGAAAATTCTTTACTTTACACAATCCATATCCGGAATCCTAGCATTAATTCTGGGCGCGTTAGTAGCAACCAGTCTTGTAAGAGTGTGGATGGTTTATATATTGGCTTTTTGTCTGGGCATGGTCAACGTTTTCGACAATCCCACTCGCCAAACTTTCTACATTGAATTGGTTGGATCTGACAACCTTAGGAACGCGGTCACATTGTATTCGACCTTGGTCAATCTGGCGCGTATCATTGGACCCGCCATCGCCGCGTTGATAATTGCTGTCTTTGGGCTAGCTCCCTGCTTTATTATCAATGGGATTTCTTACGTTGCTGTCGTGATCATGTTGGGTATGATGAATGCAAATGAATTGATCACTACCCCGCCAGTGCCGCGCGCCAAAGGTCAAATTCAGGAGGGCTTCAAGTACGTGATCTCCACACCCATTATCGGCTCTACCTTATTGATGATGGCGCTCATCGGTACGTTCACCTATGAATTCCAGGTCAGCCTGCCACTGATCGCTCAATTCACATTCAAAGGAGACGCTAGCAGTTATGCATTATTAACTGGTTCTATGGGATTCGGCGCGGCGCTCGGCGGTATTTCCTTTGCGAGTCGAAAAGGTATTGATCCTAATAAAGTAATCGTTGCTTCTCTATTATTCGGATTAACAGTTCTAGCGGCGGCTTTTATGCCTAGTCTGATACTTACCGGTTTGGCGCTGGTATTTGTTGGGATCACATCGATTAATTTCTCGTCAATTGGCAACAGCATGTTGCAACTAGAGAGCTCGCCGCAAATGCGCGGCCGCGTGATGTCGTTCTGGTCAATAGCATTCTTGGGCTCTACAACCATCGGCGGCCCAATTGTCGGCTGGTTTGCGGAAGTTGCTGGAGCGCGCTGGAGTCTAGCGTTGGGCGGAATCGCCGCCCTGATTGCCACTGTGTTAGGAACATTCACTTTGCGCAATGCGCAGACAATCCGCGCCGAGCGCACGTAAGCTGGTGTACGATGAGATTACTACATAAATCGTAGAATATCATCTGTTTGCTATTGTGGGAAAAATTAATAAGGCCTCCTGCGAGAAAGCGATGCAGGAGGCCTTATTGGTAATGCCCTTCTATGTGAAAAACTATTTAGCGACCGTAGCTTTTACAGTGAACACTCCGTTGCCCGCCGGTGTAAATGTGATGTCCACTGGAATGGTTGTACCGCCGCCACAAGCGACCGTCCAGCGTTCCTGCCAGGCACCGGAGGCATCTGGCTGCTGAGTGACTTCAATAGTTGTATTTGTTGCATCCGGAGCCGTACAACTTGTCGGATTTGATTGCACAACCGCAGCTAACGCAGATGTCCAAGCTTCTGCCCGAGTGACATCATCGCCACGCCCACCCGTAGGTACCGAACCGGCAGGCAAACCACCGGGAACTGAACCACCCGGCATAGCTGTGGCCATCTGGCTATTGATATTGGACAAAGCCTTGCCGGCAACATAACGTGAATAAGCAAAAGCTCCTGCTCCAATCAAACAACAACATAATAACACGACCACTACGACGACCACGATGATTAACGTGGTGTTGTTCTTCTTCGGGGCGGGAGCCCCAGCTTGCATATTTGAACTGTTCATTTGCATTCTCTATTCTCTCCTTGAAAATGATGTAAGATGGCCTTATCATATCGGCTTTTCAAAAACTTGCATTCCCCCGTTAGTACTTGTTTGGAATAAGCCCATAATTAATGGGCAGAGCGAAAAAGTATAGCGACACATCGATGTGTCGCTATATTGAATCCTACCTGAAAAAACTTGCATTGGTTGGGATCGCACCTCTCAAATTGATTACTTCGCCAGGTGCCAATATTCGAGTGGTGTTGAGCGCGACATTCTGGCCGTGGTGACTCTTGCCAACATAGCGGCCGACCAAGCCAAGCGCGTTGATGACTTCCCCGCCTTGAGCCTTGTAGGCTGACGGAACTTCGTCTTCCGGGAAAATTGCATGGAATGGACATTCAGGAACGCACGCGCCACAATCGATACACGTGCTCGGGTCAATATAGTATGTTGGCCATTGGTTGATGTCGTCGCTAGTCCGCAAGCACTCCACCGGGCATACATCCGCACAACCGGTATCACGCAAACAGAGGCTGGTAATTACATGGGTCATAGATCGTTTCTCCTTTGTTCAATTATCTGGCAGTAGTATACAATCTGAAGATTACGGGCAGATGACGTTGTTACGTCAATTTGTTTTTTCCTTGACACCTTTTCAGCACCCATGATAAACTCTCAGGGTCAGTAATCTTTCAAGAAAGGAGACGCACTTCATGAGCAGGCTGTTCTACATCATCTCTGTTCGTAAAGCTTCCGGCAATTTTGTCCGTCCTCGGAGTGCGCCTATTGACTGTCCATAGTTAAATTATTTTCGTTTGGATATCAGCCACGGTTGCGCTCCGCACCGTGGCTTTTTTGTTTCTATTTATCAAGGATTAAATTATGACTGCCATTACACCCTCATCAAAATACTTTGACTTTCGCAATGCGCTCACGAAGAATCGGATTGCCGGGATATGGCGCATGATGAGCGACTTCCGCCTGCCCTATCTCGGCGCGACGGCCGCGTTGGCTGTATCGGCTACGGCAAAAACCTGCACCTATCTTCTGCTTGGCTATTTCGCCGATAAAGTTTTGACTCAGCAAATTTACATCGCCGGAACGTTGAACAAAACGTTAGCCTTGATCGGCGCGGGGTTTGTTTTCTCTGCGGCCATCGAAGGATCATTCTCGTATCTTTCCGGACGGTTAGCGGCGTACACCGCCGAGGGCATCACGCGGCGCCTGAGAGATTTTCTCTTCGATCACATTCAGCGACTAAGTTTCTCATATCACAGCCAAACTCCGACTGGTGATCTGATCGAGCGCGTCACATCCGATGTCGACGCGTTGCGACGATTCTTCTCCGAACAAGCTATCGGCATGGGACGCATTATCCTGCTGTTCGTGATCAACTGGATCGCCATCCTGCTGGTGAACCGAACGCTTGGATTGATTTCTGTTGTGGTGATTCCGTTTATCCTGTTGGTCTCGCTATGGTTCTTCACGAAAGTGAACAAGCGCTATGAAGAGTATCAAGCGCAGGAAGCCATCCTTTCAACAACCCTACAAGAGAATCTAACCGGCGTACGCGTGGTCAAGGCTTTTGCACGGCAGGAATATGAGAAAAGCAAATTTGAAAAAGATAATTGGGCTAAATATCTAAAGGGACGTTTGTTGTTAATCATGCAGTCGCTCTTCTGGCCGCTTTCCGATGTGGTGCTTGGATTCCAAATGCTTTTTGGGTTTGTCTTCGCGGCCCTGATGGCGATACGTGGTGAGATCACTATCGGCGATTATCTGGTGTATGTTGGATTGGTGGGTTGGCTGATCTTCCCGATCCGCAACTTGGGCCGTACCATCGTCCAAGCGTCAACGGGCATGGTTTCATATGGCCGCTTGATGGAGATTGTCAAACAGACGCGCGAACCGTTGACTGAGGGCCGCATTCAACCCGAGGGTCCGGTGCGAGGCGATATTATCTTCAATAACGTCTCGTTTATGTACGTAGATGGAAAGATCGATGCTTTGAAGAATATATCATTTCATGTCAAGCCCGGACAATCCATTGCCTTGCTCGGTTCAACCGGCTCAGGAAAAACTTCGCTTGTAAATCTTTTGCCGCGTTTTCATGATTACACTGGCGGGCATATTTTGGTGGATAATGTTGAGTTGAAAGATTATCCGCGCGAATATCTTCGCAAGCAGATTGGCATCGTGCAACAGGAGCCGTTTCTTTTCAGCCGCTCGATTCGCGAAAACATCATGTATGGTATTGGACGAAATGTCTCAAACGAAGAAGTCGAACGCGCTGCAAAAGCTGCCGCGATCCATGATGTGATCCTGACTTTTCCTGATGGCTATAACACTCTGGTCGGTGAGAAAGGCGTGACTTTGAGCGGTGGGCAGAAACAACGCGTAACGATTGCAAGGACTCTTCTGAAGAATCCGCGCATCCTGATCCTTGACGATTCAACCTCATCGGTAGATACAGAAACCGAAGCCGAGATCCGCGATGCACTATATGAACTGATGGAAGATCGCACGACATTTATCATCGCGCATCGTATTCAATCGGTGATGGATGCCGATCTCATTCTCGTCCTTGATAAAGGTGAAGTTATTCAAATGGGCACGCATGAAGAATTGGTGGCTCATGAAGATGGCATCTACCGTCAAATCTATGACATCCAAACGCGGATTGATGAAGAATTGGAGAATGAAATTTCGCGCGTGAATTGATTTGTTGGGGCACAATATATTGCGCCCCTCCGGAGAACAAAAATGACTGACGAATTGATTGAAATTGAAGAAGAAGAATATACGTCAAACTTAACCGCACCCGTATTTAAACGTATCCTTGGGTTGATGAGGCCGTACATGAATTGGGTGATCGGTTTCTTTGTTACGATTGCCTTGACCTCGTGTGGTGACGCTTATTTTACTTATTTGAATAAGGAGATTGTTGATACGGGAATTTCTCTGGGCAATTCGACGGCGGTGATGCACATTGCGACGATCTATGGATCCTTGATTTTGTGTCAGGCTGTGACGGTATTTAGTTTCGTCTATCTGGCTGGCGTGCTTGGCGAGCGAATTCAATACGACTTGCGCAAGATGATGTTCAATCATTTGCAGGAACTGTCGCTTTCGTATTACTCGCAGAATGCGGTCGGACGATTGATCGCGCGCGTCACGTCTGATAGCGGACGCGTCGCCGACCTGATGACCTGGGGCGTGGTGGATACGACCTGGGCCTTCATGAACATCACTACCTCGCTGATCTTTATGGCGATTATCAACTGGCGATTGGCAATGATCGTTTCGGTCATCATCCCAATCATGATTGTCATCGCCGTGCAATTTCGCAAAAAGATATTAGTAGAGTTCCGCAACAGCCGCCGCGCCAATTCCAAGATCACTGGCGCCTACAATGAGAATATTCAAGGTGTGCGCGTGGTCAAGGCCTTGCAACGTGAGGACGAAAATTTGAAAGAGTTTCAGATATTGACCGATACGATGTATCACGCCTCGTATCGCGCGGCGTGGCTCTCAGCGCTCTTCCTCCCCACCGTGCAAATCATCGCGGCAGTGGCGCTGGGTGTCATCGTTTGGTATAGTGGCGATCAGATCATGGTTGGTGCGATGACGATCGGCGGCATCAATGCCTTCGTTTCATATCTGACCTTCATGATGTGGCCCGTGCAGGACTTGGCGCGCGTCTATGCCGAAATGCAGCATTCCATCGCGTCGGCGGAGAGAATTTTCAAATTGATTGACACGCCGCCCGAAGTCCACGATAGACCTGATGCGGTCCCCGCGAAAACAATCTTGGGTGAGATCGAATTCGATCATGTAGATTTTTATTACGAAGACCGTAATCCGGTGCTGACTGACTTCACGTTAAAGGTGAATGCAGGTGAAACCATCGCTCTGGTCGGACCTACCGGCGGCGGAAAATCGACGATTGTGAATCTACTTTGCCGATTTTACGAGCCGCGCAAGGGTGTGATCCGCATCAATGGATGTGACTACACCGAATACACGATGGAATCGATTCATTCGAGAATCGGAATTGTTTTGCAGACGCCGCATCTCTTTTCAGGGACGGTGCGCGAGAATATCCGTTATGGGCGACTCGATGCCAGCGATGATGAAATCGTAGCTGCCGCAAAGATCGCGGGCGCACATGATTTCATCGTGACGCTCGAGAAAAGTTATGAGCAAAATGTAGGCGAAGGCGGCAACCTGCTCTCGGTTGGACAGAAACAGTTGATCTCGCTGGCGCGTGCGGTCTTGGCCAAACCCGAACTGTTTATTATGGACGAGGCAACATCATCTGTGGATACATTGACCGAAGCATTGATTCAGCGCGGCATGGAATCCTTAATGAAAGGCCGGACATCCTTTGTTGTTGCCCACCGCTTATCAACGATTCGTCGCGCGAATCGCATCATTGTGATTGAAGGCGGAAGAATCGCGGAGCAAGGCACGCACGCCGAATTGCTCCGCAGGCGCGGACATTACTATCGATTATATACTCAGCAGTTTCGTCACGAATTGGAAGTGCAGTATGGCGTGATGGACAAGGAAGAAGACAGCCAAGAGCAAGCGCTTGCAGTGGATTAACGGACCACGAATTAGGCACAAAAAGAATTCCCAAATCTATAGATTTGGGAATTCTTTTTGTCTCCACTGCTTTCTTCAAATTGAAACCCAGTAATACTTTTTAGCATCCAGGGTTTTGCAGCTTCATTAATCGATGAGTTTTAGTTGTGCAGTAACTATTCCCCGGCTCCAAACTTTGACCCGGTTGCGCCCTTCATTCTTTGCAAGGTACATGGCGCGGTCAGCATGATCCACCAATGAATCAATAGATTTATATGTTTCATCTAATTCTGCCACGCCGATGCTCGCGGTCACATGAAGTGACTCGGATGGAATAATCGCGCCATTCACTGTCTCGAAAAATTGGCTGTCCTCCTTCAGGTCATCTTCTTTCAGGTTGGTCTCCGAGACCTGCCGCCTGATTCTTTCGGCGATCTCCGCTGCGCTTTTGGCACCGGTGGATGGAAAAAGGATAACGAATTCTTCGCCGCCATGCCGCCCGACAATATCCACGCTGCGCACGTTCTGCAAACAGACTTGCGCGATCATTTTCAAGATCAAGTCGCCAACTTTATGTCCGAACTGATCGTTGAAATTCTTGAAGTGATCCACATCCATCATCATGACGGAGAGCGATTCAGGGTAACGTTTGGCGCGAGCGAACTCACGCTCCGCCAACTCGTAAAACTTACGACGGTTCAACATTGGGCCTGTGAGCGGGTCCTTGTCGGCAATCTCCTGCATTGCTGAAAACAAGCGGGCGTTTTCGAGCGCAATCGCCGCGTGTGCCGCAAGCATTTCAAGCAACTCGATGTCCTCAGCCTTATAGGATTCAGGTTGATGCGACTGGGCCGAAATCATACCATGAACTTTCCCTGAAAGAAGCAAAGGGACTGCCACAATGGATTGGGTATGGCCCTGCTCTCCCGTCAAAACAAATTGAATGCCGCTTGCCTCCATTTCTTCTGCGCTGTTGAATATGTGCGACTGGCCCGCATGAACGATCAGGCCTGCCAGGCCGTGATCGGCATAATATGGAGGCGGAAAAATCCTTCCGTCAATGCGCTCCAGGTCGTACAAGCCGATAATTTCATTCGTTGTTGAGTCGTATCCATCAATAATAAAATCGTCACAAGGCATCACTTGCTTGACGGCATTGTAAATTGCTTCATACAACTGCTCGCGATCGAGACTTGCGCTGATGGCTTTGGTGGCATTGTAAAGAATTTCGCGCCGTACGGCCAACTGAACGACTTTTTCCTGGGCCCAGATGCGTTCCAAGGCGCCCGCGCATTGATCGGCTAGCGCCTTAAGCGTAATCAGCGAATCTTTTGTGTAAACCCCCCATACGTAACTTTGAATGGAAAGGATTGCAATCACACGTTGGCCGGCGCGTACCGGGACGTACATTCCCGACTCAGCTCTGCGGTTCGAATCCCCAAACATGAAAGCCGGATCGCGATTGAACGATTCCTCGGCCAACTTGATAAATCCATCTTCGGCGATGGCGCGCAACATATTTGGCGATGGCTGGCTGGGTGCAATATTTTTTAACTTGGTTCGTTTCCCATTCACAATATCAATTGCCAACAATGGACGCGGTTTATCTCCCTGCTGGGGATCGTAAAGAATGACATAACAGGCGTCCCAGCCCAATAATTGGTCGGCGGCATCCGTAATGAATTCTGCGGCGGTTTTAGCGTCTGAGGTCGCGCTGAGGCGCTGTCCAAGCTGGGCAAAGATTTGCCTTTCCCTGTTAAATATCTCTTCGCGATCCATTCGTTTATGATTATAAGACACTATTGTTGCCTTTGTCTGGCTACTTCAAAGACGATCAACGCAGTGGCAATAGACACATTCAGTGAATTGACTTTACCAGCCATTGGGATTTTGACTTTAAAATCGGATTGGTTCAACCAGAAATCCGTTAAACCTTTATCTTCGGTTCCGACCGCAACTGCCAGCGGGCCGCGCAAATCCTGACGTGTATAGTCTGCCTCAGCCTGTGGCGTGGCCGCGACAATTTTTATTTCCCGTTTCCGCAAAAATGCCAGCGCTGATTCGTTTGAAGCCTCAACGCTGGGTACAGCGAACAATGCCCCGCGCGACGCGCGCACCACATTGGGATTGTAAAGGTCTACGCGCGGATCGCACACCAGCAAAGCATCCACTCCAGCCGCGTCAGCGGTGCGAAGGATGGCTCCCAAATTCCCCGGCTTCTCAATTGCCTCAGCAATGATTAATAAAGGCGGATCATTTAATTCTAAATCATCCAGTGAAAATTTTGGAATTGGAAATATCCCCAACCATCCATCCGGATTCTCGCGATACGATATCTTCTCGAACACTGCCCGGTTAACGGTAATGATTTCAGCATGATTATTGCTGATTTGACGCGAAGCCAGCTCGGGCGCGGTTAGAAGCGTCCGCGGTTGATGTCCGCTTGCTTGCGCAAGATTGATTTCATCCCATCCTTCAACCAACATCAATTTATCTTGTTCGCGTTGTCCTTTATTGTTACGTAGTTTTACAATATATTTGATATAGGAGTTTTGTAAGCTGGTGATGTCCATTTGTGATATTGTAATTTATTTTGTGATTGGTTATGTTATATTGGCTATGCGTATTATAAATCAAACAAATCATGAGGTTTGCTATGACCAAATATTTCAATTACGATCAACTGACTTGGCCCAAAGTTGCAGAACTGCAACGCGATACGCCACTCATTCTGCCGCTTGGCATAGGTTATGATTTAAAGCGTCTGACTGAATGCTTGTCCAATCCATTCTGCATTGGGTTCCTGCCACCGTTTCCTTTTGGCTGGCGCGGTAGTGGGCTGGAAATTCCAGAAGCAATCGTCGGAACATATATCAGTAATTTAATTTTGAGTCTGCGCGATGATGGCTTTACGCGTGTTTACGCATTGACACCCCAAGATACTTTGCACCTTCCTCATCCGGAATTTCAGATTTCACAATTCAATGAAACTCAAAAGCAATCCGCCCTGCCCCTCCCACCTGATAGCAAACGTGACAAAGTGATCCTGATGCCCATCGGTCATACTGAGCAACATGGATTCCATTTGCCGCTTTCAGTGGATACGATCATTATTGATGCAATCGCACGAGGCACAACAAACGCTATTCCAGATAAAGCATATACATTACCAGTGATGCCATACGGTGTCAGCACGCATCGTCCGTCCTTCGCGGGGACGATGAACGCAGGCGGACGCGCCTTTGAGGATTTCTGGCTGGCTGTCGTTGATGCGCTTGTTACGCGCGGCTTTGATCGTTTTTATTTAATAAGTGGACATGGCGGTAATTCTTCATTCCTCGTTAACGTTGTCAAATACGCAGGCGAACGCCATCGCCGAATCTTTTGTGTAACAGCATATTTACATACATCAGGAACAATTGGTGTGGAGGCAATAAAAAAATATCGCACTTCCAAGACCGGCGGGATGGGACATGCCTGCGAACTGGAAACCTCGTTCATGCTGCATCTGCGCCCTGATTTATGTCACATGGAACGCGTGGTGGATGAAACAGATTTCGTCACGACGCCATCATATTATATGGATTGGATCGAGGGAGGCTCATTGGTCGCTAATCCGCCGTGGGAGGATGACACAAAGACCGGCGCATACGGGGCAGGCAGTCACGGAACAGCAGAGAAGGGCCATTTATGGCTCGAAGCTGCGATCCAAGAAAAGGTTTTGCACGTGCAAGAAATTCATGAACAACACGAGCGACGTGAAGCCAGAAGAAAAGCTGGTTATGGATTATGGGGAAAGACTTAAACCCTTTCCCAAACAAGTGTCACGATAGTTTTCTCTTTTGAACCACAACCGATTGGATCGGTGCTCAATATCAAACGGTTATCCTCGAATTTATAGTAGCGCGATTGAATTGTGCCTGTCCAGTTTGGAAACAACCCGCCGAGGACAGTATGATGTATCACCTGATTTGCTTCATCCACTTTATACGTTGAAAAATAAGCTTCGTAGCTTTCGTACGCCACCCTCATCTCGGAAGGTGTGGCGCGAAACTTCGTTTGGTCTGTGAAATTGAGTCGTCCCGACTTCATCATGTGCACAGACATATTTCCCCCTGCGTCATAGTACAACCTGCCGATTGGATTCTTACCATAAATTGGGATCACACTTCCATTCTTACGAATCGCGTCACAAGAAATCAATTTCCACACACCAACAAATGAATTGTTGTCCATCGTCGGTTAATCCTCCACCCAAAGTATAACATTGCTATTGCATTGAATTCTTCACGTATTGATCGAAGAACTGGGTTGTGCGGTCCATGAATGCCAACCAGGCGTCGCCATTGAAGGAATGATACTGATCTTCATACGCAAAGAGTTGTACATTCTTGCCCGCGTCCTTGAACGCCTGATAAAGTTTCTTGGACCAGTCTGGGGATGCACCGCCCAAGGCTGGGCTATCTTTAGTGCCATAAGAGATTTCAACGGGAGCCGTTACAAGGTCCAGATGGTAGATTGGCGAGATTTGATGAAGCAAATTCGAATCTGAAGACGCAGCACGATAGGCACTAATCAAATCGGATGGCAAATTCAAGGGGACAATATCCGATGAATTACAGTCGGTACTTACTTCCCCGGCGTGGATATCGCCGATGCAACCCATTCCCCAGAGTGCAATCAAATCCGCATCGTCTGCGCTGACAGTGGAGTAAAAGACTGCGGCTTTGATGCGCGAATCAGCAACAATCACTTTGGCTGTGACCCCACCGCCCATGCTATGTCCCCAAATGCCAATGCGATTCGAATCCGCTTGCGGAATGGACGGAACCGCATTAATCAGATTAATAATATCGCTAACCAAACCGGTATAGAAAAAGCTTGGGCCAACATCTGATTTGCCCCAACTACGATAATCCGATGCAAGCGTAATATAGCCGTACTTATTCAGGTAATCTGCAGAGCGATATGTTCCGTCGCCGGGGACATAGCCCTCGCGGTCAAAGTATCCGTGATTCATAATGATAACTGGAAACGGCGCATGTCCATTGACCGGGATTTGCATGACTCCTGTAATCGTCAAGCCGTCACTTGGATAGCTAATCAGATAGCGGGTATAAACATCCGTCGTTTCAAGCACTGAGGTGATTATTATTTTGCCGCTTTGAAATTGATGATGACGAAGTCCGTCAATCGTATATGGATACATCAACTGAGCAACGCTCGGAGTCGGAGATGGACTCAATGTTGGTGTCGGCGAAAGCGTTGGCGTGATAGATGGAACAACAACAGGCGGCGGTAAAACTTTATCGCCAGCGGGCTGGCAGGCTGCGATATAAATCAACGACAATAACAACAAAATTCGTTTCATTGCTTGCGAATAAACTCCTCGCCTTTTCGGTTCAACTCATCATGGTCATCTATCTGGTGCAGAAAAAGACTCAAGCAAAGCCGGCGTTTTCTCGCGCAATATTTGAATTGCGGATAGACGCGGCTAACATAGTATCCGTTTTTATAATTTTCCAGTGTGGAAGGCTGTGACAGGAAATTGCCACCGGGACCAACTTTAGCAATTTCATCCAAGGCGGCACGAGCATCGTCAAGTTGAAAACCATCCGCAACTCGCAGTGTCTGGTCAATGACTTCATGCACATGGATAATGGTCATGGGCGAGATAGACTTCGAGCAGTGGCTATCGCCCACAAACGGAGCCAAGCTTCCACGCGAGAGCAGGAGCGAAAGCGTATTCATCCAATACGCATCTTCCGCAATCAAATCCATGCCCCAACCTGTACCCCTCGAGGTGCTACAATACGGAATGCCATAATGCGCCATCAGTTCCGAACACGCCACGCTGATGAGTACGGATTGCGGATCATAGAAGTTCAACATCGAACGCATGTCTAAATAGACTGGTAACTTGCCAGGCAAAATTGGAGTCCCTTTCCTGATCGTCTGGCGGATAACCAGACCCGCAACTAGTTCCGCGTTGAGCCAGGATAAAGTTCCAGCGGGAGTTAACGAGGTGGAAGCGCTCGCCATACTATAATTCGAAAAGATGATCGGCAAGCCGCGTTCAATCGCGAATTGCATCTTATCTACTGTACCGGCATTCAACCCCAGTGGTGATATAGGATCGAAGTATGGCAAGATGAACGGCTTATCGCCCAAATCGCCATGCAAGCTTTCAAACATCTTCAACACAGATAGAAATTGATTTTCATCGGAAACAAACAGAACCAGCGGCTTAGCGGTATTGGCAATGTGCTCAAGGCTTCCATATAAGTCAGTGAAATTCTCTGGCACATCACGGACAATACCCACCGTCGAGACGACATCATATAACAGCAGAGACGATCCGACCCTGACCAGGTCCTGAAAGTTTTTGCGCGTGAAAGGGTCAAGATAATCGTTAACCGGTTCCTGATAAAACAACACCGTGACGCCGATGCCAAATCGCAGACAGTCTGCGCCGAGCGTAAGAGTATTCTCGCCGCGGCGATTGAACGCATCAATCGTCTTCGGCGCGGAATGAATAGCTTCCTCTACCACCTCGGCAGGAAAGTGAATTGTGCAACCATCAGCTTTCAAATCCAGTTTGTGTTCCAATAATGCAAGTATAGACGGCGAATCGACGCACACACCCGTTTCGCTCGGGACATGCAAAGTATAAAGATGCGCCTGCTCGATTTGTTCCTCGCTTAATAAGTACAATTTCGGCCGGACGTTATTCATATTCACGCTCGCCTCGATAATTTCGTTAATTGTATCATTGTGTAGTTTTGTGCTATATTGGTATGTTAGTTATTGCACAGCAATTTTGAAAGATGACGTGCGCTCACAATAAGATTTCACAGTGATGAATAAACTTAAGTTTTCATCTATTGGAAAAACACAAGCCCTATTGGAATTCCTGGTTCCAATATTGGTGTTTATCATTTTGACTCGCACGCCGCAAGATGCAGATATGTGGTGGCATTTGCGTGCAGGGCAAGACATGTGGCAATCAAAGACCATTCTTCTTACTGACACATTCAGCTATACACGGTTCGGTCAGCCCTGGGTCAATGCTTTTTGGGTGTCCGAAATCGTTTTCTATTTGCTATACAGATTGGGAGGATTCTTTTCGTTTACAGTGGTGGTCGCGTTAATCGGATCTGTAACATTTTATTTCCTCTTTCGACGCATGGAGGGAGATAAATTTGTCAACGCGTTCGTTGTCATTCTGGCAACTCTCACCGCATCCCCAATCTGGACTCCGCGCCCACAAATCTTCTCTTTTCTCGTTGTGGGACTGTTGGACGGATGGCTGTACAAGATTCAAAAAGGCAATAAAGGATTGCTTTGGGTTTTGATTCTGATCTTCGCATTTTGGGCCAATATCCACGGCGGATGGGTTTGGGGATTTTTACTGCTCGCGGCCTACATCGCTGGCACTGCATTAAACAACCTAAGCAAAGAAAATCGCCTTGATTCTTCCAATCGGGAATTTCTTTTGCGTCTAATATTTTGGTCGCTAATTGCAGGGCTGGCGCTCGGCTTGAATCCCAACGGCCTTTCAATTTGGCGCTTACCTTTTACTACCGCAAATGTTTCAATGAAAATCCAGGAATGGGCATCCCCGGATTTTCACCAAATGGAATTTCAACCATTACTTTGGATGTTTTTTTTGCTCATCGTCACTGCCGTTCTTGCCAAACCAATAACGAACTGGACGTCCCTGTTTAAGATAATCGGATTTGCTTATCTCACATTCGTCTCTCAGCGCAGCATTGCCGTGTTTGCGATCATCGCCGCACCGATTTTGGCTGAATGGTCCAACGGCGCAATTGAAAATATAAAAGCAGATCTACCGATTCGTATCGGTAAAGAGTCTGCTTCATTTTTCTCAGAAAAAATAAATGTGGTTTTAAATACAGCTCTTTTAGTTATTATTGGGTTGACTGCCTTAGGCCGGGCATATCTTGTATCAACTTTGGCAGAAGTGAATAAGAACGTGCCGTTAGGCGCTGTCAAATGGCTAAATGAAAATCAAGTCAGAGGTCATCTGTTTAATTCCTATAACTGGGGTGGATATTTGGCTTGGTCACTGCCGCAATCTCCCGTCTTTATTGACGGGCGCGCCGACCTGTATGGAAATGAATTGATCAATGAATGGTGGAATGTGGTGGACGGCACGCCGCAAGGATTTGCGATACTGGATCAATGGAAAGTCCAAACCATCCTATTGGAGCCAGCTTGGCCGGTTATCAATCTGCTCCACTCGTCAGGATGGAGGGAAGTTTATCAAGATAAGATGGCTGTAATATTTGTCAGAGAAAAATGAAGATAGGATTATTTTCGAGCGAAGATAATTGCCCAATTATTTTTACAGATAAGATCATAGGTCTGGATTCGAGTCAGCAAAAAGCCGGAAACCTGTCACCTAATCATGTTGGCCAGTCAAGTTTGTGCTACTGGAATCAGGATAGCCGGATGTGTTCAAATCTGCTGATGCAAGGCGGACAACTTTTATGCAAAGACAATCAGATGGCAATTTAAGTTAGGACTAGCGCTGTCGATAAATTACGACCGAGTCGGTTTCAAAAACCGATTGATAATTCGAATCACGGCTTAAAGTAGCAAGGAAGAAAGAAAAGTTGGGAGGAGGTATCAGAGGCTTACAATCATCGGCAACCAGTTTCTTCGAAATATAAAGATAATCAAACGCGGGTTTATTTTTTGCCAGCCAAGCTCCAAGACAATCATCCGAAAGATATAAACAGCCCTGCAAATCACTTGACTCGCTCAAAAATGCGCTAAATCTTTTACCCAGCAACCACTCAGTGCCCTGAATAGTCGTCAAGCTATGACGAGAAGCCAGAGCAGGGAACCACTCCGCCACTGGGTCACAAACAGTGGATAAGGCTCCCGTCATCACAAGAAACCGCGCGCCAGCAGGCGTGTTTGCCCTGACCCAAGCCATGGCTTCACGATTCCCAACAGAGAGCACATTAGAGGCGAGCTGAATCCCAGCCTGTTGAGCGGAAACTAAGCTGTAAAGAATCAGGCAAATGATGATAACGATCTCTTGCGCGGAAATGAGTTCGGCCGGCCACTGGATCAACTTTGGGTTTAAACGACGTAAGGCGGGCAAGATTAATTCATCCAATGACAAAGCTGCTAACAACGCAAACGGGATCACAGCGACCGTTGTGGCACTCCGACCATCAACAATAAAAGGTAAAACAAGCCAAACCAGCCAGAAATAATCCTTGCGGATGATCTGGATAATTATGCCTAATAAACCTAGGGCTGTAATCAGTGTTGCAAACGGTTCCTGAAGAAAAGTAAGAAATAGAAGGTTAAAAATCGCCAGTTGATTTCCACCTGTTTGCAAAGCAGAAACAAAACCTTGAAAACTGGTTGAAATGAGGACCATCAACCACCAAGGAGATGTAAGCAAGATGACAGCCAAGCTGACCAGCAGCGAGTCCCGGAGATAATTCCAAGAACGGGAAAGGAAAAACCAACTGATGAATGAGAGTGAAACCGTATAAACGATGGCTTCCGGATGGCTAAGAACAGTCAAGCTGCCAAATAGAGCTGCGTAGCCAATATGCCGCTTTTGTCCACTACGATATAGATCAATCACACTGGCCAATGTAAGAAGCATGAATAATTGCCCCAAGCTACGCGTCAGTCCGCCACCAGATATAAATGTGGCAATCGCGCGTGGCATCAGGGCAAAGAGGGTGGTCGCCAACGAGGCTTGAAAACGAGAAAATGCAAGCCGCGTGGAAAGTCGATAAAAGGCTATAATCGAAAAAGTACTGATCAGAGCCGGGATCCAGCGCAAAATTTGAGTTACATCAATTTTTGTCAGGTCTGAAACCAGCGCCACCAGATAAAACCCCAAAGGTGGATAAGCATAAGGAATCCCAGAAAAATTATAGGATGTAATTGCCGGAAGTTTGTATGCATTGGCACGCAACTCCTGGATCATGACATAGAACATGCCCCCATCGTTGATTGGGAACCCAGCAAAAATTGAAGGATAAAATCGTACCCAGCCGCCTAGAAGTACAGCTAATATTAAGAGAAGGTTGGCAAAATCATCTTTTTTGAAATTCCGCATGAAACCGCTCAAAATTATTCTGCCATTCTATCACAGCAAACTGCACCCCAAAAAAGCGGGCTATAGATCTCATCCAGCAAAACCTTGAAAGCGGCTTTTACGTTTCACATTCTCAAACGAGCGCATCCACCATCAGTGCCAGGAATAGAAACATCAAGTACATGCTCGACCAGCGATACATCGTCCACGCTACCTTATTGCCTGGGATTTTCCACACGCGCCAAGCAGTGTAAATCAGTAAAAGCCCCAGCACAATCGCGGAAACCAGATAGATGATACCGGTCGCCCGAATGAGAGGCAACAAAAGAGTCGTGCCAACTAAAACAAAAGTGTAAATCAGGATTTGCAGGCGCGTCTCCTTTTCGCCTTTTATCACCGGCAACATTGGCACCCCCGCGCGTTCATAATCTTTGGCACGGACAATTGCCAACGTCCAGAAATGCGGCGGCGTCCACATAAATATAATCAGAAATAGAATCCAGGCTGCAAGGCTGAGATGGCCTGTTGCTGCGGCCCAGCCTACCAGCGGAGGAATTGCCCCCGCTCCGCCACCAATCACAATATTTTGAACTGTTGCCTTTTTCAGCCAGAGACTATAAAACAAAACGTAATAAAAAATCCCCGCAAGCGAAAGCAAGGCCGCTGTCAAATTTACGAGGCCAGCGAGAATGTAATAACTGGCAAGACATAATGCCAATCCAAAAGAAAGCCCCTCTGCCGCGTTCATACGCCCCGCCGCGAGCGGGCGTTTGGATGTTCGCTGCATGTTCTTGTCCAGCTCGCGGTCGATATATTGATTCAAAGCCGAAGACCCGCCTGCCGCTAACGCACCACCAAGCATGGTCCAAAGTGCGAGCGACGGAGAAGGCCAATCCTTGCCGCCCATCAAAAGCCCGCCAAAAGTTGTGACTAACAAAAGCGCGACGATCAGTGGTTTGCTGAGGATAAAGAAATCATTGAGGCGTTGACGAATATCCACTTCGGGGAATACTTTTCCATCATGCGCTGATATGCCAGAAATCACAGCCAGAGCGATCAAGGAAATCCAAAGCAGGACCGCGGTTAGCGTATGCAGGACTACTAGATGAATTGGAAAATTCCGCACAACCTGAATTGCGCCGACAAAAGCCTGTCCGAAAAACAGCACCGTAGTCACTGTTGTTAATGGCAACAACAAAGAATCATCGCGTTGCTCGCGCCACGCTCTTAGAAAAAGCCAGACGACCAATACAGCAGAGATTCCCGCCAAAGCAAGATGAATCAACTTCAGCCAACCTAATGTATTCGCTGGAATGCAAAAGGGCGATCCGGAACATGTCAAAGCGGCGCCTGTGACAAATACCGCACGTCCTGCAATGGTCAGCAATAGAACAAAAACCATGGTCACCAAAACCAAGCGAGTAAAAGAGGAAGAGAAGCTGTATTTCATGATCTCTACCTTAACTCCTTTCTCCATAAGAAATATACATATCCAGCGACAAACAGAATCGAAAACGAGAACCATTGAATGACATAATTTAAATTATTCGCACCGGACGACAAATCCAAGGTTTCCTGTTGGATGGGGATGGGAGGATTCGTGATGGCTGGATCAGGATTTAGCTTAATATACACTGGCAGAATCGGATACGGAATCTGTTGGCGGATGCGATCCATGTTGATATAGATCCAAAAATCCAGCCGGGTTTGACCCGGAGTCAATGTTGGATCTGAATCGCTGCCATAGGTCGGTTGCGATTGTCCCAGGCGGATGGTGCCGCTGATCGTCACCTCCCCCGGCTGATCGTAGTTGTGCCAATCAGCGGGCGTTGAATTACCATCAGAGGGAATCCAACCACGATCAACGAGAACCGCTTCCCCGTCAGAAAGTTGAAGCGGCGTAAACAGATCATACCCGGGTTGAATGCCATTGTATTGATCACGCGCCGCGATTTGATTCTGAAAGTCATAAGTTCCGCTGGCTGTGACCGCGCGATATTCCATCGTCGTCAACGCCACTTTCGCCGGTAGATTCAGCGGTGGCATGGCTTGCACGGCATAAACACGGTTGGTAAAGGATCGTTCCTGTTTAAGTCGGTCCAATTGCCAGAATGCTAAGCGGAAACACACGACGGCTGCCACAAGAATCAAAAGAGTCGCTAGCCAATAGCGGCGACTGAACATCAAATTTATGATTAGTTTGTAATTGTTTTTTTGGGCGGCCATATCAGCAAACTGTAGAGGACAAAAAGCATCGCCACCGGAACACCGCCGATAAATATGCCCCACAATCGCGTATCCCATGTGAGCGCTTCGCTGACATTCAGACCGAAGATTTTACTTGGAACAAAGGAACATTGAAAGGCATATTTCTGATCAGTATTAAGCGGCATACTCGCCGACGAACCAGCCGGTATCCATAAAGGTCCCAGTTGGTGTTCCACCGAGTCTTCGTTCTTGACCACCAGTGTATCGCCAACAACAAAACTCATATTTTGCGGAATGGATGGAGGTTGTTGTCCCAACGCAACACGACGGGCCGTACCCGGCGGAATCACGAGCAGAATTTCTTGCGCCGGACGTGTAGTGATATTCATCTGAGGAAATAACAAAAATGGTATCTCCGCCAGCAAAGCGCCAAAGATCAGTCCCAAAACAAGAAATACAAGAGAGCGCCTGACAATCGGATTCTGGAGCATCAATATTCTCGTTACTTTCTTACAAAATGAATGGGCAACCAATCGGTCGCCCATTCATTTTACTTCACATTAGTTTAATTTCAGATTAGCTTTCCGATCAAATACAAAGCCGGATAAAAGAAAATCCAAACCACATCGATAAAGTGCCAATAGACCGTCGCCGATTCAACTGCCCAGTGTTTCTCAGGCGAATATACGCCGCGCAATCCGTTCCGCAAGACAATGCTGAGGAAGATCACGCCGGTCAAAACATGGAAGGCATGCATACCTGTCATAATGAAGAAAATAGCGCCCGCCGCATTCGAGGACGTGGTCACGCCTGCACGGATGGCAGATGGCCACTCAACCGTAATCACACCGGCTAAAAATAGCAAGCCAAGCAGGATAGTTAGAGAGATTCCAATAATAAAACCATTGCGGTCACCATGTTCCATAGATACTTCTGCACGATTCATAAAGAATGACGACAGCAACAGCACTGACGTTATAGTCAATGCAATATATTGACTATCCGGACTTAATGGCAAACCTGTCAAGCCCAGCAAGTTAAAACGGCTGATGAAGAGTCCGCCAAATATAAACGCATCGGAAAGGAGGAATAACCACAGCCCCATGCGGCTTGTTGTAAGCTTATACTGATAGCTATGGCGATCAAGATTATCGTCCTGCACATTTAATCGATAAATATGCATATAGTAGTACATGACCAAACCAACTTTAACAAACGCGATCATGGCCAGCAAAACTGTTGAGCCGATTTCAATTGCTACAAAGAACTCAAGCGCAGTCAAAGCCGCAAGAAAAACAAAGACGATTATGCCCTGGCGGAGGATGTCGGATTTATTTGTATGTTCCATCGATGGATTCCTTTTTATGACTCTGGTTTTTCTTCTCTTCAAACCGAACATAGACTGAACCCGGCAAACCATAATCATAGGGTTCGCCAATTACTTCAAAAGGCCGATCATAGTTATGCACCGGCATCGGCGAAGGAACCAGCCATTCAGGTGAACGCGAATTCCAAAGGTTGCCAGTTGCCACCTCGCCCTTTTTAATGCTGACAAAAAGATTATAGAGGAAGATCAAAACCGAGATGGCAATCAAATAACCTGCAATGGTCATGACCAAATGATAATTATCGAACCCCAAAGCTGGATCATAATCAGCGACACGGCGGCGCATTCCAAGTAGTCCGACGCGCATCATCAGGAGTGTCAGTGTCAGAAACGAGGGCGTCATCAACCAGAAGTGGATTTTGCCTAGCTTCTCATTCATCTTGCGACCAGTAACCTTAGGGAACCAGTAATAAATGGCCGCAAAAAACGGGTAGATGTAACCGCCAAACATCGTGTCATGAAAATGACCAACAATCCAATAAGTATTTTGGAGATGCAAGTCTGTTGCAACCGTCGCATTTGGAGGTCCGGAAAGACCGCCTAAAAGGAAGACCACGATTCCGCCAACCACGAATAGCATCGGCGTCGGCATCTCAATTTTCCCTTTCCATATGGTTGCAATCCACGAGAAAAACTTGACGCCCGTCGGAACGGCAACCAGAAGAGTGCTAAACATAAAGGGAATGCGTAGATATGGATTCATGCCCGACACAAACATATGATGCGCCCACACCAGGAAACCGACCAACGCAATGCCTAATGACGACATCGCAACAAAGCGATAACCGAAGAGCGGTTTCCGGACAAAGACCGGCACCAGTTCTGAAATGATTCCCAATCCCGGCAGAACAAATACATATACCGCCGGATGAGAATAGAACCAGAATAGATGTTGGAACAATATCGGATTCCCGCCTTTATCTGAATCAAAGAATCCCATTCCAAACAAGCGCTGGAACATAACCATCTGGAAAGAAAGGCCAATCAACTGAGTCGCCGTCGACGATATCAGGGATGTTGCAATCGCGGCCCAGACAAAAATCGGCATTCGGAAGGCGGTCATTCCTTTGGCTCGCATTCTGACAACAGTAACGATTAAGTTGATTCCTCCCAAAATGGAGGCCCAGCCCGCCACAGCCACGCCGAGGAAAAACATCTGCATTCCGAGCGGTGCGCGCTCCGAAAGAGGCGGATAGCCAGTCCACCCCGTATCAAAGCCTCCAAATACAAGAGTCGAAAGCAGTAAAACTGCGGCAGGCGGAGCTACCCAATATGAAAACGCATTCAAGCGTGGAAAAGCCATATCCTGTGCACCAATCAACATGGGCACAAGATAGTTCATCAGGCCAGCAACGCCCAGCAGAATACCCACAATCATCACGATGCCATGCAAACTCATAAAGGTGTTGTATTCTTGAAGCGTGAGAAACTGTAAACCTGAATGTGCCAACTCGGTGCGGAAAATCATGGCGAATAAACCGCCCACGCACAGCAAGAATAGCGCCGTCACTGTATACTGCACGCCGATTACTTTATGGTCAAGCGAAACGTTGAGATACTTTTCCCAACCCGGCGGATCTTCGCGATGCTCCGGAACTTCCTCTCCCTTTGCCCATTTGAACCAATCGGTCATTGCGCCTGTGCTGGCCACATACGAGAGAGCACCTACCAACCCACCAAAAACCCAGGCCGGTTCAGTGAAAAAGTATTGGCCTGTGACAAATGCATTCAAGCCCATTAGGACGCGAATGCCTGTCAAGAAAAATGCGCCAACGATCCACCCAATCAACTGCCAGAGCAGACCGCGCATCAAAGCTGATGTAAAAAATCTTCTCATTCTATTTCTCCGCGCACTTACTTTAACGTCTCGATATAAGCAACGATATCGCTGATCTGCGATTGAGATAAGACGGTTCCGAATGTTTTTGGCATCACATTATCCTGAAAACCATCCACGATCTTGGCGCTTGGATTGACAATCGACTCAATCAAATACGCCTCATTCGCCGTTACAACAGCTCCAGGCGCTACATTAGTCCCACCCGACATTTTGACTTGTGATAAATAGAGTCCCTTCCATGTTGGGGCAATGCCGGTACTGCTACCGTCCACAGAATGACAACCGGCGCAACCGTACTTTGCCACCAGTTCTTGGCCGCGCCCTATCGGAGTTTGAGCAGCCACAGCTGCCGCTGCTACCTGCGTTTGAATCCAAGAATCGTAATCGGCCTGCGAGCTCACAATGACCGGCGCTGTCATGTAGGAATGCTTTAAACCGCATAACTGTGCGCACTCCACCTGATAAGTTCCGATCAGGTCCGGCGTGACACGATAAGTTGTGATGCGGCCCGGCAAAATATCCTGCTTCATGCGAAATTGAGGTACAAAGAACGAATGGATGACGTCCGTGGATTGCATATTCAACACAACTTGACGATTAACTGGCAAATGCAACTCAGTGGAAGTAAATCCTTCCGGGTAGTCAAATTCCCATGACCATTGGCGGGCAGTCACACTGATTTCCAAAGCGTTTGGGTCTACCGCCATTACTTCCCCCAAGGTGTACGTGCCCATATATGCAAGAACGAGAACAGTAATCAAAGGAATAACTGTCCAAATAATTTCTAGGGTATTGTTTCCTTCAATGTGCTCGCCATCGGATGTATCTCCTTTTTTTCTCCGAAACACAATCAAGCTGTAGATCAATGGAACCATAATCAGCGCAAAGAGAAAGCAAATAATAGCAATCTCAACATTCCACAGCTGATCAATCGGAATGGATTGTGTGCTGGCCTCGACGGGCATTAATTTTATGGCCATCAAACCGGCATAAGTAGCTATGGCTAGAACAACTACCAGCACGCCGGTAATTACATAATGTCGCATACGCTCTCTCCTGAGTTTTGGTCTCACGCGCCTTGCCCCTTGTTCAACGACACAAAAGATTGCCGAAGAACAAGGGGTCTTAGTCTCAAGAATAAGGTTGTATTCTCAAAGAATTATCAATACAGATAAAACCCGCCTCAAGTGGCGAGGTCCTTAATATACCAAATTTTCCTAAATTTGTCACTATTATTTGGATAATTTATTCCGATTTGGAAAATGGTCAAGCGCTTCATTTCTAGATTTTTAGCGGGTCGTGGAACTATAAGTTTTTCAACGCTTCAAGCACTTCCGCGCTGTGCTCTGCTGGACGCACATTCTCAAAAACCTGGGCGATCTTGCCGTGAGCATCAATCAAAAAAGTGGTGCGAAGAACGCCTTCATATTCGCGTCCCATGAATTTCTTCGGCCCCCAAACACCATACGCATTACACACCTGATGATCCTCATCGGCAAGTAAAGGGAAGGGCAATTGATATTTTTCTTTGAACTTGACGTGCGACTTCACCGAATCGGGGCTAACGCCAAGAATCGTCATACCTGATTTTTGATAAGCAGAATAATCGTCACGGAAATTGCAAGCTTCTTTTGTGCAACCCGGCGTATCATCTGCTGGATAAAAGTATAAAATCACAGGCTGACCCTTGAAATCCGATAAACGACGAAGTGTATTGGTATCATCAAGTAATTCAAATTCGGGTGCGGGTATTCCGGATAATATAGGCATATTGGTAATCTCCTTTGGATATTATTTTAGAGTACGTATAAACGCGATGACTTGCCAAATTTGTTGGTCAGTTAATGTGCTCTTCCAAGCAGGCATTGCGGTTCCATCGACACCAGTGCTCATTTTCCAAAACAGAAAATCATCTGCAGAAATTTTACTAAGAGCAACTAAATTTACAGGGTGCGGTTCAAGCGCCTGGCTTGCCGGGCCATCGCCATGGCCACTTTCGCCGTGGCAAGTGACGCAATCGGTCCTGAATATATCTGCGCCAGCACTTACATCCACCTTAGGTGGAATTGTTTTTCCTGCATAGTCAGGAGGAACCGTTGGCAATGGCTGTGAAATCGAAGCCGGAGCCTCAAGAGATTGACTTGAACACCCTGATAAAACAAAAATCGAGACAGCCACAAAGACTGTCAACAAAATTCTCATTCTTCCTTATCAACTATCACTCTAAAGCTAACAGCTTATTTGAGGATCCCAATCTTTTTCAAATCTTCTTCGAGAGACTCCAGTGTGGCAGGTTTGATGATCATCGCATTTGCGCCCCCCTTCATGACTCGTGCGCGCGTTTCTGGTTGGTCATCCGATGTAATAACAATCACTGGAACTGGCACAAGCCTTGGTTCACGACGCAAATAAGCCAGGATTTCCAAACCATCCACTCCGGGCATGTTGATATCGAGCAAAATCAACCCGGGAGTAAAGCCACTCAACAGCGTTATCGCCGGGCTGGCGCCATAAGCCACGCGCGCAGGCACATCCAGCACAGTTAACATTTGATGCAGTGCATCCGCCGTCGAACGATTATCATCAATGATCAACGCTTCGCTCATTTGTCCTCCAGAATTACCGTGCCCATCACGGACACATCATATCCTTTCAGTTTAGATACAGCATCTCGAAACGAGGCGCTACTCAAAAGTCCGAAGAGAGGCGCCAGCAAATTATCATCAGCATATTTCTTCGGAAGGACAAGATCGTAACGCTCTTGAAACAATGGGATAAAGTCCAGATCAAGAGCTTGCGCCGCGGCCGCAATGCCAAGTCCGCAATCCGCGCGCCCGGAAGCAACTGCCGCAGCAACCCCGAGATGAGTATACTCCTCTTGATTGTACCCTTGAATCATTTCCGGAGAGATCCCCATAAATTTCAGGTGATAATCCAACAGGACGCGCGTGCCAGCACCGCGTTGTCGGTTCACAAAACGAACCGTTGAGCGGCTGAGGTCATCCAAACCTTTTATGCCCTTCGGGTTCCCGTGCTTCAAAAGCAGACCTTGCTCACGTCGAACCAGCGCAACAACTTTGACTGGAATATCCGGCATATATTGACGAATATACGAGATGTTGAATTCGCCCGTCTGCGGATCAAACAAATGCGAACCAGCCAAATGCGCTTCACCGCGACGAAGCGCAACCAGTCCGCCTTGCGAGCCAACATTGGCAGATATAAAGCGGCGATCCCGTTCTGCAAGAAATTGTGAAAGCAGATCAAGCGTCAAATCATGCGAGCCAATGCAAAAGATCGTGTGCTCAAGTTCGGATTTGGTTTTGTAAAGATGAACTTGAACTTCTTCTCCCGCTTCAACACCTTGAATGCCAGGTGGAAGAATCACAAGTCCATCGGCTTGAACCAACGATGTAATGACTCCTGCCCCGCGCGAAAGCGGCGCGGCGAGAAGTTTATCGCCAACTCGACCAACCACGACGCGGATATAATCTTCATCACCCGCCGGAGAATTGATTTTTCGAGTCAACTGTGCGGTTTCAACCGGAAGCTCATTTGGTTTTCGCCCCAGCCACTTAGCGATCAACGGCTCGACAAAGATCTCAATCGTCAATGCAGAAGAAACGGGATAACCGGGAACGCCGATAATAGGAACGACTGGGGTCGATTCTTCCGATTCGCGATTCACTGTTCCTAAGATAACCGGATGCCCGGGGCGAACCGCAACTCCGTGAACGAGCAACGTTCCAAGTTTCTCAACGACTTTTGCTGAAAAGTCTTCTGCACCAGCAGAAGAACCGGCATTAAGCAAAATCAAATCGTGACCCTGCGCGGCTTCTTGCACGCGCTGACCGATCAAATCGAAATCATCCTTCGTAATTGGAAAGCGCGTCGGCTCGCCGCCCATGGATTTGATTTGCGCCGCTAGCACCACCGAGTTGTATTCAAGAATATCGCCCGCTTTTAGTTTTGAACCGATTGGGACAAGTTCCGTCCCGGTCGGCAGAATCGCAACGCGCGGTTTGCGCGCCACCTTGATTTCATCATAGCCTGATGCGGCAATTGCGCCTAAATCCACAGCCCGCAAGATATGACCCGCAGGCAAAACCAATTGCGTTGCGACAATATCTTCGCCAAGCGGACGCACGCGACTCCACGGCGCGACCGCCCCGCGAATCCGAATCGTTTTGGGTCCACGAATATCTGTAGTAATTTCGCCGCGCTCGTCCAGCGATTCGACGTTCTCAATTGGAATCACAGCATCAGCCCATTCTGGCAATGGATCGCCGGTATCCACATACTCAGCATCCGGGCCAATCTCAAGACTCAATGGAACCGAAGGCAAAGCGCCGGTCGTCATGATGGCTCGCACTGCGAAGCCGTCCATCGCCGAGGCATGATAATTCGGTGATGAAATCTTTGCCCAGATCGGCTCGGACAAGACGCGACCTAACGCCTTCTCATCGAGCGGAATCAATTCCGCATCAAGAACGCGCCAAAGTCCTGCTTCTTCTAACGCAGAATGAAAGCAGGCTTGTGCTTTAGAAAGAGGAATGTCGTAAAGGTAGAGGGACATTTGCAAAACCAGTTAAGTCCTTGAAATCTCGCCATTCACTTTATCATATAGATCAATTAGTGGCTTTCGATTCCAACCAAACAATTTACATTTTATCAATTCGGCATGTGAGAGACTAGTCAACGATTCTACACAAAGATAAGCTATCGAAGTAGGTTCTATATGTTTTTCAAAATAACGTTCCTCGCCGCTAGAATCAACTCTTGTGTTATCAATCTCAGGGAAACTCAATCGTTGCAACGCCCAATAGTCGGCATGTGTCATAGTAGATTATTTTTACAAACCCAAGTTCTGTTCGTTTACGCACAATTTCACCAATACGTTCTAAACTTTTCTGCGAATCACTGTGTTTATTAATGGCATTCAGGAATTTTATCTGCTCCTGAAAGCCTGCATGGCGCAGGGCTAAACTCCTTTTCACGCGTTGACGTCTATTAGCTTTGGAATCAAATAGCCATACGGAAAGGGCAGCCGATTCTACAGCTCCTCGCGCACAAGCCCAACGGGCAACCGTCTCTAACGGCTCAGTTAATGTATTTATTAATGCCATGGAATAATCAGCACCTGCTTCAATAAACAAATCGCCTTGAGAATAAGCCGTTTTTATAGAAGCCGGTCGAGGAAATGATGAAAGCACATTATAAGCAAGAGAATCTTTTATAGGCTCAATACCATAGCAGCCATTCCAAATTGTGATTGATATTTCCAAATACTCATTAAGAGCAGATGCCGGTTTTAGTCCATCTTCCTTATTCATATCAATATCACTTCCACCAATTCTCCCGCGCTGAAACCCGTTGCATCCGGCGAAATACGAAGCAATCCATCTGCGGCGGCGAGAGTAAATATCAAATTGCTTTTGCCAAAGATAGGCTCGGCATCCCATCTGCCCACCTCTTTCTCTCCCCCAATTTTTGCGGAAAATGGGAGGAGAGAAAGAGGGGTTAGTTTCACTGGTACCCAATCTTCGCGTCCAGCTTGCGACGCAATGTTCACCGTCAAGCGCGCCATCACAGAAGCGCGCGGTTTATCTGTTGGCAGACCAAGCAACATCTCAATCACCGGCACGACAAACAAATATCCATTCACCAGCGCGCTGACGGGATTACCGGGTAGTCCAATCACAGCCTTGCCATCGCACACACCCAAAATCGTCGGCTTGCCCGGACGCGTGTTGATACCATGCACCAGCACGCCCGGCGCGCCCAGCGAGTTAATTACTACGGCTGTCATGTCACGCGTGCTGGCCGATGAACCCGCAGTAATCAAAACAACATCACATTCCCTCAAGGCACGCGATGCAATCTCTTTCAACGCCGACATCTCATCCGGCACAATCCCATAGAGTACCCCTTCCCCGCCGGACTTCATCACCAACGAAAATAATGTGTACGCATTGACATCGCGCACCTGACCGCGTCGCGGTTGTTGGCTTGGATAAACCACTTCATCGCCAGATGAAATCAAGCCGACGCGAATCTTTCTTATGACATTTAATTGAACGATTCCCAATGCCATCAATCCGCCAATCTCAGCAGGACGCATCATGCTGCCCCTCGGCAGGACCACCGTTCCGGAGGCTACATCCTCCCCGATGCGGATCACGTTCTCGCCCTCGGCGACCGCGCGCATGATCTCGATTTCCGGCCCGAGACCTCCGAAGTCTCTGGAGAACTCGGAGGTCTGCTGAACATATTCCAACATCACAACTGCATCCGCGCCATTAGGCAACATACCGCCCGTGTGAATCAATGCGCATTGACCAGATTGCAAATCAAATGACGGCGTATCGCCCATAGGAATCTCACCAACTAGATTCAAATAAGCCGGCAACGAGTCCGACGCGCCAAACGTATCGTGCGCGCGGACGGCATATCCATCCATCGTCGAACGTGGAAACTCGGGCAAGGAATGCGGGGCGATGATATCTTCAGCGGTCACGCGGCCCAGAGCAGAAACAGTGCTAATTGATTCAGAATCCGTTATCGGTCCGGGCAGATGTAAAAGCAAAAGCGCGCGCGCTTCATCAGGAGGAAGCAAGCGAAGAAACTCGGGCATAATTCATCGCAGCCAAAAAGTCAACGTTAATAGGTAAGCTGTTAAACCAAAGATAGCAATCGCATTGGCAGTCAAAAGATTCCAAAGAGGTCTTGAGCCAAGCGAAATATTGCGAAGCCAATAAATTTGCAAAAGCGCGAATGGGAATGTCAAGAACGCAGGCCATAACAAACGCAAAGAAAAACCAAAAATTGGCGCGGACGCAAAGAAGACATACGCTGCTAATACAAGGAAATGATGGAAAGGAATCGCGCGTTCCCAGCCGAGACGGGCAAGCAAGGTATTGCGCTCATACTTCATGTCGCCTGAAAATGATGGGAAGTCAAATGCAAGAAGCATGGCAAGGGTGAGGAAAACAAGGGGAGTTGAAATAAAAACAACCAAGTTGTGATATGTCCCGGCTTGTAAAAGATAAGCAATGGACGGAGATAAATAAGCAATGTGAATGGATAGAAGCAATTCGCCAAAGCCTTTATCCATCAGGCGAAGAGGCGGTACAGAATAAATTAGTAAAATAAATAAAGAAACCGTGACAAAAAGAAATGCAGGCGCGCCCAAGTGGCGATCTTTATAAAGCAGAAATGCAATCACGGCCAGTGAAGCAAGTGCACCAATCGAGACATATAAAGCCGCATCGCGAGTCAACCTGCGGTCAGCCAATGTTTCATTGAAGACAATGGGGTCATTGGAGGGGCGAAAAACTTCGGCAAGCAAATTCATACTCAGCTGAGCAAATAAGACACCGACCAGTCCTACCCAAAAGGTCGCTGGTGCTTGCGGCTTGCCCAAATAGCGCGCAATCCCCGCGCCGAGAATATAAGTCAGCGCAGTGAGAAGAAGATAAAGCGGACGAGATAATCGAAGGATGGTGAGGAGACGCTGCATAGGACTTATTTAACCACAAAGGAAAGAGAGGCAAAAGGTTTAAGAACTTGGCGCACTTTGCGATTAAGAGACCTTCCCTAAAAACTCTTCAAGTCTGACGACGGCCTCTGCCAAATTCTTTCGCCCAAGTCCCAAACGGAAATGATTGGCATGGTCATCGTACATCGAGCCGGGCAAAAGCAGAACGCCTGCTTTGCGAACCAATTCGTCGCAAAACGATTCTACATCACTGCCGAGATAACGAGGAAACGCCATCGAGCCTGCGAGCGGACGAATCCACGAAAAGAAATTTGTATGACGCTGAAAGAAATCATCTATGACAGAAAGATTGTGCTTGATGATTCCCAGATTCCGATCAATCAGCTTTTGTCGGTTACGCATGGCGACTTCCGCCAAAAACTCGCTCGGCGCAGAGTTACAAATCGTTGTGTAATCTTTGATAGAAGCCATGCGCCCAAAGATTCTTTTGTTCTTCGTCGCAATCCACCCGATTCGCAATCCAGCTAGGCCATACGTCTTCGATGTTACGCCGAGCGAAACTGCATAATCGCCTAAGTCGCACGCGGCGGGCAGACGAGTAGCGGGATCATATTCCGATTCGCGGTAAACCTCGTCAGAAAACAGAAGTAGGTTATTTTCGCGCGCGAACCAATGAACAGATTCGTAATCAGAGCCAGACATCAAATATCCGGTTGGATTGTGCGGCGTATTGATGATGATCGCCTTTGTGTTGGGTTGGATCATCCGGCGCAATTCATCAGGGTCAAGCGCCCAACGATTTTCTTCGCGTGCAACCCAAGGGCTGATATCGCAGCCTATCGAGCGCGCCACATCAGACAACGATTGATAACATGGCGAATGCACAATTATATGATCGCCTGCTTCGAGCGCAGCGCGCATAAAGAGAAAGATTGCTTCCTCCGCACCAGCATGGACCAAAATTTCTGCAGGTGTCATCGACTCGTACAATCCACAAACAGCATGGCGCAAAGGCTGATTGCCCTGCGACTCTGTGTATCCGAGCCAAAGGGATTGAAATTTCTCTGCCGCACCGGATTCTAGTGACAGCAATTCAGCGATGGTCATTGACTCGCAATCTGAACTACATAGAAGATATTGGGTATTGAATTCGTATTTGGCAAAGTATCGTTCGAGCTTAAAAGGAGGAAGTTGCATTATTTTAAAACTCTCCTCAAATCACGATAATGGGTTTGATTATGGATATATACCATCTTCACCATCTCGCGCAGAGTCGTAACACCAAGAAATGGATGCCTGCCGGTTCTCTCCAAATCCGAATCGCTAATACCTGAGACCCATTCGATCATTTGGGCTCGCGCTGCCGTATATTGTTCCAGCAATTCCCGCGGAGTCAAGTCTTTTGTCTTCTCCTGCTGGCTGGCATTATAACGATCAACTACAAACTCATCCGGAACTCCCGGCCCGCCCTGACGAATACTCTCCAACAGTTTTATGAACGCGCGCTCGGAGGTCATCAAATGCGAGAGAATATTCCGGATCGTCCATACTGAACCTTCAGCATAAACTTCCTTCTTCCATTGATTATCCGTCAAGCCGCCGAAGAACACAGCAAACTTTTCACCTTCGGATCTTAGCTTCTGTGCCAGTTCAGTGGTTTCAGACATCACGCCTCCTAAAGTAAATCGCCAAGCGCATAAGAATAAATTTACGGATTCGAATAACTCGCAAAATTTACTGCCTTGATTCCATCATCTGCGGCCCACGAGTATCCTCTAAATTTTGAAATCAAATGAACAATGGTTTGACTGTCGGCGAAGTCGGAACGTACGTAATAATAATGCGTATCATACGGTGACACGCCAAAGATCGCGGCGAGAATGTAATGATGGCTTTCGGCATAATTCTTGAGCGTCATCGTCATCGCAAACCAGGCTGGATCGAGATAATGATCGGGCGTGGTCGGCGGATCAAGCGGAGAAAAATGGGCATGAAAAATAATCAGTTCCGGTTTATAACGATCCAGATAATCTGCAGTGATTCCGCCGTTATGTGCGATCCATTCATCGTTGAGTCCCCAAGTGTCAATCGCATTCCATTGCGAATATAACGGCAGAAGCCCCGCTTCTGAAGTCGCCATGATGTAGCCGCGATTGGAATAAGGTTCAAGCACTTGAGCCATGTCATAGCGCCCATCGCGGAAATACCCAATGGATGCGCCCCGATCGTAAGAAGAATAAAGAATCAAAACTGCAACCACCGATAAACTCGCGATGAGAAACCAGCGGCGGCGCGTCGCGATCTGACCCAAAACGGGCGCACCGATCTCCCGATCGAATCCATGCACCAGCGGAAACCACGAAAGTAAAACAATCGGTAACAATGCATATTGAAATCGTCCGCCGAAATTTGTTTCATTCGATACCAAAATAAAAGCGGATGCAAATCCAACAACAGGAACGAGAAAGGCAATCGTTTGACGCGCGGTCTTTGATGAACGAAAACCAATTAAGTATGCAAGCAAAAATATCCCACAGAGTGAAAAAAGATTCGTAAACGATGCTTGAAGTCCATCCCAATGCAATAAGCCTCCGCCCTTTTTATAAAATGGATTTGGCAATGGATAACCAAAATAATTCCAGCGCCACACAAAATATGCACCGCCAAGAATCAAGAACACGCCCATGAATACTGCAATCGTCTTGGCGGATGCTTGCCAGCCTTTCATAACAATGATTGCAATCAGCATCAATCCCGCAAGGATGACTCCTTCAGGTCGAACGAGGCCAGTGATCAAACTCGAAAGTGCGAAGAGCAGTGAAAGCCAAAGAGGTGGATTTTCTTTCTGAATCAGGAGCAGACTCAAAGTCCAAGTAAGAGCCGCAAAGAGGGCAAAGAATGGCGTTCCAAAATACGCGGCAACGTAAGTCAAGCCTGTACCAACAGCAAGAAACAATGATGATATCGCCGCGAAAGCGATATGCGATTTCCACACTCTGCGATTGACCCAGTATATCAATAGTGTAAGCCCAGCAATAGAAAACAACCCCAGGACTCGCACCGCGCGTCCAAGTGGTAAACCAATCTTCATCAACACGGCAACGCTGACCATAAAAAGAAAATCAGTTGCGCCATCTACCGGATGCTGGCCGATATTCCAGACAATCCCATAACCATGAGCCAAGTGATCGGAATAACGCATGAGCATGGCCGCGTCTTCAAATGGCGGTATGTTGAAGTTAACAAAGAATGTTGAAAACAGAGCAAGGACAATTAACAAAGTAGTAGAAACGATTAAATCGGGACGACGTTTAACAAAAGACATGAATTTATCCAAGCAAAGAATAACCGCCATCTATTACGAGCGTTTGGCCGGTCACATATTCATTCGAAAGCAGAAACTCTATAGCAGAAGCAACCTCTTCCACAGTCGCAGCACGTTTAAGCGGAAGACGTTCAACGAGATGATCCCAATCGTCGGTGGATACAAGGTCGGATTGTAAAACAAGTCCCGGCGCGATGGCGTTGACTCGAATGGAAGGCGCAAACGATCGGGCCAAGATCTTGGTCAATACCTCCAACCCGGCTTTACTCACGGAATAAGATGGATATCGGCTCCACGTCTTATGTGCGCCGACATCTGTAACGTTTACGATCAATCCGCCATTCGTCATTCGTCTGGCCGCCTCCTGTGCGCAGAGAAACGGGGCGCGCAGGTTGAGATCAAATGCCGCATCCCAATCCTTCGCTGAAAGCGTGTGTGGATCACCCACAGGGATAATCGCTGCAGAATTGACGAGCACTTTCAATGGATATTGAATTTTATCCACCATTGCAAATAAGGACGATATTTGTTTTGGATCGGTCAAATCTGCCTGCGAAAGAAAAACAGGCATACCCAAGGTGCGAATCTGAGTCGCAGTTTTGGAAGCTTGCAATTCGGAAGACCGATAGTGTAGCAATATGGCATATCCCCTACGAGCCAGCGCAAGCACGAAAGCTTTCCCAAGTCGGTGTGCGGCACCCGTGACGAGAGCTAAAGGCCGATCAGACATAGCTTTGTTTTACCACAAAACAAAAAAGTGGCGCCCCGCCATAAGTACGGTGCGCCACTCATTGTGAAACCAAATTTTATCCTCTAAAGAAATTCGAAACAAAGAACCAAATATTTGCCGGGCGTTCCGCCAGCCGCCGCATAAAGTATGGATACCAATGAGTCCCAAACGGAACGTAAACGCGAACCGGATATCCTTCTTTCACTAATTGATCCTGCAAGTCACGGCGGATGCCGTATAACATTTGAAATTCAAACGCTTCTCTCGGAAGACCAACTTTGGCGGCATATTGCTTTGCAAATTCGATTCGTTTTTCATCGTGCGTGGCAATTGCCGGGATCGGCGGAAAGAGTCCATCACTAGAGACTTTTGGAGAACCAGCCGCGAGGGCGGCATCCATCATGATCTTGGTAAGCAAATCGTAATTTGCATCGACATCGGCTTTCTTCGGAAATGCTTTGTCTGCCGGCTCTTGATAAGCACCCTTGACCAATCGAATCTGTGAGTGATCTTCGAGTAATTTGCGGGCATCCGCTTCGGTTCGATAAAGATAGGATTGCAAAACGATCCCAACGCCCTGGTAACCTTTCTTCCGCATTTGAGAAAAAAGGCTCAGGGTCTTATCTGTATACGGCGTATCCTCCATATCAATGCGAACAAAGTTGCCGTGGACCTGGGCGCGGGACAAGATCCGCTCCAAGTTTTCGGCGCACAGCTTTTCGTCGAGGCCGAGACCGATCTGACTCAGTTTGATCGAAACGTTGGCGCGTGCGCCATCTTTCTTAATCTCATCGAGTGTATTTAGGATTTCAGATGTAGCGTCTGAAGCTTCTTCGGGTGTACTGGTATTCTCCCCCAGGTGATCGAGCGTAACGTTGATGTTATTTGCGTTCAGCTCACGAATGGCACGGATGGCATCTTCGATTTTTGTTCCTGCCACAAAGCGGGATGCAGTATGCCAGGCAAATTTCCATTTTGTGACCATGTTCTGTGCCCAGGCGGCTTTAGAAAGATAAATTAGAAATGAGCGAAGCATAAATTTCCTTTCTTAACAAAGGCTAAACTATTCTAGCACAATTGCCCCCGATGCTTGTGTTATACTTTTTCATGACGAATGTCACGTTTTTGGAGGCACCGTGAGAAACCGCAATTCAAACATCATTTTGCGAGGAACAGCCATTCTTTTGTTAAGCGTTGCACTGATCCTCGCAATTATTTCACTGATAGGGTACAGCCGCCAGCGAGATTATTATCCATCCGGCATGGCCATTGCAGGCGTGCCAGTCGGCGGCCTTGCTCCCCAAGCGGCTTCACAACGCGTGTTACAAGTCTACAACACCCCCATTGAGATTCAATATAACGGCGGCATCGTTCAAGTGGATCCAACAATAATCGGATTTCAAATGGATATGGATTCGATGCTTGCTGCTGCAGACTTAGCCCGCACGGGCGGTTCTTTTTGGGGCGGATTTTGGGATTACCTGTGGAATCGATCTCCCCAGCCGATTCAGGTTCCATTAAGAGCGACTATCGCCGAGGACCATCTGCGAGTGTATTTGCAGACCGAGATTGCTCCTCGCTATGATCAATCTTCAACTCCGGCCGAGCCAATCCCGGGTACACCGAATTACACATCTGGCACACCGAGTCAAACGCTGGATATTGACCGCGCCGTTCCGCTGATTGACGGCGCACTGCAATCACCAACAAGCAGGGTCGTTGTTTTGTCATTTACGCGGGTGGCAGTGACGCGTCCAACAATTCAGGACTTAGAGCTCCAATTAAAACAGATTATTTCAACCTCGGGCTTTGGTGGCGTCATTGGCTTGGACGCGGTTGATTTGCAAAATGGACAGGAGATTCATTTTGCGCTTAATCAGGGACAGCCAATTTCCATTCAACCCGACTTAGCATTTGCCGCACAAAGTACCATGAAAATACCGATCCTAGTCTCATACTTCATCAAACACGGAACAGCTCCCGTTGACGCCGATACCGATTCAAAAATACTAGCAATGATACATGCATCGGATAACCCCTCCTCGGACGATATGATGCGTTTGCTAGACCCAACTATTGGCCCACTGATTGTGACGCAATATATGCAGAAATTGGGTCTCGTTAATACATTCATAATTGCTTTCTATTGCAGTCCGGAAAGCCCATGTGCGCCTTTGCAATCATACAATTCGCCTGCCAATCAGCGATCAGACAGCAATATCACAAACCCTGATACTTACAATGAGACAACTGCGTCGGACATGGGAATGTTACTGGAAGATGTTTATCAGTGTGCACAAACTAACGGCGGTCCACTGGTTGCCGCTTTTCCGGATAAGATGACCAAGGATGTCTGCAATAGAATTATCAATTATCTGGAGCAGGACAAGATCGGTCAGCTCATTGAAGCAGGCGTACCAGACGGGACAGTGGTGGCAATGAAGCACGGCTGGATTTCTCGATGTGTCGGGTGTGGGCTCACAGATATCAGCGCGGCCGGAATTGTCTTCTCACCAGGAGGAAACTTTGTTCTTTCTGTTTATACCTATGAGGCGCCCCAAAACGATTTTGATCCAACCAACTTATTGATTGCAAATTTAACCAAAGCAATATATAACTATTACAACCTGCCAAGCCAATAATTCGTCAACGATTTTTCTGGAACAGGCAGCCATAGATCGCCCGATATAGTACCCGATGATGCTATCCCACAGTTGGGGGATGGCACTCTTAGGTATTTCAAATTAGACTTCGCGCAAGAAACTTTGAAGAGAGGAATAATGCAATGGACATATTAAGTATCATCATGAATTCTATGGGTGCAATTTTGGGAATCGGTTTTACGTTATGCATTTCCGTTGTTGTAATTGGCGTCGTCGGCTTTGTTTTTTACCGAATATATCAAGGTCGGGCACAGGCTAATGCGCTGCTTCAAAACGGAGTTCCCGCCCCAGCCACGATCGTCAGCATACAAGATACAGGCTGGAGAATTAACAATCAGCCACAAGCGCTCGTAACTTTGCAAGTCACACCTGCAGATCGTCCACCGTTCCAAGCGCAAGTGAAAGATACTTTCAGTCCGTTTGATTTAGGCTCGTTGACACCAGGAGCCCCAGCACAAGTCCGGTTTGATCCGAACAATCCAAGCAAAGTCGCCATTGAATCATTGGGAGCAGGCATGACGGCGTCGATCAACGACATGATGGCGTCCACCGCAGCACAAAACATGATGGCGCCAGGCATGATGATTCCCAACAATATGATGCCAGGTGCCATGCCTGTTGTACCAGGTCAGTTCATGCCAAAATTTGCGGCGCCGCCTCCCATGCCGGCAGGAGCGCCAGCCATGACAACTGCGGATGGCCAACCCTTAAATCCGCAATTGCAAGCCGCCATGGTGACGCAAGATCAATATTACATGCAACTGCAGCAAACGGGCATAGAAGCAAAGGCTGTTGTGCTTGCTTCCACCAATATGAACATTCGTAATTACACTACGGCCTGGGTATATGACATCACCTTGGATGTAACATCGCCGACCGGAGAACATTTCCAATCCAAGACTCAAGCAGCAGTCGTGGATACATCAGCACATAAATATGCAGTAGGCAAAATGGTGATCGTTCGATTCGATCCGAATAACAAGGCCCAATGCACTCTGGTGCGCGCTGTGGAAAGTTTATAAACCCTCTGTTCCAAGATAATAAAAAGTGGACAAGTCCTTATGCCCACTTTTTATTATGAGTGATCTATATTTTCAGGCGAGGCCTGCAAAATAATCCATCTTGATTTGATAGCTGGCTACTCCAAGCTTATGTAAAGTATCAGTCAAAGAATCCACCATGCTGCGCGAGCCCGAAATATAGAATAAACAATTCCGATAATCCGGCACCGATGAGCGAATCATCTCCGCGCTAACGCGCCCGACTTTGCCTGTCCATGAGGAAGGTAGGTTGCTATTATCAGTTACCGAATATATTGTCTTAATACCCAATTCATATTGAGCTCGCTCAAATACATCCTTGTAAACAAAATCATTGACCGTTGTGGCAGAGTAAAACAAGGTAATCGGTCTGCGCTGATGATTATCGAGTAGATATCTAATCATGCTCCGAAACGGCGTGACGCCGATACCGCCAGCAATTAGAATCACCTTCTGTTGCGGATCATCCGGCAAAACAAAATCACCCGCCAGCTGAGAGGCGACGATTTCAGTATCTTTGTCCATCGCCAGCAATGCTTTTTTGAAAGTACTGGACCTTTGATTGAACTTCACCCCCAATCGCAGATTGCGTTCGCCGGGTGAAGATGCAAGCGTGAAATATCGGCGGTTGCCGCGGTCATCCGTATCGGGATGAGCGAGCGTCCATTCCATGTATTGACCCGGGACAAAACCAAATCTGCGCGGGACGGGAAAAATAAATTCATAGGTATCGTGTGCGATGCGATTCTTTTCCTTGAGTTTCAGAATAAGTTTATCCTTGGAACTGACGGTATAGGAAAATACATTGCCAATCAGAATCGCTACTTCCGGTGTCAAGTAAAATCCGTCAAAATGAAATTGTGGTGTAAAAAGGAAGCCGACCAAAACTCCATATATAATTCGTAATCGTCGAGTAGGCGGAGTGGTAAGCGGCTCGGTCAATATGACAAAAGCAAAGAACAACAATGGTGAATAAAGGATTTGCTTTTGCGTCGAGGTAATAAAATCGGCGCCAGTGAACAAACTCGATACAAAGATTGTCACCACGGCCGCAATCATGAAGCTGAGCACCATATCAAACCGACCAAGTTTGCGGACAACCAATAAGCCACCCAAGATAACAAAGGCCAGCATCGCGCCGGAACCCACCCACCAGCTGGCAGATTGATTGATCGTGAAATATGTCAGCGCGACGGCAAAGGCCGCGGGATTAAACAAATGCTTCCCCTTGATCGCCACAATATACTTGCAGGCATTCGCTATAATCGCCGCCCAAGCGAGAAACCACAGATCATGGAGCGATGTAATTGGCGTGATAATCAGCGCCAGAATCAGCGCAGTAATGTAAACCGACTCCACATTCGTTGGCACTTTAAAAATTTTAGAGAAGACGCGGCTCGTGGCGGCGGAAACAGCCAGCAAAAACGCGACCGTCAGCGCCAGTGCAAAAGGATCAGAAGACGGGTTGGCAATACTGATGAAGAAGGCTACACCAAGCAGGAAGATCAAATAATAAAGCACCAACCGATACATCGTGATGCGGTTGAGCTGGTTATCAATGAATCGAATCATTTAACACAAACTTTGCAAAGCCGGAAGTATAAGTTGCCTGTTTATCTTTATCAATCATATAACCTTCAAAGCCCGGCAAATACTCAATGAAATCAATCCCGGATCGTCCCATGGCAAACGCGGCAGTGGCAAAACGATCCGCTTCGTAAACATCGGGTCCAATCACGGTCAGACTCAAAATGTCGGTAATGTCTTTTCTGGCATCTATTGGATTATAAATATGCTGTCCGCGCACATAGGTTCCGGAAGTTGCCACGCCGCAATCAGAGACCGATAACACTTTGACGATCTCATCCATCTTGAATGGGTTGCGTATTCCGACGCGCCACTTCTCGTCTTGACTATTTTTTCCGCAGGCTTGAATATCGCCACCTGCATCCACATAGAAATTCTCAAAACCTTTTTTGCGGAAGATTTCCGCGGCATTATAAATCGCCCAACCTTTGACGATGCCGGATGGGTCAATAATTCCGTTGTGATGAATGTCGAAATAACCGTTCGACTCGCGGCGGGTTTGTTCAGCTAACTCAAAGATGAGTTTCATTTCTTCGCTGGCCTCATCAAGCTTCAGGTCGCCGCGATTGAGGCGTGAGATTTCACTCGAATCTTTGTAGGTGCTGAAATTATCGTCGATGTATTGGAAGTAATCGAACACGCCGTCGAGAGCCGAATCGCTTGCCGCGGCGTCAACCACTTCCACAGTAATCGGCATGCCCATCAGAATGCGCGTTTGTTTCACGAGATCAATGAGCATTGGCAAACGCCGATTGCAATGACATTTGGAAGCCCTCACTGGTCAGCGTGGCGCCTGAAACAATATCTACATTCGCAGACTGCGCCTGGATCGCTTCCTGTTGAAGATACGGCATGGCAATCGCATTGATCTGCTGTGAGGTGCGGCGGTCATTTGGATATTGCAGGAATTGAACGCCTGTGATTTTCCCGTTTCGAATGGTTGCCTGAACTTCCACCAATCCGTAATTGACATCAATCGTCTGGCCGGTATACGTTCCATCCTTGTAACCGCTTGGACTGGATGACGCCGAAGTGGGCGCAGGAACCTGCGTTGATGTATTGGCAACGGAACTACTCGACGATGGATCGGCGGTCGGAGCAGCCGCAGACGAATTAGATGGGTCTTGACTCGCACCCGCAGTCGGCGCGGCTGAAGCAGTGCTTGACCCGCCATTGGAATTTGTCAACCTTTCGTGGATGGCGTAAGCGATGAACGCGAACACCACAAACGCGGACAGGAAAAACTTTTGGATGGCCCGGCTGAAATTGGAGCTGGAATTGGATCGGTTTTTTGACATAAGCTTCCTTCGAAAGAATTCAATGTTTGCAAAATGGTAGCATAGCCAGATGACAGCCAGATGAATAGATTTGGGATTCCTGCCTTGTGAGACGCTAATCTTAATAATCAATTCCATAACGCAAAGGGTTATCATTATCAGCTGTGAGGTGAAACATGACAATCGCTGACATCCTCAACTCAATAAAATTCGTGGTTGATCCTGATGGACATCAATCCGCCGTTATGGTTGATCTCGACGTTTGGGAACAAATCGTCACTTTATTGGAAGATACCGAAGACGCTGATGAAATCAAGAAAGCGCGTACTGTTAAAGAAGAGACAATTCCCTGGAAGGTAACAAAGAAAGATTTGAAAATGGGGAAATGACATGTATGAAATCGAGTTGCGCCGTCAGGCGTTCAAAGATTTGGAATCCATCCCTGCGGATTACCAACGCCTGACTGCCAAACATATTGACTCGCTTGAAGAAAACCCGCGCCCCAATGACTCAAAGAAACTCAAAGGCGACGCGGGTTATTCTTTGCGTATTGGTACCTATCGAGTTTTGCATGATATTGAAGACAAAGCTAAAATTGTCACTATTTACCGTATCAAACATCGCTGTGAGGCATATCGGTAAACCGACTTCCTGAGATTGCCCGGTTTTAGTGGACACAATTAATGTCCTGATTGCAACTCGAATTCGAAAGGGCTGAGATAATCAAGGGTGGAATGTAATCGTTGGCGATTGTACCAAACCTCAATGTATTCAAAGATCGCGGTCGGTGCTGAAGCGTGTGTCGCAAACTGATGGGTTACACATTCAGACTTGAGTGTACCAAAGAAGCTTTCAGCCACTGCGTTACGAAGTGACAGCTCCTCCGTCGTCATAACAGTTTCCGACCCGGCTCATGGTTCAGAAAGCGAAACCACTTTACTCAATTGAATATTCGCATCCGTCAATTTGCCCCGATAGACATCGCTGGTATATTGGCTGCCTTGGTCTGAATGATGAAGCAAAGCCGTTTTCGGTTGTCGTGTTCGCAAAGCCATGTCTAACGCTGTTTCCACCAGAGTTGAGCTCAATTGCTCGGCCATGGCCCAGCCCACGACTTTTCGTGAGAACAAGTCCAAAATGATCACCAGATATAACCAGCCTTCCGCTGTGTCTATGTATGTGAAATCACTGACCCATTTCGCATTGGCCGTGGTTGCAGAAAAGTCTAGGTTCAGGCGGTTGGATGCCGGGATCGCACCGGGCCGACGCCGGGTTGTCATAGGATGCCAGCGATGCCGTTTTTGAGGGCTGAGGCCTGACTTGCGCATCAAACGTGCCACTCGATGCCGCCCGCAAGCAATTCCCTTGCGCAATAAACTGGCTCGGATGCGCGGACTGCCATAGGTCTGACGACTACTTTTGTATTCAATTCGAATCTGCTCCAACAGCACCTGGTTTTCCAATTCTCGCACACCCGGTTCTTCCGGATGCCAGGCATAATAGCCACTGCGCGTCACCTCCAATAACTCACACATGCGTTTGACACTATGTTCCATCCGATGCTCCCGAATGTATTGATATCTCATTCGCTTTTCCGGGAGAAAATATTGATTGTTTTTTTAGGATCTCGCGCTCTTCTTCCACTTCCGCCAGGCGGCGTTCCAGACGTTTGATCTCGCGCCTGGCTGCTTCCATATCACTCAATTCCAAATGAGCTTGTTCCGCTTCTTTGGATATCACTTGATACCGATCTCTCCATTTCACAAGCAATCCGGGCGTGAAAGTGGTTTGGTTCTCTGAACCATGCCCAGATCCCGTTCGATCTGCCGCGCATTCTTCCCGCTGCTCTTGAGCAGTTCCAAGGCTTGTAGTTTGAATTCTTCCGTATATGTTCGATACTTCCATTTCTTTTCGTCCATAATCCGTTTCCTGTTCTTCCTAGTCTACTGGATTTGGACATTCTTTGTGTCTACTTTATCCGGGCAATCTCAAACTGATAAAGAAAGTTATGAGATGCTTAAGGGGTTTAGCAGACCAGAATCTTATATTGATGACTTGCGACATAAATATTCAGCTACTGAATGACAAAGCTTATCTCAGAGATGGTCTTTAATGCAAATCCTTGAAACAGTTGCAGGAAATGAATTCCCTGATATGAAGAGGTATTTGAATATTGGAATTCAATATGCAATGGCTAGTACACGTGGGCGTAAATGATGAATAAGGTGGCGTAAAAGGTTGACGAGCGAGTTGGCAGTCAGTAAACTATGCTAAAACTGAAAGCAGGAATCA